>Ga0126342_10012894_pt1 | contig 14862 bp, 14 predicted proteins | sample Cyp1metagenome_FD_92528 | JGI IMG/M metagenome (GOLD analysis project Ga0126342, IMG submission 92528) | Coral microbial communities from Lord Howe Island, Old Settlement Bay, Australia - Cyphastrea 1 metagenome | ecosystem: Host-associated > Invertebrates > Cnidaria > Coral ... | reverse complement strand
TGATGTTCTAAGTGCGTACTTAGAAACATTTCTGATGTTCTAAGTATGGTAATTTTGATGTTCTAAGAGGAGGTTTCGAAATTTTGGAAAAATTGATGTTCTAAGTACATGTCCGTCACTATATTGTACACGATGATTATTGTAATACAGTGTGGTGATGGAAAATAATCATGCTTGACAGGCAAAACATCTATCAATGGGCTGTTTTCAATGTTAAATTGCCAGAGGCTATGTCACCATATGTTCCCATATTTTCTAACATGTTGAAATATATGCCTATACGAAAACACATGATTTTCCCAGGGTGCCAACAAAAACCACCCACTAAGGACAGTTTGCCCCCCTTCGATGTGCTCCTTTGGGGCTTTTGCGGCTTGGATGAAATGGTGACACTAAAAATAGCATACTGTAGTTGATTGGTCATGATTTGGAAGCTAAGTACAAGTAGGATTTGATTATCAATTGTAGTAGTGATGTTATAAGGATTTTCACTAGCGTATTGGGATATCATTCATTCGTAAATGAAAATTTATTGATCATGAAATAAGAAGTTATACTACTTGGATTGTTGTGGGTTATGAGCTAACCGCAGGGAAAACTATGAACCAACTTTGTTTTATCAGGAGGGATAGGGGTACTCTTAATGGCTCAAATTCTCTTATGAGGACAGGTCGAAGGGGCATTTCTGTATGGTGTTTCAGGGCATAGGGGGTTTGTATCTTAGTTGGTAGGCTCCGGATACCCTCTGGTAAACTAACATAACTATGGAAAATCACCATTTTCAATGGGAAAATCGCCTATAAATGGCAATTTTCAATAGCTATGTTTGTTTACCAGAGTGTATTTTGCGTGACAGTGCCACCAGTTGATGGCAAGTATCTTCGACTTTGGTTGGAGGCATGAAGAGGCGGTGGACATTTGCTCCCAACGTTGCAGCTGTGAAGCTGTCGGCTTCAACAACTGTTTGTCACAGAATGCTGCTGGGCTATTGCAATCCCTGAAGGTGATAGTGCTGCTCCGGGCCCAAGCCCGCCTCCGGCGCCAGGCACCCCAGCGACGTCCATGGAGTCGACGTTGGGTGAGTCGATCTAGAAGGCACTGTGGCGCGCCGGTTTGAGACCTCCAATGATGCCTCCCATGCCGGTGGCCGCTCCTGCTGTTGCTGTGAACCGCCCTGTGCCGACAGGCCACAGAAACGTGGGCCTTCGGTGCCTGAATGCAGGAGGTCAGGCAGCGTGTGAATATATGTAAATATATGTAAATATATGTAAATATATGTAAATATATGTAAATATATGCAAATATATGTAATGTTATGTTAGGCATGGCATGCATGTATGTGTATATGTATGCACATATGCATACATTGCATGTATTGCATGTTTGCATGTCTTTATGCTATGCAGTTTTGTGTTGTGTTCTGTTCTGTTCTCTTGTATTATATATGATGTTTTGTTATGTTATGTTGTGCCATGTTATGTCATGTTATGTTATATTATGTATGGGGCTGCTATACTTTTGTTGGTGGCCATTATCAGCCATGTAATGTAATTCCAATCATGTAGTGACATCCTGACAGCAATTGTTTTTTAGGATTCACCCTTATAAAAGTGCTTGATAGTGATGAACAACTTATAACATCCAAATAACCCAATAATCAACCACCAGGTTGTTGTATGTTTGTTGAATCGTGACAGAGTCAAATTTCATTTAACATTCGACATTCAGTATCATTTACGGTCACATGTCACAACTCTTTGACAAGCCCTGCCGGTTGCGCACCACATTTCAGGCCCCAGCGGAAGTAAACCACGCCATGAGTCCGCGGACACAACGTCCGTACCCAAAGTGACACTTGGTGCCGCGACGGGGAGATGGTGTGCAGGGAATTTTCTGCAACAGTTCCCTGAACACATTAAACCAGTCCTATTATTGGAGGGAAACCATTTTATTTGATTTGGAGCAACATTTTGAAACAAAAGCTACAGCACTATGGGAAATCTTAAAATGAACAGGAACCATTGATTGTGCTCCTAGGCTTGGGTTTGATCATGGCAGACACATTGGGGGGCAGCAAGCACAATTGGTATTGTTAAGTGCTAGATTGGTTGGAACCTATGGCATATTTGGCGTTAAGTGCCTTCATTTGGATGCTTTCCGTGGTGGCGCAATGCCACGGCGCACAGTCGAAACATCGGGGGTTGGTACAAAGCGTGCAGGCCATTGATTTGAAACAAGGTCCAAAGGGTTTGGGATTCCACAGGGAGATGCAGCAATAAACAGTTTTCAGTTTTACAGTAATATATATACTGTAAAAAAACACCGATGCTAAAACTGTAATAAGCTATGTGGGATTTGTTTATAGTGTTAGCCTCGGTGTTTTGTTGAAACCAACCTCCTTTTTCGGGAGGGTGGTTTCATGGAAAAAGTCACAGTGAAATGCATCCTTCGTTTCCATGCCTTTTTACTCGGTATGGTTTTCAGGTCCGCTAAGCTTGACAACTGTGAGGAGGCAACCAATAATTATATAATTACTCATAAATTCTTGTGGAATATATTATGATATTTTCAGTTAGTTAAAACAATTGCCTTTACCAAGCATAGCGGGACAAGAAATGTCCGCATCAGTGGGGTCTATGTGGGTTCCTGAAAAATCGGTAAACTTCAAAATTTTGCCAAGTTCCCCCTTTTGAGAGGTAAACTTGTGATTCCCCAGTAAAGCCAGGGCCATTTTCCAGTCAAGCCCATATGGTTACACCCCCATTCCCCATGAGCTGCCTTTTTACACCTATGAAATCTCCATTGGTGGTTATATCACCATTTAATCAACCAATCCTCAGCTGATCCCAATAACCAACCATCAGTTGCCGAGCTATTATCAACCATATCACCATGGGCCCATGGGTTAAATCAAATCACAATTCCATGAGCTTTAGGATGTAATCTTAAGAGATTTGATACCTTCAATGTATCCCAATTTTCGTTGGTCACATCTCAGCCCCAAATCCCCGTTGAATCCTGACCGCCAGCCAGAAACCATGGCAACCAGTAGGGGATGAACTCACATATTGGGACCATGCAACGGGGGTGTAAATATTGGGAGGATGGGATCAATCTCTGAATGTTTAGCTCGGACACCTTTCCATGTACCCTGGGCACGGCAGCGTCTGCTGCGTCTGCAGTGCCGCAGAAGACAGGTCTGCCGGTCTAAGCCACTGGTCTGGCCAAATCGCTGGAGCGCCGGATTGGCCTCGGGCGAGTGAAAATGCACAGGCTTTCATGTACAGTTGCCAGAATGTCTGGCGCTAGCCTTAAGCAAATGCCAAAGGAATGGTCACTCCAAGTGCTGATCTGTTGAGATTCTTGCACATTGGAGTGCCTTCGCACCAGTGCCGGCAAAGATCCCGAAACACCTTTTAAATGACTCCCTACAAATGAGTCCTTTCGAACAGAGAGCTGCGATCCATCAGGGTCCAGTTCCCATTCGCGGGATTTCGAAAAGGGAACTGCATCGGAGCAATCTTCAAAACACCAAAAGTGATCCCAAGAAAACTAACCGGAACAGCAACTTGATCGTTGATGTCATGAGCTCGAAGCCAATTCTAACAAAGATTGCGGAAACTCAACTGGGTATCCTAAGTTTTGTACAAAGTGTGCAGGATCCATGTCAGTTGAAAGAGTATCAAGAAAACTGTACAAACGGCTCACACTTTCCTCATCACTGGATTCGATCAGAATGCTCGCAGAAGTTCGTCTGGAAGCTTTGAAATTTGTCTCGCTGAAACATGGCAAAGTAGAGCTGTGTGAAGCGGCATGGCCGATCATCACTGCGACAAACCGCCAGTGAATCAGCGATGCCATTGTGTGTGGCAATCCATTCCTCAAACGGAGGTTCACATTTCGCCATGCCAGTATAGTGCATCAACGATGAACCAAAGGTCAGTGTTGTGTTCGTCTAGCGAAGTGCAGTGCCCATCCAGTCGTTGTTGTAAACCTTTTTGGATCTCCAGTGCATCCAGCCAAATGTGCACTTTGACCCCCCAAAGCAAAGACCATCTGATGGCGGCAATGACTGCGGTAAGCTCAGTCTATATAAGCAATATAGTTTGAGGCAGACCCACCAAATGCCCTGAGCCAATCGGTCTATGGCTGGTAGCATTGTGCAGTCCCCATGCCTCTCGTTTTGTCTCAAAACGTCCGTCAGCTGTATGGCTTCCATCTGTAAAAAGATGCTGGGTTCCGGTTCCAGTGCCAGAAGGGGCAGAAACGAAGTCATCAGTGTTGCCTGGCAGACCGAGGAAATAGGCTCGAAGATCATCAATCCACGGCGATCTTTGGCAAAGAAGATGCAAAGCAAGATGCCGCGGCAGTTGATCAAGCTCTTCGGTGAGAAAAACCTGATCCCTTAAGTCCCTATATTTCGGGCAAACCAATTCATGTTCTTGGGCTTGGGGGCATTGGCATTGGTTACAAGGTTTGGTCTTTGTGATGTCAAACTTGCCTTGAGTCCATGCATCCATGAAGGCTCCTGAGTGCAAAGCAGACTGCAGTGAACGCTCGCTCCAACAGGGTCAATGTATAGAGTTGCCCCATTTCACAACATAGCCATCAATGTCGCGCAGACAGCTCATGGAAGCGCGTGTCAATGTGCTGCCAACATAGCAAAGCCACGCATCCTCCAGCAAGTGTCGCAAGAGCATCCATGGTGTCAAAAGCAAGCCATGAGAATGTCCAAGTCGATCTATCACCATGGGAGGGATCCCAATGCTCCAGCCAACACCCCCAAAAGCACACAAAAGGACCATGTGTGATGCAACCATCAAAGGATGATTGCCACAGGCGCCAGCAATCCAAAACTCGAGGAGAACGCCCACATACCCGTCGAAAAGTCTGAAAAACTGAAACCAAATGGAAGAATCCAGGGTCTGCGTCCATCTTGTCACACTCAAAGAAAAGCGTAGCAAGGCATTTCTTGCTGCATGTTTGCAGCGAAGTGCCTTGTTAGCTGCTTGTCGTAGCTGATGCAAGTAGTTGCCTGCCAGGGGGCATGGGGCTGCTCCATAAAGGGCCGAAGACCAAAAAGCCATCATGAGCCGGTCCCACTTGTCAAGGAGCTTGTCCCCTCTCTGTCGCAAAGCATCATATATTAGAGTTGCCGCCCAACTCTAATGCGTCACACTGCAAAGTTAACCCCAAGATTCGCAGGATTGCCCTGGATGAAGGAGAGGTGCTCCAAAAATACGTTTTCCCAAAGTCCAACAGCAATCCCCAAAGTTGAAAGAAGCAGATGGTGGAGAAAAATTCAGAAACCACACATGTCCAGCTTCAGAAACGTTGTCAACATAGGTAAAAGCATGAACTGAAGGTGCCAAGGCAGTCCTTGCGTACCGCGCTCCGGCATACTCAAGGCAGTCTGGATCTGAAAGGATCTGACAAATTCATCAAGGAACGCCCTCCAAGGTTTCAAAAGTGAGTCGCTGATGCCGATGTGTTCAGCAAGCGCCATCAAGCAATCGCGTCCCATGTTGTTGAAAATTTTCTCAATGTCAGTGCTAAATCTAGAAAATTCATGAAAATTCAATGCCTTGTTGAAGGCATACTTCTATGACGCCCTGCAGCTGTAACCAAACTTGTGCACATTCACGGCCAGGCAAAAAAAAACATGTGCGCATGATGGAACAATCTGCCCAGAAATGCTCAAAAGTGGAAGGGCATCATGTGCGATACACTGTTCCCAAGATGGCCACCGGTCTGAAGTGGCTGGGCAAATGAGATTGGTCCTGTTTGGCCAAGCTAAGCACTGTGCTGTAAAGCAACTGAGTTGGCCATGGTGTCTCAGCTCCATTGATCTGCGCAAGGAAATCCAAAAGGTTGGAGGTGATGTTGTCTGGCAGGTGTTTCGAGTCAGCCACATCAATGCCATCAACTCCTTTGGCAGGTCTTTGCAGTGAAAAATCGGGTTCTGGGAATTGCAATCGTGGCATGTATGCTTGAATGAATCCCATGATTCGATTCCACTGTTCAGTTCCCACCAGGCTGGCCTTCTGCCATCTCCGCTTCCAAAGATCGATCAGCGCTTGATGCACTTGTGCAACTTCAGAAAAATAGTGGTGGCACTGCAGCAAGTCACCTGGTTCAACATGATGAGGAAGGTCGTGAAGTCCAAGCACGTCACCATCGCAGTCTCAACTTCAACCTGCGTGTTGTTGATGAACCAAGCGCATCCAGTGAGATCATTCACTGGTTGATCAACATGGATCTGGTGCGTGGCCAGGTCGACCGCCAAGATCGTGTAGCCTTTGGTGTGCCAAAGAATATCCAGTTGGTCGCGCTTGGGTGGACGCAGTTCATGAAACAGCCTGTGAAAGCTGTGGTCACACTTCAATTGCAGTAGCTTCCGACGTTGTCGACAGTGCCTCTGCTCAAAGGCCTCAAAGTTCTTCTTAAAGTCCAAGAAGATTTGCTCAGCAGTGAATCCATCAGGAGGTGCAAGTCGAAAAGTTACAGGGGCTGAAGGCGAACGTATTCTTCTCCGAAGCCACCATACGTGGAAAAATCCATCAAATCCACGTCCTTTCTTGATGGCGGACCACAAGATGAGTCTGCAGACCTCAGCATCCAGCGTCTGCTTGTTGGCGACAGCAGCATGCTTGTAGCTCTGGGGCCTCCGCCCCTGCCTGAACCGCTGCTGGACTTGGGTGGAAACAAGATCCGATCGAAGCTGTCACTTCTCCTTGTCGGGAGGGCTTTGACACCGGCGATGTCAACGAAGCCTTCATTGATTGAGTGCATTTGGCACGTCCTCTAAAAGTGTGTGGTAGATGACCATCAGGTTGATCTTGCACACATCCATCCAGTGCAGCTTCCCAGTGTTGCGCCCATTCTGCAAAGAACTGAGTAGAGGAGCTGGTGATCAGGTGCTGGTAATCTGCCCAAGTTGTGGTGCCAGGTCTCCTGGTTGATCTTGTCCCATGGAATGGAGGTAGGCCTAAGCCAAGTCAAGGTGCTGGTGATCTTCTCTGGAACCGCAAAGTCAGCAAACAGGGTCACATGGTCAGGGAACATGCTGATGTGCCCAACATATCGGCACATTCTGGCCGCTTCAGGTGACATCCACATCATGTCAACGACTGCGGAGCATTTGCATGTAGGGACAACGGGTTGTTGCCAGCAATGGTTAGCATGTTGTTGTACTTCAATCCAACCGTAGCTTTCCCACAGTTTGAATTCATCCAGTTGCTGCCTAGTGCTATTGAAGTCACCAGCTATGATACGTGGTCCAGTACCACTCACCACCAATCTTGATAAAGTAGCCAAAACTTGATTGGTCAGTCGCTTGCTATCAGGCCAAGTTGGACCAGCAGGAAAACCATAGTAAACGAGGAATTATTATCGCCGTGGTAAACATATGGTAGGTTTTTGTTTTCTCACTTCTTATCCCCATTATAACATTGATTAATAGAAATATGAACTATATTTATCTCAGTATAATGGATATCCCATATATATCCCCATTATAACGTTGCTTAATATCTAATTTTTAAACATGGATATAGCATGATATAGCCATTAGATCTCCAGTGGAATCGCGAAGAAAGGATGTATGGCTGGCCCGGCAGCTGTGTGCACGCCTACACCGTCAGAACCTGGGCGTCCAAGATCGGGGCTGTGGCTGTTTGATTTTTGATTCGATGCTTGCATGATCCCACTTAGTAACTCTACAAACCAATGAGTTCCCGTAAAATGATCTATGAATAGTGGGTTCTCCATATCTATGTTAGTCCACAGGGTGGTAGCTGTTAGTAAGCATTGTTATGAATTATAAATTATAAATGTATATAAACCGACATATGGGATTATCCATTGAAGGGACTTCTTAACCAGGTTTTCTAACCAGTTGCGATTCGTGGGACCATCCTCCAAGTGGGAACTCGTTGCCAACAGCGGCACCTTCCGAGGGAACATGTGGGCGGTTTGTCGTGAGTTTTTTGTTCCGAACGTCACGAAGTAGATCCATATTCCAAATGTACGCTTGTATACCCATTAGATTTTTTAATTACACATATTTTAACATTATATATATATATGATATTATATATTTAGAAAAATAATATATATATATATATAATATATATATATAATATGTATATAATATATTTATTTTATATATATAATATATAGTATATATAATAAATATAATATTTATAATATAATTTATATATATAATATAATATATTCAATATATATAATAAATATATATATAATATATATAATATAATATATGATATGTAATATAATATATATATATATAATATAATATATATTTAATATTTTAAATTTAATATTATATATATAATATATAGTATATATAATAAATATAACATTTATAATATAATTTATATTTAATATAATATATTCAATATATATATAATAGTATAGATAATAAATACAATATTTAAAATATAATTCATATATATAATATAATTTATATTTAATATAATATATTCAATATATATAATATGTATATGTATATATAAACGCACGCCTTTTTGTAATTATATATAGCTTACTTCGCCAAAAAAACATGAATTCACCAGGTCAAAGTCCTGCGCAACGTCCAAGGCTTGCAGGGCGCACATCTCCTGACGTCAGCCAACTCCCCGGTGCGATATCCCCCAGATGGTGCCGCTGGGCGAAACGTATCTGGGGACTTCACCATGGGGAGGCCAAAACCTGGGGGAACTCACCAAAAATTGGCGAATTAAACATCGCAAATTGAGAAAACTTGGTTGAAATGGAGAAAATTGGACGATTTAAGTAGCACGAATAGTAACCAACAAGCAGATTTCAGCAAGAAGATGAGGGGAATCACGGGGGGTATAGTAGGGAAATCATGGGAATACAAAATGATATTTGATGTATTGTTTTCGCTATTTTCGTGGAGGCATTAACCACCACTAATGAAGAAACACGGGTAGAATATCATCATGTGAAAATCATGGGATTGCTAGTGTTAATACGCATTCACCATCAGATTTGTTGGATGATTGGACTGGGATTTCATGGAGAAATCGGATCGGGGGGTTCACTGGGTTCACCATGAAATATATCAACTGGCAATTCAACAAAGGGAAATTTTGATCACAGACTGATTGAAGGAGAGCCTTACGCGGAGCTCAAACCGTTTCTCTCAAAAGCATTCAAAAAACTGAATGAACTCGGGTTCATTCTGCGACCAGCCTTTTTGCGCCTGGTTTACCCTGCTATTTTTTACAGTTTAACGTTTAAGTTGGTTTGGATGGGAGATAGACATCGAAGGACCCTCTGACAGGGAAGGAATCATTTCGATCATCCTTTGCTTGCGAGGGGAAATGCTCGTTGGGGTAGTTTGCCAATGGGCTCATTTTTGGTGAAAAAATGAAAGATAGTGGCCATATAATTAAGATAACTTGGGTATTTTTAATAATGTATATATGTGAATTGCATCCCATAACATGGTTTTCAAGGGGATATCCAAGGCTGGTCATGAATTGTAATTGAATTGTACAGTTTGTGATTCTTTTTGGGGAATTAGATCTATTTCTGTGGGCCATCAGAGTGATATGTAATGCATCACAGGATTTATACAATTGGATTTGTGTTAATCATATTTAATAATTACATATATATATGAGTGTAGATTATGTATATATATATATAAATATATGCATAATGCATATATGCTATATACATATATACAGTATATATATATATGTAAATATATGCATATGTATATAGATATTTTGTTCCAACGAGTCACAAGGGGTTACCTGTTCCGTGCCGGCCGCTTCAGGCCATGGATGGAAGACATTGGGGCACACGCGTGCGGCCCTACATCGATCGGACTGCCGTGATGGGCGGAAAATTGTGTGGGGATATTCCCTGAAATTCAGGCCTGAAGAATAGGCCTTTTATATATATATATATATAGATAGATAGATAGATAGATGGATAGATGGATAGATAGATAGATAGATAGATATATATATATATATATATATATTGTAGGTACCTCCAATCAATCGGTTCCTGACATGGCCATTGAATATGTTTTTAAATTGGGTACTTGGGCCCCACCTTTTCCTCCAAGAGGTGCTTTTGTTTGCCATACATAGGGGGTAAATACGCACACATAATCGGAGTATGTCAGTGTGTTTGTGAATTTGAATGTGCGTGGTATTTCAAAACAAGTGAAACTTTCAAGGACATGATTTTTAGGCATCAAATTTGCGGCAACCCTTTTGCCAGGCGCATACATTTGGTTGCCATAACTGCAGAATCATTCTATATGTTGGCAGGTGCCTATCCAGTATATATATATATATGACCAATCGGGCCGCATAGTCGTCTGAATTCAGCCATACCATGTTTTCAAGTGTTTGGCATTTTTGTGTCTTGCCCAGATTGTGCCTTAATGACAAATAAGAGTCTTATGCGTTTAACGATCCATCACGTAGGGCGATTATCTGTAGGTTTTATGGTCGTATCCCTTTCTGAAAATGAAGGTGTATACCACGGCGCCAGTTTTTGTGGATGACCATGCGCAGATACCGCTGTCACCTTGAGAAGTGTTACTGGACGCATCCCCGTTTTCAAAATCGGATCGTGATGTTGGTTCTATATAAGAACCGATCATATCCCATTAAATGATCAGAATGGGATATTTATGGCTTACCCCCTGGTAAACTAACATAGCTATTGAAAATGGCCATAGAAATAGTTGATTTACCCATAAACGTTGTGATTTTCCACAGTTATGTTAGTTTACCGGAGGGTAATTTATCACTTTACACCAGGTCACGCTTATTGTTCTTCTTCGAAACAGGCCCCGTGCCATTCCTCGCTTGCTACGCTGGCAGGACGCCTGGAAAGTTTACGGGCTCCTATTGGTTTCTTGTCACCGGGGACATCCCCGAAGCAGATGGGCTGGGGAAATCCTCCAACGAAAACATGTTTGATTACCAGAGGGTAACATAGATCAACTGGAAATAGGGTACCTCAAAACTGAAACCAAACATCATCAGTTTCCCTATTGAAATGATAATTTGGGGTATGCGCCGTTTTCAGACTCGTACATCATGAAGCCTCCTTTTGGTGTAGGTCTTTGGCTTGTGTTTTGATGTTTTCTCATGTCATCCAGCCGGCTTTTGGTTCAAACAATCGCCCACAATGAGCCCTCCAGTAATTCAACAGTTTGTTATGAATCATAGCCCGTGTTGAATATAATTTACCAATTTACCTATGAAAGATGGTGTGAAGCCATGACTTTGGTCATGGTCTTCCCACCAAAGTGGCTATTCCATTTCCGTTGCAGGGGTCAATCGACAGAATCGACAGTGGATGTCTTTGGGATGATCGATCATCTTACTGGTGCGTTGCGTTTTACGTAGGGTTGCTGGATGGGTTGCTGTGGGTTGCTGGGATGATGAAATTACTAGTGATGGATTGGGATCATTCCCGAAAATTCCCTGCGTAAATCGCACCAGTAAATCATAGTTCATCCATCATAGTTGATCATCATTTCCCCATTAAGTTTCTGAGATTGAACGACCTCACCACGAATTCAGCTGTGTGAGCCATGATTTACTCCGAAAAAACATGTAGTTTTGGGGCTATACTATGTCATAGTCCCAGCTCCAAACTCCTTCACACGAGATGTGCTCGCAGGTATGTCCTGCCAATGATGGCCTATCAGGGTGTGGAAGCCGACAATCTGGGTGGTGGTGTCTAGGAGGGGCCAAAGCATGCCCTGCGAGAAACGCGTAGATCGAAAGCCTCCGAAGCAGGATGACCATTCAAAGGCTCAACGGCAGTGATTTTCACATGTGCAATGGTCAAAAATGGTCGTGTTTAATAGCATGTATGAAACATATAAGCGTCTAGAATCAAAAGTTTGATGCTATGTCATTATGATAAGAGTGGCGGATGGTCGTCAATCCATGAATAGGCATTTATATAGCCATGCTAAGGATTCCTATGTGGGATTCTTTTCACCCCAGCACACATGGGTAGTTTGTAGTATGAGATAGTGCTAGCCTTCGCTTTCAGATCTTGGTGTTCTTCAAACTAAGCATGCTGAGATCCTGATTTTTTATGACTAGGATTAATGTGGGTAAAGCAATCATAAACCATCCCCCAAATCACCATAAATAGCTGGTATAAACCATTCCTAAATGGGTGGTTGATTGTTTTACCCACATAAATTTAGGTTTAATCCTCAAGCATCCCAGATGTTGCAGGGTTTCTCGCTGCGTTCGGCGATATGGAGGTTTCCTACAATGGGGGTACCCCAATAGCTGGATGGTTTATGAGGGAAAATCCTACTAAAATCGATGATTTGGGGGTACACCCATTTTAATTAGGAAACTTGCAAATGGATTTGAAAATCGGATCGCCTTAAGAATCCACTGGCTAATGTTGATATATTGATGAACCATGATGGCTCATCATTTTTCCGATTTGTTCAACGGCCATTGGGGGGCATACCCCATTTCAGACACATCATGACACATCCAAATGGCATGATGCAAGTCTCGACAAATGGTATGATGCTGAAGGGTTCGGGTAAGTTGGCAATGGAACCCTGGTTTCTTAGCTTGCTGCATTCTGGTTATATAGCTGGGTTGTCACCATGGACTCCATGGATAGCAGGTGGCTGGTCGTGGTTATGGCAGAACCGGAGCAACCCAACGAGTTGTCATTCGGTGCTGGAGCCAGTTCCGTTTCATCCGGCGCAGTTGGACCATGGACCTTCGCAGCTGTGAGGGAAGTGTGTGGCATCTCATTTCAAGGGAACATGTGCAAAGAAACCGCAGAGTTTACTAAGTTTACTATTTAAAAATTACTATAGTTTCAAAGGCTCCCATGTTAAGAATTTATGTACCATAGTGTGCTACAGTCTCAGCGTTTCAAGTCAACATGTTCCCTTTAGCCATTTGTTCGGAGGCTCTAACTTCTTGCTTCATCATAGTGCAATTTCCCCATATCCAGGGTTGGGCAGAACCTGCTCATTGGCAAACAAAGGTAGGGCAGTGGAAAATGATTACATGTAAATGTTACTCGTACTTGCCATTGTTTGATATTGTTTGTAGGTTAAGGCAAACTGGTGTATAGACATCCGTGCTTGTCAAGCCATTATTGATATTATGGGATATTTGCAGGAATATCCAGAAATTATATAGAATCATGAGGGAATCGACTCGAAGAAACATCGAATGAGTAAACTTTTCATAGACAGGGTACCATCCCCGGTTCCCATCCCTACGCTGCCTCCGCGCGGCTCACGGCTCGACGGCGCAGAGGGTTGCCTTTTTGTGCGGCCGGCGCTTCGGCCGGCGCGGACAGCATGGTTTTTTTGTGCCTTGGTCATCCGGGATATTCCGGGATATTCGATATTAAAGGGATGGGAGTATCAGAAGATTTGATGGGAAACAGTTGGAACAGTGATAAGGGTTGTGGCTGTGGCGTTCATTATGCAGTTGGGACTACACTGCATGTGCACTACACAACTCCCTTTGTTCAAATGTGTTTATGCCTGGTCCCTGTACAGTTCATGCGGGACAACGACCAGAAGCCCCTTATCATGTGGATGGACCTCATGAAAGTTGGGCGCGTTGGCAAAGATGAGCTCAACAACTTGTGCGATTTGCTGGAGGTGGGGCTGCATGGAAGACCAACAGCTGCTTGCGCTGTGGTGATTGCCCCCTATCTGGTGAGTGAAACGGTCACGAATGGATTGCAAGGTGAGATCCGACGGGTGGAAGACAAGTTGGATGCCAAGGGCATCATGTCCACTGCATTTTCTATCCGTTGCGCTGCCCCACCGAGCAACAAACGAGTGCCTTGGGTTTTCACAGCTTGGGTTTGCCTATGTGAAAGTGGTCGAGATGAGAACCTGTTCAAGTCATGCCAGTTGATTTGCGACAGGACTGGGTTTCCAATCCGAAGCCAAACTGTCCACTGCCATTCCATTGCCAGGACCATTCACTATCCACTGTAGCCCCCAATGCAGTTTCCAGTTGTTGTTCTTCATGAACTGCCGAGGCTCCAGGTAGTCACTAGTTTACCTCTGAGCGATTGTCAGCCCGTCAGTACTCATTATCATTTGATTTCTGTGTACTCTGCCCATTTCATGGTGGATCTATAGTTTTGGTGGTCCACCATGTTTTTTTTACACCAGTTTGGCTCATGACATGGCGGTGCTACCCCCCTGTCTTGTTTTGTTTGTTTCTTTTGTTGGTTTCTTCGTTTCTTTGTTTCTTTCTTTGTTTATACTTGTTTGTTTGTTCTTTTTCGTTCGTTCGTTCTTTTGTTTGTGATTATAGAATTTTACCAGTAGTACCGCACAAGGCGGTGGCGGAAGTTTCAAAAATAGGAAACCTATAGGAGAGGTTAGTTGTTGTGAATCAGGGATGGCAGAGCGAAGCCACTGATGGAGTGAAAGGTGATTGATCTCTCTCACTATTTCTCTCTCTTTCTCTGACTATCTGACTATCTATCTATCTATCTATCTATCTATCTATCTATCTATCTGCTTGTTGTGGTATTTTATGTGCTTCGCGCCACAACGGCGTGCACTTTTTCATCTCTCATCTGGCTAGCTGGCTCCGCACCCGCCGCTTTAGCGAGATTACTTTTCGACCCTCCGGAGCCCCAAATCATTGGAAAAACATAGTGTTTCGCGACTTTCCTACCTTTTCACGCATCTGCATCTTCTTTCTTCTGACTCTTTCTCTTCTCTGATCTTCTCTCTTCTAATCTTTCTCTTCTCTCTGCCTCTGCCCTGCTCTGCTTTTCATCTGTCCATGCATTTCTGCCAGTTGC
>Ga0126342_10012893_pt1 | contig 14862 bp, 19 predicted proteins | sample Cyp1metagenome_FD_92528 | JGI IMG/M metagenome (GOLD analysis project Ga0126342, IMG submission 92528) | Coral microbial communities from Lord Howe Island, Old Settlement Bay, Australia - Cyphastrea 1 metagenome | ecosystem: Host-associated > Invertebrates > Cnidaria > Coral ... | reverse complement strand
TAGCAATTGTTTATGTTGGGGCGCTTCATGTTTGAGCCATGCCATATGGATGAGGTGGAGTTTCACGCGCCCCCGCGCGAGTCAAAAAGCAAGCGCTGGCTTTCGTTCCACCCCTTCTCAGGTATGTTTTCATTATGTATATAATATACACATAATATGTTTTCATTATGTATATAATATACACATAATAGTATACAGAATATATATATATATATATATATATACGTATTTATATTAATTATTTTGAATCAAGATAAAAAACTTTTCCGGCCTCTGGGAGTTTCCTTGGAGAGGCGGAGCCGATGCCGTTGAAGAAGGAGAAGCGCGAGGAGTGCTTCTCAGTGGTGCTGAAAAAGTTTGATTTTTTTTGGAAATATCCATCCAGCTGGATTGGGTATGTCCAAAAATGGATGATAACTCTTGAAACTTAGATAGTGGTTTGAATATTGTTGGTGGTTTTTTGGGTGTTGTGAATCTTCGTACCCCGGTCCGTAGTTTGGGCTTTCTGCTTTAGATAAGAGGAACTTATTTCGCCGAACTTCAAATTTAGTGTGCCTCCAAGACTTCCCAAGGCGACATTTGTGAAGCGGGAGCTGGACCGAGGCGGTCGGGCTGGCGGTGTAGAGTTTCATACAGCGGTACTTCAAGGAGACTTTCTTTGTATCGCAATGAATTCAAGGAATGCTCGAAGGTTTTGGCAACCCGTCCTGCGTTTTGCTGTTTGAGTCCAATCTTGGTGGACTCATAGTTTTCCTTTCGAACAATTTCAATGGGCGCTTTAAGGCTTTGCATGGAGACTGTCAGAAGCTGGGGGTACGGGGTCACTCTTGCCATCTCTTGCCCATTTTGGAGGCACTTCAGCTGCCGCGATCTGAGTGTTCAAGAATCTTTTAATTTCTGTGATCATTTCGATTTGTTTGCCAAATGTTTTTGGAGAGTTCTTTGTGTTTGTGCCAAGGATGGTCAGCAAAGTTCACCAGCTCGGAGTTTGCTGAAGCGTCGCCGCAGAGGTTTTTTTTGGGTCCGGATTTAGAGCGGCCACGGGACACAGTAGGGACTTCTTAAGAGACTGTCTTGGAGTGTTTTGGATGCAGTGCAGCGCAGGTCCAGGTGAAGAGGATGGAATCTGCGAATCTGAAAGCCCTGCAAAACAAGGCTCCTTTGCAGCCTTACAAGATCTTACAAGCCTTCAAGAGATGGGTTTGTTGCCAACATTGATATGACGCATAAATGAATCTGCAAGTAGAATTCCTCCATCCTTTCTTTAACCCCTTGACCCAATGGAAATGGAAACTTAGATACATTGGATACGAACAGCTTGCTTTATTCACTTTATTCATCTTGATTCCATAGAAAATTGTTTATCTTTTCGCCCCCTGAAGCATTCCACGTTTTCGCTGTCCAGGTCGAGTGATGAGGGGTTTGCCACGAAGCGACTTGTTGCGCATGGCGGGCAATCTGGAGCTGGATCCCTAGTTGTGGCACAGCTGACAAAAAGGACTGTTGAAGAGTTTGGTGTATAAATGAGCAGCATCAAAAAATGACAAAAAGGAGTTGTGGAGTGGAGATTTTGTCTAAAGTTGTCGTGGGGTACCTTTGGCGAAATCTAAAACCCTGAGCGGGAAACTGTGCGAAAGTGACATTCTTGTGCAATTTCATTTCGCAAAAGTTCCTGCGAAAGTGGGAAATCATTGGCACATTTGAATCTAATCCTTCAACTTCGTATACTATAGGAAAACTGACACTTTTGTGCGACGAAAGCCGCCGCAAAAAATTAAATGACTACAACCAAAATGTCATCGCGAAAGTGAAATCATTGCGCGAAAGCAGCGCGAAAGTGATGGCGAAAGCAAAACAGGAGTACAACCCTTTTGCTACCATATTTTTGACGCCGCTCAAATGTGTATCAATTGTGTAATCATTATGAATACTTATAAATCCAGATTTGTGAAGTGCCACAAGTTTCGAACCGTTGTTTCAGCTTTCGCTTCAGGCGGCGATACCTTTGCAGTGACTCCTTGGCAGTGACCGCCTAGGCAGAGATTCAAGGAAATTAAAATATGTTTCAAAACACTGTACAAAACCATTCAACAAACACATACATGCATAGAAGTTCATAGAAATATCGATTTTTGAAATGATGCGTTTCTTTCTTGTTTGCGTTTCGTTTCATTTAACACTTGGTAATTTTCCGAAATCGGACAGGACACTTTGCCAAGAGTTGCCCTGCAGGTCATGGCTGCGTCGATGTGTTCCACTTATGCAGCTAGCAGTGAGTGTTTCACAAGGGGAGTGTGATGGTTCCTCTCAGTAGTCTCAGACATTGAGATGCTCGCAATGATTGGCAATGACGATAAGAAGTGTTAAGAATTATCAGTATGATCCGAGCAGCACAGTTTTGTTTTGAGCTGAGCTGAACCATGCAACGGGTGGGCGCAGCGTGGCTGCGCAGTGAGGGACGCTCCTAGAGCCACTTTGCGGGACAGGTGCAAAGTGGACCCCCGTATAACTGTTGAAGGTCGACATGGTGGACATGGTGGACAGAGCGGGCCCTGAAGTTCTTGAGTCGCATTCGGGTAGACTCAATTCTTGTTTTTTAGGCGGTGCTGAGGGAGACATTGACCCTCTTAAAAAGGATACACTCCACTGGGTGTAGCTGCGGCACCTGGCACCGAAGCTACGTTGGGCAAATGTCACATCAACATGGAAGATGTGCTGCTTTGGAGTGCTGAGAACGATAGCTTTTCGATACTTTTTGGGACCTTGGCAGCTGGCCCTGGCTCAAAAGAGTGGTACAATATGGAGGATGATTATGCGCATCCGTACGAGGCTGGGATTTTTATGGCTGATATTAGCTGAGCATAGCTGAGCTGGGATGTTTTGCACCGGCCAGGACTCCATTGAAAAGTTTACAACCTATGAGGACTACTTAGACAGCCAGATCACACCTCAGGACTGAGCTTGCAAGTGCACCATGCATGCAAACGATGATCTGACACTCTCATGTAGCAAGGAGTGAAAGATCGGACTGTAGTAGACTCTTAGTAGACTGCTTTACCATTTTCTGCCACAGTATTTGCCATTTTGTGTCAGGACCGCTTCTATCTTGAAGAGGATGAGCTGGCCAGACAGCTCGTCGAAATTGGATGCAGAAAGGGGGAGGCCTCCCAGCTTTCATCAGCTTTCTGCATTTTCCTGAGATTTGCTAAAAAACTTTTCCTCACCGAAATCGGTCCTCTGACAGGTGCTGACACGAGAGGATTTCGCAGCTAGAAGAGAAGCAGCAGAGAATGCAAAAAAGGCACGCTGTGTTCGGGGGAATTCGTATGCGAATTGTACGAATTCAACAACTTGTCATTGGTGATTTGTGCAACATCATCCTTTTTCAAGTTCAATGACGGGACATGGTGACATGCTTCGAAGTTCTAAAGATCAAGGCATAGGCATATTGTAGCTGCCAAAGCTGCCAAATCCATCCAAATCCATGGCGTCTTTTGATGCTTTTTGATGCTTTTCACGTATCTTTTGGCGTCTTTGCTCAGGCTCGTTTGCAAAATGCACCGAAGGCCTGGGATTTCCTGGGATGAACATCTGCGTCCGGAGTCGGTGCAGTCGGTGCAGTCGGTGGACTGCTTGAGGTCCTGGCGAGTGCGCAGAAAAACCTGACCGACTTTCCAGTACTTCGCCATTTGGCAATGAGAGAGGACCAGATTGATCCAGATTGTAGGATTTGGCGAATAAACCTATTGAGATCTATTGAGTACTTCAGTATTGGTCTATTCGCTCTGGTTCGTTTGCTAGGTCGTTTTCAACCTTTCACCTGCAGGAACTGGTGCGAAGCGGCAAGCTCAGCACCATCATCTTCATCAGAGACAAGAATCACCGTGGCCAGGACGCTCGCAAAAGAAGAATTGCAGGTCATTTAGGGAAGCGTCGGCAGATGCCGTTTTCAGTGTTTATCTTTGTGGCAGGAGATCTCTGGCTACATTGACTATGGCCATCGTCTCAAAACAGAGAACTTTGAGCCGTGCTCCAACATTTTGGTCAGTTTGTGCAAAACGCAGAGCCAGAGTCACAAAGCCATCACATTAAGTGTCAAGTGTTATTACACATGATTGGCACAGGTACTTTGACCGGAAGAAGCGACTGCTTCCCAAGTCGCAGTGACCTCACTGGGGCATAGGGTGCCAATGCTGTCTGGTTTCTGATCAGTTGACCGACACAAGGTGCTTGATAGCAGTGCCTAAAACAGACCATAACAGACCCTAACACCGGACAGTGCCTGTGTTGAGGTCCGACTTGTCCTTCTACAACTGGGACACTCAGCATTCGACCTCCAATGAGAGCCCGAACTTCCAGATCCTGCCGGACCATGAGCAGGGCCTGCTCTTCAAGAACAAGAGAGATCGGAAGGCACCTGGTCTGAACCTGTGTAGCCTCGTGCCAGGTTGGACTTTTACTTTGACTTGGGGACTTAGGGCAATGACATGGATATCATATTTTGCAAATCTTTGCAATAAGTTGGTTTCAAAATGTTTCAGATTTCTTCAAAGTTTGCCAGTCTCGACAGTGACGACAGCAAGGTGATCAGCGTGGACCCCAGGTCCGAGCCCGGAGACAACTCCAAGCGCTTGGAGGTGCCAACCACGGAATATATCCAAGCACCTTGGCTGCCTTGGCCCCACCTTGGGTCTGGTCCGAAGCAGCGACCCATGAGCCAAGGTCGTCATTTTTGACCACATGACCAGGAAAAAGAGCTGAGAGAAATGTCGTTGAGCTGACGAGGTCAAAGCAGCAAGTTACCTAATCACTACACCGACCTTCGCGCATACGAATTCACATGACAGATTAAAAGATGAGATGACAAGTCGTGACACTGTGGACACTGTGAACTCACCAAGCAAAGACAAAAGATGACAAGATCAAGCTTCTTTAGAGGATTTGTATGGATTTGTACATACTCCCGTGAGCCATGTTGAAAATTGTCTCACCTTGTCTCACTGCAGTGCCGCCCAGCGGCGCATCAGGGCTTTGTCCAAAAGTCGAATTCGCCCCGAATCAAAAATCCGTGTCAAATTCTTGGCATATCTTGGCCGAAGTGCAGGGCCATTGATCCACTTGGTCCATATGGTCCACATGGCCCACATTCCATCCAGCCTCATAGGACTGTCCAAGATGGGGCCAGATTGTCTTAAAAGAAATATTCAGAATATGGCCTGCTCTGCCGAAACTGACCTGGATCTTCGAAGTCATCTGGGCTTAAAGTCATTTGCCAATCATTGCCGGAAATTGAATTGGAATGGCGAGTGTGGTGAGTATGAATGGCCCCACCGGCATCCAAGCTCCATGCAAAAGCAGCTTGTCAGTTCTATTTGAATCAAAATAAAAGCTTGCAAAAACAGCATTCCATGGTATATTCTATTTGTATTCTATTTGTTTGTTTGTTCTACAATGATGGACCCTCCCGTGCCAACCGCTTCAAGGCGCGCCATTGCTTTGCTTTTGGAACTGAAAGCAGATATAAGCAAACGCTAAAATCGCTAAAATGAGAGGAACAGCGGTCGGTGGCTTCTTGGCATTGCCGTCCTTGCTGCAGCCCCAGACTGATGCTGAGAACCCTCTGACCTTAGACTTCTTGATGGAGATTGCGTCCAGTGCATAGTTGAATCAGGGTACAGCAGGTATAACAGATCAAACAGTGTACAATGGTAGTATACATGGAACATCATGGAACTCAAAGACTACAGTAAAGGAGTAGGTCACCAGGTCCATCCACTTGAGGCTTTCACAGACGAGAAAACGGCAGGACCAAAAGAACCAAGTGATCCTGCAGCAAATCTGCCGCATTAAGGCTGCGTCAGCGTGGCTGAACGGCTTCGCCTTTGTCAGCTGCCGGCCTTTCCAGGCTTGTCCACTGTCTTGCTTTGTGAACGGTGGAAGTGAAACAGACAAACCAATGCAGTGCAGGCACAGCAGGGTGTGAGGCAATTGTCAGTCTTGGCCAGACAGGTGACGCCCTTAATTTTGAAGCAGGTGGCAATGGAAAACTGCCATAGAGAGAGAACAAGATGAAGAAGTTCACTTTGACTTTGGATTGCTGAGGGAGCGGCATCGCCAGTTGCACGCACTGGGCAGAAGCTAATCATCAGACTCCCAAAGGCCAAGAACCAAGTGAACCAAGTGAACCAAGTGAACCAAGTGAACCAAGTGAACCAAGATGAACCAAGGAGTTCGGAGTTCGGAGTACGGAGTGCGGATTAGCTTCACATCAAGTCTTGATATGTCTTGATTGTGTTGTGTTGCAGACTGCATGGCTTGTGAGGCCTTTGGATTCCAAAATGCAAGCGACATTCCAAAGGTGGGCAGATGGGTCAACGAGAGTTATGCCCAACGATTGTTGACTGTGAAAAGGAAGGAATGGCAAGACATCTACGGCGTATCTACGGTAATGACATGTAATGACTTTGTATTTTTTCAAGCAAAGTGGCGTGTCTGGCTCTGGTTTGTACCTGAGCTTTAGAAAAGATAAGAATGTCTTCGAACCCGTTGGAACCCACAGAGTTTTTATCTTCTGCCGAAACACCTTGGATTGATCTCCTACAGCAGATCGCTGCACCATTACCTTACAGGATAAGACGATGAAAGGAGTTCTGACATGTTCTGACCATGGGTCGATGCCGTCAGGAGTCTGTCATCCACCCGCTGAAAAGTCGGGCGAGGGACCAGCGAAAGCGCTTTTGGGCTGCTTGGTCAAAACGAAAAACGTGCAACGGTTTGAAGATTTTGCAAGTAAGTTCCAGCGAGCAGAAATTGCAACAAGTTTAGTCTTTTATTTTCTTCCAGGAGTCATTCTTATCACTTAGTAGCTAGAATTTAGTGGCATGTCTTTTTCCTGAGCAATTTTCCCCTGCTGCTAGAGTTTGTGTCACGCACCATAGTGAATATAGTGATGATTTTTTTTTGATGGCGTGCTGTGGAATGCTCAGGAACTTGCTAAAGCTGGGCACAACGTGAGCGAGGCCGCGGTTGCACACAAGAGCTGGTGAAGTTTAAGCACCATACATAGGATAACTGTAATTTGTTTCCTCTCCACCCATCCGAATCTATCCACGAGTCCAGAGCAGAAACTTGTAAGCCACCTGTGCCTTAAGCCTTATGGCATTCGATGGCATTCGGCAGGTCTTTGTTCGGTACGAAGGCAAAACACCTTGGAAGCGCATTGGTGAGGCAAAGGGATTGACTTCATCCCACAGTTTCATAAAGTTTCTGTTGATTTCTGTTGTAGTTTGATGTGTCTCCAGATTGCGCACTCTCGCGGCGACTTCCGGGAAGCGATCCAATGCCAGTACAATTATCTGATCAAACGTGGACCACTCAGTGGATCTGTGCCAAATCATGGCATTTTCATAGAAATTATGTAGCGGAAGGCAGTGCTTTCGCCTCATGTGCAGACATTGCTCTGTGCTCAATCAGAGACTGAGGATCTTACAAGCTCTATCGGAAATTCCGATACTTTTACCCCGGCGAATATCCGGTGTATCTGCCACGCTTTGCTGTTCTGCCCTTCCCTGCATCATGTTGCACTGCAGCACTGCAGCACTGGAGCTCCGCCGTGCTTTGTTTGGTTCAAGGTCCAGTTCGGTTACACGGACACCGAGGGCAAATTGGTGCCTCAGTCAGCATTTTTCTGAAACTAAGCAGAGCTTGGAGAGCTGCAGCTGCAGCTTGTGGTCAGAATAGTTGGAGCATGTTGGAGCATGGAGCTGTAACGTGCTGTAGCAACTTGCGTGATTCGAGGTGCCTGTCGATGATGGGCCACTTGAACTCGGTACGGAGCCGGCGGAAATGAAGGTGGCATCTCGTTGGATGGGCAGTTGCCTCTCCCGTTGCTTTTACGTGTGGAGTCAATACGGAAATACTGTGAACAGCATGAAGAGAGCATCGGTCAACATGGGATTTTGCAGGAAATGCTGTACAGAAGTGGCTTTTTCCCTGCGGAGAAGCCTCGATACTGGCGGCACATACAGAGAAATCTGAAGGACAAATACGAGTCAAAGAAGGACCCGCAGGGTTGATGCCCAAGCAGCGAAGTGCATCAACTCACAGAAGTGTTCATGTTTAAACTCATCATTCATGTCATTATGAATTCATTTGCAACGTTTCATTGTTCATCTCTGTTGCTGTGTTGCACAGGACTTTCACAGAAAGAAGTTTTGGCTTACGCGACGCAAGTTCAATACAAGGCACAGCAGTGCCGAATTGCAGCCTGCCTCTTCTGTCTTGGCCACTCTTCGACCTTGAAGCTGTCACTGCGAGGCTGGCAGCACATAAGTGGACTGCACCTCAGAGCTAGATCTCCCTCAACTGTTGTGCAATGAGCTCAGGTGGTTTCTGACAAAGTTCCACATATTCCACTGAGGTACGATCCAAACAAATACCGCGGACGTTACATGCAAGTGCAGAAGCCCAAAAGAGGAATTGTCCTGAGCTTAGGCTGCATCGATGCAGCGATGCCATGAATGTTTTCAAAAATCAGGAGTCTGCAAATGTTGGTATCGATTTCACCCATGATCATGAATATGTATCAACAATCATCAATATGCATTTCGTAGTTCGGACTCCAGGCATGTTTTCTGCCAAAGGAGCCCTCAAATCTGCAGATTCGGACAGTTCCAACAGAAACCTGAGCGTTTGCTGAGGTTGCAGGAACTGGACCATCCAGATGACCTGGGCTTATGGCTGGAATGACCTTAAGATATCCTATGATTTCCTATGATATCCTACAGGAAGGGTCAGAGAGTCTAAGCTCCGTGCCCTTTGAAGAGCGTTTTTTTTCCAGTTCATGGTAGAAAATGGCAGAACTAGGTTTCACAGCTGGATCTTCCATGGGGCTCGACGACAGCACCAAGCGCAGACCATGCGGTTTAGATGTCTCTCAGCCCTGTGCGACGCGCGCCTGCATGGCTGGCGACAGAAAGTGTAGCGTTTGGTGATGTAAGTGTGCAAACTAAGACGTGAACTTTTTACAAAGACTCCATCGCCCCTTGACAAGAATGTTAAGTGACTAAGTGTTTGCCTATGTTTGGAAGTCTTTAAGAAATTGAGCTGTGCGTAAAGCTAACATCCTTGTTAGCTTCGCAGCGGTTGGACAGCAGCCTTAGTGATTTGTCGGTGTATTGTTTTCATTTTCCATGTTCCGTGCGTTGAAATCGTATGTCATTGTTCGACCACATGTAAGGCTCAAAGTGAAAGTTGCCCTTCGGGCACAATAATTTTAAACAAACGGTAGCTTTCTTTAGTGACTGTTGCCTGACGGGCACAAAGTACCTGGCTTGGTCGCAGACGTGCAGAGCAGAGACTGTAATTTTGACATCGCATGTTGGAGAATTTCAATTCGCAGTGCAACTTACAGTGAGAGGGTTGCAGCACTGACAAGGATTGCAAGACCAGAAGCAGACAGGGGACATAGGGACTCCTGAAATAAGATGTTTGAGATGTTCCGAAGCAAGAAAACAAACCAAGTGGCCAAACTTATCCAAATTTGGCTCTTTCGCTTTCGTTGGGACAGCGCGAAAACACCAATATCATCCAATATAATGTCTCCACATGTCTCCACAATCAATTCGAATCACATAGTAAATCAGATCGACTCTTGATGATTGTGTGTCGAGAGAGTGCTGGGCTGGGTTATGGCAGCTGCGGAGCCAAGGTGAGAGAACAGTTTGAACATTTTGAACATGTTTGAACATGATTTCTTGCCGGGTCAACTCTTGTGTTCTTTGTTTCTTCCAGAGATTTCTAGAGCATAGCATCCATTTCCGTCCGAAGCTTCAGGCAAGGGCAGATCTCCGCAGGCTCAGTGGGTGTGATCAGCTGTTCACGGTGTGGTGTTTTTCTTGATGCGAACGATGCAGGTGATGCGATGAAGATTTTCTTGGCCGAGCTTCGGCAAATAGCATTTGATTCTGAAGGCAAGATGATATCCGCACATATCGACAGCACCATATTAGTTAATTAGTTCAGTGACAGATTCGGTTCCAAGAATATCAAGAATCATTTTCTGCTTCCGAGATCTTTTTTCAGTCCATAAAGATGAGGTCTCACACTCAATAATTCCTTTGTTGGACTATATAGTTCCCAAGCTTGAACCTTTGTAGTGTCTAAGGAACCTTTGTAGTGCCCAGCAAGTAATGATACATGTTGATGACAACAAGTCAGGTGACATTGCACCTGAGAGTTGTATTCGCAGCACTCACTGAGTTCTTTCGATCGAACTAGCACGGACGCAATTTATGATCTAAACCTTGCTTTTTGATGCTTTTTGAGCTTTTTGACGCTTTTTGTGCTCTAGAGTTGTGTCTTTTACGTGGAGGTCATTTAGTTTGCACAAAGTTGCAGCAACGCCTGAAGCACGTTTGGCTTCAAGGATACGTACTGTGTGCTCCACTTAGTTTCGCGAATGGGAGTGGCAAAACTTTGGGTGAACTTGTTGAGCATCAAAAGTGGCAGTTTGACGTTCCATCTTTTTCGTTTTGAATTCCCATGTGAGAACTGTGGACAGGTCGTGATGGTGACGATGTGATTGACCTGGACGATGGATCTGCCGTGATGAGTGCAAGCCTTGGCATTGATATCAAAGAGGGGACTGCAGGCTGCAGGAGCCATGTTTGAGTTTTCATGACGTGTCGTATTTTTTTTGTCAACATTTTTCTATCGTGTAAAAGAGGGAGCTTGATGAATTACTCGTATGGGCAGCTTTGGATGCTCTGGTCGGGCTCTCTGCCGGTGGAACATCATGCGTTAGAAATGAGGCTTAGATGTGGCCCAAATTGTTGCATGCAACCAAGACGCAAGTGCTGCATTGCAGGTGCAGTACGAACTTCATGATACGTTGCTCACCCACCATAGTCGGCCCGCCTTTGCCAACAAAGAGTCTGAAAGACTTGGCAGGCAGGCCGCTACATTTCCTGCGTTTGGGCCCTGGCGTTTTGGCACTCCGTGGGTTTGATTTGCAAACTATGAAAAAGAGGAACTAGTCTAGGCTTCCAGAAAGTGTACTCCAATTTATCTGGATCCAATTTGCTTTCCTCAGGTTTGTTCTGTCGAATTTCATCCCCAGGACTGGTGAAGGTGTGCAAATTTGTGTGCAAAGATTGAGAGATATAGCCGCTGATCGATATTGCATGGTAACATATTAGGTAAGCATGCCATGGTGCAGGAAGGCATCCTGGATCTTCGGGTGGAGAGTGCATGCCCCTTGGACGATCCAGGTGATGCTTTGGCTGAGCCTTTGTGGTTCCTGGAGGCTTTTGTCGCAAACTTGAGCCATTTCTGAGCTGTTTTCAGATGATTTCTGTGACGACCTCTGATGGTTCGGCCGCCCACAGGTGGCAGAATCTCACAAGCTTCGAGAGCTTTCGCGCAGCCAATCCTGAACAAAATTGCTACCAGATCTGCCGTGGCATCATTGCGGATCTCAGTTGTATGTTGGGAAAGAAGTAGGACAGCAGAGCAAGAGACAGAGATAGAATCTCACCAAGCACATTGCTTGCCCTGGCTCAAGTTTCTTGCATGTTTCAAATCATTCAAAGCGAGCCTTGAGCAAGGAGACAGTTTCTTTGATGATGGCAGTTCCAAGGGGCTAGGACAGAATTCTTGGGGTGTCCAACGGAGCTGGGGATGTTGACACCAAGAAATCATCTGCAACATGTGGTGCTCCAGAATAAGACAGGTTGATATGACTGATGCCATTTGATGTTTGACCACCCAAGCAACCCTTGGATTATGGATATTGATATAAATGATGTAAACGATTTCCCTTGATTCCAATTTCGATAGTCAGCTTGTTTAAGCGGAATGCATTGCAGATGGAAACAGACGACAGAGTCAGAACCTTGTAGCCATGCCATGGCAATCTGTTACAATTCGGATTCGTTTTCTTTACGATTCCGATTCGGAGCTTTTTTTTGGATCGTGTAATTACAGTGTAATTGTGTATTCTTTGGATTTCTTTGGCTCACATCGGTTTTTGCTCAGGCACATCACCTCTTGAGACGTGCTCAGCAGCTCCGAGAGCAACTGCAGGCACCAGAAAGCTGCGCATGTTCACAGTTGAATCATGCAGACTTTCATCATGTTTCATGATTCATCACGTTTCATCACGTTTGATCTTTATGTGTTTGCATTGAACATCCATTAATGCATATGAATGCAAGATACTTCCTCCGGGAACCAGGCAGATGCAAGGAATCCGAGCACATCCGCATGCCAAAGTACGGCAACCAAATTGGCTGCACCAACCATGGTCACTGGTCAGCAAGATTCAGCAGCATAGTCCTGAACTTCGAGACAGAAAAGTCTATGAGCTACAAGCGCTTTATCAGTACTGTTGATTGAAGCTCTGTTGAACAACCACTATCAAGATCTATCAAGGGTTTTTAGAAGTATTTGCAAGCTGTGATTCAAGCACAAACTACAAATGGGACTCTGTGAGCTGTTGTATAAGGTGGCAGCGCCAGTGGCAAACGAGCGACCTGACCCGGTCATTCAGCGAAAGTCTAAGTCGCAGTTGTCAGTATGGCAAGGGATTGTGGAATCTTTAAACTTATTTTCTTTTTATTAAACCATCATAAACCATCATTTGAAGTCCTGAATTGTTGACTTGCTGTGATTCACATCTCATCATGGACCTTGCCAGATCTTTGCAGTCGTTGTGTCTATATCCTATTGTCCTATTGCATTGCCTTGCATTCGAGCATTTATCCTCCTAGCCTGACAACTTGGTACAGCTGCTCTGGAAGGGAACAGTCTCACGGCATCTGCTTCAGGTCTTTCAATTGAAGTTGTGAAACCTTGCTTCAATGAAAGCTTGTTGCGAAGCAATCCATGACTGGACATGACAAATAATGAACAGCCCAATTTCTACGCATTCTAAGTCAATTCCATTGGAAGTGGTCAACAAGCAGTTCCAAGATGCCATGCTACATCAGGGATCTTTCAGGGATCTTCCCGGCTGAGCACGCCTGGAAGGAGCCATCAGCCAAAGTCATGTTGATGTCTCCTGCGACCATGGCACCGGGTCGTGCATTGGGAAGTGGACTTGCTGACCGCTATGGCCACGTCCGAGTTTTATGGACGCCCTTCGAGCAACGGCCGCATTGTAGAGCTGGACGACTCCGTCGCTGTGGCTACGTTGTGGCTCCTTTCCCAGAAGCACGTGCAAGTATCTACCACATTGTTTGAGATTGAATATTATGCTTGAGTATGCTGTGAAAGAGCAGAAAGAGTTGACAAACTGGAATTACGATGAAGTCTTGCTGTAAGGGACAACATGACCGAGACATAGGCTTGTCTACAGCAGCGCGAGAAGGGCCAGTTGCAAACAGCTGAGGCCTTACAAGCGCTTTGCACTGCATCGCGTTCCAAGAAAGTCGGAACTTTGCGCGGCTTTCCGGTGACGGATGAGGCGTGGAGATGAAACATGCCTTGCAGCCTGTAGACCTGCTGATCGCCATGAGCGAAGTGGAATTTGACTATGGGATGGGCAAACAGGACCGGCAACGCTGCAGCACTGATGTCATGTCAGAGCCCTGGCTACTGAGGCTACTGGCTAGGTTGTGAGATGTTGTGAGATGTTGTGAGATGTTGTGAGATGTTGTGAGATGTTGTGAGATGTTGTGAGATGTTGTGAGTATTCGTATGATTTCGTATGCAGCACATAGATTTCCGCGCTTCACAAACGCACCCAGGCTGGACTTCGAGCGTCAAGGCTTTCTGAAAGTACCAGGGATCCTGATGGAGGTGCAGCATCTTCACATGGGTTCACTGATGTTCACTGGATAATATGAGGTTTCTAAGTGAACCATAGTGAACCCATGTGAACCCTGACCCTAAAAATATATCCTTTATATTCCCTTTATTAAGCTTTGTATAGCTTTGCGATATATTATAGTCTAGTGATGTCTAGTGGATTTTGATGGATTTTGGACCATACCCCACATGCTTTGTTGTGTTCCTTAGGACGAGGTAGCTGCTGTCAATGATGTCATAGAAGAGCTGCAGGGCACCTTGGCACTGACTAAATTGAAGTGGAACAGACTGGGAAGCAGATGGAAGCAGTTCAGAATCCTCTTGGCCCCTCTTGGAATGGTTTGCTTTGCTGCTTTGCTTAGATTTCCCATAGATTTCCCATAGATTTCCCGCTGTTGATATCTCTGGAGATCTGTGTGAATTCCCTGATGGCTTGGACCAACCAGGTTCTGAAGAGTGCACCCTGCAGGCGCTGCAGCATCAAGTCCGGGTGGGGTGCTGAATCGGTTGACTACGGGATGACGGGAGGTCCATGCGGATCTTGGATTTTCAGATTTTCAGAATGTCCCTCGACGCGGTAAAATCATTGGTTCACAGCAGAGTTGAGGTGCAATTTGGAGCTGACACTGCAGCACAATGCCGCACAGTGACAGCATGCCGCAAGAAATTGGAGGCTTTGGAAAAACGTCGGAAATCTCAGTGCCGGGGGCAAGACCTTGGCTTTGACCAATCATAAGATGCCATTTGATTCTGTCCGTGCCCGACCTTGGCTCAGGTGGCGAGGTCTCATTTCTTCAATACTTCAATCTCCACCGCAAGAGTGAAAGACTGCGACAAATCGCTATGTCTCCCCGCTTTTCCTTTTGGGCTACCAGACTACTTGGTGTGCCCTCCGTGCGTTTGCTACTCAGTGCTGCAACGGCATGTTTCATATTCACGTCGCTTCGCGACGGCAACCGCCCGCACCGCATCGTTGGGCTCACACAGCAGAGATATATCTATATATATATAAAGATCATATATGTACATATCGAGTGAACGGTCCACACTGTT
>Ga0126342_10012892_pt1 | contig 14863 bp, 12 predicted proteins | sample Cyp1metagenome_FD_92528 | JGI IMG/M metagenome (GOLD analysis project Ga0126342, IMG submission 92528) | Coral microbial communities from Lord Howe Island, Old Settlement Bay, Australia - Cyphastrea 1 metagenome | ecosystem: Host-associated > Invertebrates > Cnidaria > Coral ... | reverse complement strand
GGTCCACAGGTCTTGACTGAGAATCTGCTCGTACTTAGGCAGCGTCAACACCTGATAACCCCAGTTCCAAGGCATAAGCCTAAGCATGTCAGGGTAACCAGGTAACAGTTAAACATCGGCAAGTCAAGGTCTGCCTGATTCTAGTTGCTGGCTCAAGACCGATCGTGGACGGTCGATGTCAATGGGAACATGAAACCAACCATCCAATTTTGTGGCACCCTATTTTGAGACGAAACCACATTGGGGTTGCCACCTGGCTGCCACATGTTCAACAAAAAGGGAACCTCTGACTTTGCCAGTGCAGCGAGTGCCATCCCCATCCATTGTCCTTGAAGTAGCAGCAATGGTTTTGAGATTCAAGTCTGAGAAATCACTCTGTCTCCACTGCAAGCCTTAGCAGCCACTATGTTCTTTACTTTCCATAGGTTTTCTATGCGTTTTTCCCTCCACTTTTCTCACTTCCTATCCTTTTCTTGTGCAGCATTTCCATCCCAAAAAAAACACATCAACACTTGGCACAACAAATCCCAGTCCCAATCGACACCACCAAATCTGTATCCCACCACTTCCCTCCCAATCCCCAAAACCTTCGCCCTCGATCCTCTTTGTGACCCAACCTAGCACCTAGCTAGATATATATATAATTATAACAATAGTTTAGCAACCATCACCACTCGACCAACCATATAATATAACCAACCTTACAAAATCATACAACCACCCAGGCTTTACCTCCCAACCACCAGCCCCCAGCGGCATGTGCCATGCAGCCTCTGACGACTTCGGCCACCGCGCTGCCACGCAGCGCCTCCGCGCGCAGCTCGCGGCGCAGCTCCAGCGCCGCGTCGACGCCCGAAGCGGCGCTGACGCTGAACGCGGCGAACGCGGTGACGTGGAACGGACGCGATGGGTTGCAGGAGCTGCCTGGGGGTTGGGGACCCTGACTGGGGACTGAGATGGGGTAAACAGGAAAAACCATAGGGTAGAAGCTGGTAGAAGCTGGTGAAATAGAAGTTTTTGAGGAATCAAAGAAAGTTAATAGAGATCATTGAAGGCTTATTCTCCAGGGGATCACAGACTCCAAGGCTCTGTTGGAACTCCGGGTGATCTCAGCATATCTCAGCACCATTTCCCCCAGGACTATGTGAGGCAGTTGGAGAACCAGCTGGCTGCCCCTTGGCAGTGGCCACATGTGGCACAGTTATGACAGTTGGTAAAACTCAGCAAGATATCGCCGGGGTTGTTTGGACATTCTCCTATCAAAATGGAGGTTTAGCATGGTTTAACCAAAATGGTGACTTAACATGACTCAACCACAAAAAATAGGGACAGATATCTTTTGTAATGGGGCTAATGGGGGTTGAAAACCAACCATTTTATGGTGATGTTAAGTGGGATATATTAATAATGGGGATACAGTTGGTACATAATTGGAACATATGGGAATATGATGGCAATATTTGGGTTTTACCTTCAAAATTGAGGCTCAAGAAACCAACAGCGGGCTTAACCATCAAAAACATATGGAATCAACCAATGAATGATGGATACTTGGATGCGTCTTGAAATGAGCTATACATTATACTATACTACCCATATATATATATATATACCCTCTGGTGAACTAACATAGCAATGGAAAATCACCATTTTTAATGGGAAAATCCACTATTCCTATAGCCATTTTCCATTGCTATGTTAGTTCACCAGAGGGTATATGGCAATTTCAATAGGATTTATGGGACCATTGGACCATAAAAAATCATCAGATTTGGGGGTACATGTAGATCCAGTTGGGATCATTGGATTTTTGGAAAGGTTTGTTGAGTGACATCTACCCTCTGGTTATGTCAAAATAGCTATTGAAAATGGCTATTTATAGTGGATTTTCCCATGAAAAATGGTGATTTTCAATAGCTATGTTAAATTACCAGAGGGTATTCATTGTTGAAACAGACGTCTGACCTGTGGAAAAAATAGCTCGAGGACTCTATAGGTCTCCAAAGTTGGAGAACTTTGGAAGAACTTTGCTGGATCAAATGAACAAAAGACCTCAACGGTCTATGCAGAAACCTTACTTGAGAGGTCTTGCAAACTACATATTGCGATAACTCCAAAAACAATCGCGAACTATAATTTTGGCATGGAGACTGCCGTTGTGACCCTTAGTTTTGTATTTTTTCTTAGATACATCCATAGGTTTGAACAAACATTATTACTTGGCGACATATATTTTGTCCACTGGACATACGTCATGATTTCGGTTCTTTCATCGAGGTGGTGCCCCAGTTGGTGAAGTAGATATAAGTCGCCTAATTGAACTGGCTTTATTGGGATATATATATATATATATACACAGTATATGATAATATGTATATATATACATGATTATGTGTATATATATATATCGAACTAGTTTAAATCGGGTTAAACATGTTCGCGAAGATGTTCAAACCTACAAACATAAGAAGCATCTAACATACATATAACTGGTGGGGACAGCAGCCTGTTGATCATCCCCAGAAACAAACATCGAAAGCCTAGTGCAATTGGAGTTAGTTGGAATTCATGTTCACCAAACTTCTCAATCATCATAAGTCAGCTATACATCATGTATCATGATGTATACATATATATATATGGGTAAATTATAACGACCTCACTGCGACCTCACTGGGAATGATGGTTAGATTGCGGGAAATCATCCCAATATGGCCGGAAAATTCAGGTTAATGAAATATTATAATTTACCCAGATGTATATTATTAATGTAATTTCCATGGACAATCACCATTTTTGTTGGTTGAATCCACCACATTTTGCCAGGTGAAGACTGGTCTCCTGGACGAGGCCTTGAGGTTGCACCGGCTCTTCCATGGAAGGTGCCAAATCAAGATGGCTGGGTGGTGTCGGAAAATCCGATGGGAAAATCCTTTGGGAAAAATCAAAACGAACTTAGCGAACAAAACATCGAAATCTATATGGAACAATCCTAAAACTTCGGGGTTTGAAGATGTTTTAACTGTGAAAACACATCAGGATAGAAGTGATGGTTATGGTTGGATATTTCACTGGTGATTGTAGGGAGCTATTTTCACCACCTGGTTGATGATTGGAGAATATGAGCGCAACATCAACGGGATATCTCTCAACTTAGCAGTAGAATGGGGATGGGACAGGGGTATTTTTCATGACTCACTGGAAGGGATAAACAATAAACAATTTTGTTGTTAGATTAAGTTAGAATCCTTTAGATATACCAGCAGAGGAATTTCAACCAAGATTTGATACACATTATGGTGATATGTTTGATGCGTTTTCAGATTATATGATACCGGTATGTTTTTTTTCCCGATGGCAAAATAAACTGGTGATTTGTTGCTGTGGAAGTGAGTTGCTCAGCTGCCATTGCTTCAGGTTCTACTTGTTGGGTACATCCAATTTTGGTCAAGCGGCATCTGAAGAGGAATTTCTCGGAGAAATGTATACAGTACCAATGTTGATCTTATTTGATTGGACTATACATATATATATATAATTTATAATGTTCAATCTCTAAGATTTGAAGAACTAAATGTACTTATGTCTTCCTGGTTGAATGTCCACCAGTTACGAGTTCTTCAGTAGATGTCCGGACCACTCAGAGACCCATGTTTCCAGGCTGGTGAGTCTTTCCGAGGGGCTTACTTGGAAGGCCGTGGTCGCCAAGGGGGCTACAACTAAGATGTAACCTCTGGTAAACTAACATAGCTATGGAAAATCACCATGTTTAATGGGAAAATCCACTATAAATGGCCATTTTCAATAGCTATGTTAAATTACCAGAGGGTAACCTCAGGCCACTCAATGAACCCAGTGTTGTTTGGGACTACTGGGCAATTTCAAAGCCATGACTTAAAATATAATATCGTATATCATCATATAGCCAAAAAGTCTGAGAATGATGGTTTCCTTTTAGAAATGGGGATTCAATCGATGTTCCAATACCCACCCGTGTTAAGTTTGATGAAATCGGGCGAGGGCTTCCATTTCCAAGCAAGGTTTGTTCAATGACATCCCTCTTATTGTTTTTCATAATATATATATAAATTATATATACATTGTATACGTACACATATATTATACATATACAGTATAGACATGTTCAATTGCGATTTTGTGATATATTACAAAATGACATGAACTAATTTGTACAATATGATATGATAAAATACAATATGATGCATTACACAACAGAGTTTTGTTCAAACAAACCAAACAAACACATAAGAACATCATATAGAACATAATGGTGTTTAAAACTACTGTATTAAAAATATGATTATGTATATAACATGATTCAATTGCATGTCGTTCATATATATATATATATACTATAATGTAGAGTCTGATGCAATAGACTATGGTACAGGATTTTATGATATGATAGGCTATGATAGATAAGATGCAATAGTACAATATAGCACACATAGTACAATCAAAGACATCGGGAAAATAAACCCTCCACGAATGTAGATCATTTTCCGAAGGGGTTTTCCCCCTAGGGCTTTCCACCTCTATGTTTACTTACCCCATGGTACACATTGCATATGATACCCTCTGGTAATTTAGCAGTTCGCCTTTGAGTTCGGTAAATCGTATATAAATGATAAATGAACCATGGCTTCAATAAAATTACCAGATGGTAAATGATGACCCATATGGACCATCGTCATTCCTCCTATCTCTTCCCTCGGCATCACACGTTTGGCGAAAAGGATCAGCAGTTGGAGCAGCTGGCGCGCAGCGAGCGAACTGCTTGGCGCCAGGTGTGATTGGTGCTGTATAAGCGTGTCGGATTGGCAGCGGGAGTCCAATATCAACTGGTGACTTATGTATAGGGGTTCTAATTGGGAAATGTTCTATAAATCAGTTCAATGAATATGGGGTATTTGGTGGGAAAATCTTTTATAAATGGAAATATCATGGGGTTTGAAACCAACCAATGGGATATAATGTGGACATATGGTGGCTGATGACTTGATAAAGTTACAATGGCAATATGATGGAAATCCCTGAACAGGGCATTTAAATGGGAATAGCACATATAAATCATGGAAATTCAACCAACAATACATGCTTAATAAGCCCTTATTAGTTGTTGGTTGTTGATAACGCCCTTATTCTGGCGACTTCTGATTTCGCAAACACAGACAATGAGGATATGGGATATAGAATTTGGGATGTACAGCCATGAGATTTACAATCTTGGGGGATTATCATTGTCAATGGAAATTATCATGCTCATATTGGGCATGAACAGGGGATATAGTGGGATATCTAATCAACTCGGTATGATCTTTGGGGTCATTTTGTGGAGCGATTTCATGGTGATCTCATCGAACATATGGAGTTCACCAAGAATTGAGATGGATATCAGGCTATTTATGGGATAAATTGGGAATATTCACCAAGCAAATTTTCCCTCATGTAAATGGATAAATGGTATTACCAATAACATTAAAGTGCCCATAATATATCCACATGTGTTTTTCCTTTTTTTAAGATCATCTAAGATATGGATTTCGTATTGATTTTACCAGGAATTGAGATGGTGCATTTAGATGAAATATTGACCAAGCATTGACAATCATTTTACCACAATATATCCATATGATTTCAGTTTTTTTCTTTTGCATTGATATTCATTTTACATATGTACCAGGAATTGCATATTTGAGATTACCAATGTTACAACATATATTTCAATTGTTCATCTAACATATGTCCTTTTCCATGTTCTTGGTAAGTATTCCCATGTGGATATCAGGCTACTTACCCTCTGGTTATTGAACATAGCTATGGAAGCCATGGCCCATAGAAACAGATGAGTTTCCCAGCGAACGAAACCTCCATTTATTGTCTGGATTTTCCAGTTCGCTATATTTAAAAAATCAGATGGTACCATCAAGAATCACCAACATGACAGCTGCTGATACCCTCTGGTAAACTAACGTAACTATGGAACATCTCTATTTTTTAGCTGGGTAAATCCACTATTTCTATGGGCGTTGTCAATAGCAAACTGTTAGTTTACCAGAGGGTATAGATCTTCCAAATATTGGATTTATATATATATATATGGGATATTATATGATTACCATAGATTTTCATGGATTTGTAAACTAACAGTTTGCTATTAACGATAACTTGTCCTGGAACTTCCTGGAACATCGCCAGGCCGAGAAAGACACGCAGGAGATGCGCCAGTGGCGGCGGCGCGCTGAGAGTTTGGAGGACGTAGCTGCGGTGGGCATCCCCTAAAACATGCGGAAAGATAGGGAAAATCATGGAAATTTTCCCCTGAGAAGATAAAGGAATATGGAAAAAAAAACCTGGCTTTTCCATCTGGAAATATGAGGAAATGCATAGGAAATCATGGAACATCATCTTTTTTATGGCTGGGAAAATCATGGAGAAATTATCTATAGCTATGGAGGTTTATGGCTTGGGAAAATCATCTGTTTCTATGGGGGATACCGGTGGGTAACCCCAGCGGATTCAGCATGACATCGACGGGAAGATGTTCCAGTTTTTTTTCAGGATAAGTTTGTTTTCTAAGCAATTGATATCATCAGATTCTGATTGGTGGTTTGGAACATGAATGGATTATGACTTTCCATTCAGTTGGGAATGTCATCATCACTGACTTTAACTCTTATTTTTTCAGAGGGCTTGTTTTACGGCCAACCAGTATGGATAACTATGGACAACTATAAACTATGGATAACTAGGAATGGATCACTATGGCTTACCCTATGGATTACCCTATGGATTACCCTATGGTTATCATCAGATTTCATGTTGGTTGATTCATCCGGATGAGTCGTCACACCACTGACCCCACTGGGTGCCTGGGTGCAGGAGGAAAACACTGCACTGCGGGATGAACTGCGGGAATCGTCCGAGAACAACTTGCGCCACTGGGACGCAGGGATGCAGGGCTGGGGATGTGTTCCACCCAAAAAAATGGGGGAAATCTCATGAATCTGATGAGGGTTTTGTATGAAATATATGTGGAAGATAGATTTCTAGACATGTCTTGACATTTTTTGGGAGGTGCACGGCTGCGGGGCTGTGTTGATCTTCGAGGAGCGTATGCTACTTCACTACGAATCCATTCTTTTGCAGGGTACCCACCGTTAGTCAACTTGTTGTCTGGTTCACTCCTCTGGCTTAGGGGTTCGACCATGTTCAACCGTACAAAAACCCTTACTTTTTGGTACAAGATGCTTCAACCATATTAATTACCCTCTGGTTATTTAACATAGCCATGGAAAATGGCCCGTTTATAGATGATTTTCCATGGCTATGTTCAATAACCAGATGGTAACATGTTAACCATGTTTAACCCTACCTTTTGATAATTTTCAGATGATCCCGTAACTGACTCCAACGCCCGTTGGAACGTGTCGTGTCAAACGAGGCCTCCGGCAGTTCTTGGACGTCCTGGAAGTTCAAGCGGTGAAAGGCAGCAATTTTTTGGAGAACGGATGGGATGGTTAGGACCCAGGTATTTGGGGTGTGACTTGAGAGCAGCTGAGTCTATAGTACTTGCAAATCAAAGAAGATTACTAGGCTGACGTGACATCTTGAAGTTAAGAAAGACATGTTATATCATGTGATTTTTGAAGGGAGTTCCATGTCAGGTTGTATGATGTATGGGATGATACCCCCGTTTCTTCAATCTATGGGATGGGATGAAGACCTAATCAGCCCTGAGTTGGATCGCTTCATCTGTGGTGGATCCAACTCTTGGGGAATGACATGTGGAATGATGTTTCAGTTTTTTTACCATCAAGAATTGCAGTTACCCTCTGGTTATTTAACATAGCTATGGACAATGGCCCATTTATAGATGGTTTACCTATTAAAAATGGTGATTTTCCATGGTTATGTTAAATAACCAGATGGTATTAGTTGGTTTATGTTGGTTTAATCACCAGAGAAATTGAGGAGACATAAAGGGATACAGCCAACTTAACGTTGAAATTGGGGATGGCTCAAAACTCGTGATCACCATTTTTGGGATGCTTAGTTCTACGATGACACCAGTTGCGTGAGTCCATTGGTGCCCCAATTTTGAGCCCATACCTATGTTATATCCACAAGCGAGTTTTTTTTTTTTAAATTTGCTAATTCTCCTGAAGAAAATATCTGTTCACACCGGTTACCCTCTGGTAATTTAACATAGCTATTGAAAATGGCCATTTATAGTGGATTTTCCCATTAAAAATTGTGATTTTCCATAGTTATGTTAGTTTACCAGAGGGTAGATTCATTAAACAAACATCCAGGAAAACTTGTTGAGTCGCGTTTTTCGAGCTGGGCATCTGCAGTTTCGCTGGGCAGGTTATGGTCTGCGGTCCAGAACTTTCAGCACCTCGGCACGATTTCTTTGTCAAAAAGTGGGGACCGAAACCAAAAACCCATGGGTTTTTCCCGAATCCATTGGTTTCCCTATGGTTTCTATACATAATTAGTTTCCCTATTAAAACTCAGCAATTGATATCATTTGATAGCATTTTTTTTTGGATGTTTTGGGATGTTTTGGATAGCTTTCCCTATGTTTTCCTATGTTTTTCCTATGGCTATCCCTATCTTTTGGCGCCAGAAAAACCAGCTCCCCGTGTCCCCCGGATCCCCCGGATCCCAGCGAGGTCAGCAGTTTCCCACGGAGGAGACGAAGTTCGAGCAGACGCGGAGAGTGTCGGAGGAGTGGGACCGGGTGACCCAATGCTACTAGTCATGGTCGAAAAAGTAATTTATAGGAAATATTAATCATCATCATATATATATAGAAGATATATATATATTATATATTATTATATTAATTATATGTATATATATTATTATTATTTTATTACATGGTATTATGATGTATTATGTATAATACAGTCAATAAAGTATGTATTGAATATTATATATATGCGTATTGAATATATTATATCGTGTTATATTTATTAATTTAATACTTGGTATTGGTTTGAACATGTTGGGAAAGGCATCAAAGTGTCATTCTGCATGATGAGTTTTCACCATTAACATTGCAATTTCGCGATATCCCATTCATTTTCAGACACAGCCATATGGTATCTAAACCTGGTACCCCTAGTGAACATCAAAATAGCTGGCAAATGGATGTTCATCCCACTAAAAATGGTATTAATAGGTATTGATCCATACCCATATTGTATAGCTTTGTTTCTTGAACAATTGGAGTATGCGAGATGGTCAAGAGTATTTTCTGCTTGCCAATGGATGTAAGCTATGTCGAAAAAACCCTCATTGCGTATATAAACATATTCAGTGGTTGATAGTTAAGATACCTGTAGCAAAACAAGGATTGAAGGATGGGCTATTACCCTTTGGCTATTTAATATAGTTATGCAAAAAAGGCCGGCCCATCTATAGATGATTTGTGATATGATTTGCCCATTAAAAAATGTGATTTTCCAGCTCGCTACGTTGAACAACCAGATGGTAACCTTAAAACAATGGCGAGATGAAGCACCATGAGCCTCATGAGCCACGCATTGCAAAGTCGGGTCACAAAACCACAACAACCAACAAATGTCAAGAGATGCACCGTTTGAAAACTCTTGGTTGGTTTGTTGTATTCCTAGACGTGCTATCCGAATTTGTGATGATATTCTTATTTCGCACCTGATTCGGACCCCCCAGGTTTTAGGGTCGATATACGTTCCCCTATTTTTTCATGGATGCCTACCCGAAGAAAATACAGGAATGAGGGTTGATGTCCCCACCTGATCATTGTTGATTATTGCCCCACTAGATACCGAAGTTTACATTCCAATATTTGGCATCTATACATACTAAAAGTGGATGAGGTTGATATTTGCCGATTCTATTACTATTTGGCATCTATATGCATTTTTACTGTACTATTCAATTTTAGGATGACTATGCATATTACATACTAAAAGTGGCCCGTTTTGTGTTTCACCATGTTTCACCATTTCTGATGTGCCCATGTGTGAAATAAGCCTCACCCGGGTGCCACAGTATCCATTGAACATCAGTGAAACATATGGCTTTGTCTGAAAATTGATGGAACATGTTCGAAATTCCCATGGATTATCCTCATTGTTCCTATTTGGCTGTTTGTGGGTAGCTCCTATTTTCAGACAAAGCCATATACGATATTTGGGCGCTTCGAATCGAAACCCTGAGAATTGCTGCCCAATACATCAGGTTCGGAGACGCCAATTTCGTACGGAAGGTAACTTAGGCACTTCCATATTGGCTGACTGCCCCATATTTCATGTGTGAAATCCGAAATTCCCATGTTTTTCCTGTTCAAACCTCATCAAGTGCTGGTTTCCTGTTGCTGAAATGACTATTTTCTGCGTGAAATCCATCTCAACCCACGATTTTTTCGTTGGTTGGTGGTTTGGAACATGACTGGATTATGACTTTCCATATATTATTGGGAATGTCATCATCCCAACTGACGAAGTCAGATTTTTTAGAGGGGTAGGTCAACCTCCAATCCCAGTTTTTTTCTTGCCGAACCCTCCATGTCCCTGGGTTCAACAGCCATCCACCACGGCCAGGAGCAGCTGCCCCCCGCCGCCCCGCTGCCAGCGCTGATCCGCGCCACGCCCGGGGAGTCGGCAGCGAAGCTGTCCTTCTTTCTGACGCCGCAGGAGGCCTGGGCGCAGGTGCGGTGGATGGCGAGTGGCGATGGGATGGGATGGTGGACGGTTTTAAAGTGGGATTAGTGGTATGATGATATTAATCCATTGGTTAAGAGTGATATGAATAGTGGTTAGTATTATGATATACAAACCATTATGATATTATATAACTGGTTGGTGGTGACTGGAACATGACTGGATTGTGGGATGATTCATGACATGGTTAATAATGATGGTTAATAGTTAATAGTGATTAATAGGCTATAAACCAACAAGAGGAATATGATGGTGATCTGATTGATGGTTTGGAACATGAATTTTATTTTCCATATATTGGGAATGTCATCATCCCAACTGACGAAGTCCATCATTTTTCAGAGGGGTTGTTTTAGCTCTCAGAAAGGCATCCCCACTGGAATTCTAATCGATCCAAGTCGGAAGGTGGAATTCTGCACGTTGGACAAGCCACTTTTTTTTTCCGGCTAGCTGATCAACATGGTGGACATTCCACTTTGAACATTTTTCGGAGAAAGATTGGATTTGAAGAACTGAAACATGTGAAATTTGGTTGATTTATAGCTAAAGTGCTTTGGAAAGCTCATAGATCTTTCATAGTTGCCATAGTTGACCTAGTTGTAGACCAACTTCCCAAACCAAAAAATGGGGCCTTCGTAGATTGACCGTTGGGTTTATGGTGTTGGATCCACATTAGCTGGATGGTTTATAATATGGAGGGTCCCAATCTAAAATGGATGATTTAGGGGTACCCCCATTTCAGGAAACCTATAATATATATATATATATATATGATTATATATATATACATATATATATATATATATGTATATAGAGAAAGAGAGAGAGAGAGAGAAAGTCGACTGTGGAGTCGGGAATGCTATAATTGAACAATGATTTTTGACCATTATCTTCAATCATCCCATTTTGAAGAAAATAATACAATCAGTGCTATCTAAAGTAACATTCAATCACTAATGCTATAAAGAACCATAAACAATAGTGGATTGGTGCATCCCATTGTATCTCATTGTTTGACATACAATTTTTAGAATTTTGGATGGACAACAATCAAGACGTGCGGAGGCCGCAACTTGTTGATTCAATCTGAAAAATCTACATTCAAAGAAAACACACATACCCGGCCTGGTACAAAAAGCTATTGAAGATGACCATAGAAATAGTGGATTTACCCATTGAAAATGGTGATTTTCCATAGTTATGTTAGTTTACCAGAGGGTATATGAATGTCATATATTTAAGTCAACAAATGGGATGCAAACATAAGCAGTCTAAGACACAATGACGATTTGGGTCAAGAAAAACAACTAGCAGTGTGGAAAAATCAACTTAACCCCGCACAACACTGCCTCACATCCAAGAAAGGCGACTCCTTGTGGTACATCGTTTGGGTCACATTGTCAAAATATCTCTATAATTGTCAAAAAATGGCCCCTTAAAGAAACACAACTTATGGATAGTTCGAGATTCCAACCGTTGGATCGGTAAGTTCACCGGCAGGTGGGTAGCAGCGCATCAGATCGGTCTCTCCGGGAAATGATGGTTGACCATGATGAGGGGTTTTCCACCCCATTACACAACTACCGGGTAAATCACCATTTCATATGGAAAATCACCATTTCATTGGGATATTGGGGTTATCCTCCATTAAAAATGGTGGATTGTTCCATGATTTTTCCATATATCTGGTTAATAGTGATGGTTAATAGTGGTTAAAAATAGGGTATAAACTAACAACAATGGGAATATGATGGTTATATACTGATTCCCATTTTTTATTGCATAGTTCTACCATCCCAATACTGTGGATGGTGGCGAAATCCAGCTGGTAGATTGTTTTTTCCATTAGAATCCCATACTGATTGGTGGTTTGGAACATGACTTTTATGACTTTCCATACATTGGGAACAATCATCCCATTTGACTTTCATATTTTTCAGAGGGGTGGCTCAACCACCAACCAGACCATATTTACCAACATGTACCCCATAACATAAATCACCCTTAAATGATCCCAGTTATGTAGGTAAATTTGCAATACATGGAGCATTTGGGTTATGGGTGAATGATAGCCACAAGGGGGGGGGGGTAAATCATGGTAATTCATGGTAATTCTACCTAGTGATGTACCCAAAACTCAACCCCCCCTTTTTTCCGTTGGGTGTTTGGGGTAATCCTGATTGTCGGCTTGAAATTCGGCAATCTTCCTCCTGAAAATGGATGAAAATTGTCCTAAAGTGGATATGGAAGACAATATTTATTACCATCATCTTCCAAGAAATTGTCCAATATATCCTAAGGTGGATAATGATCTTGTCCACTTTAGGATGTCCCATCTTCCAATATGACGAAAAATATCACCCACTGAATAGGTGGGATGTCATGTTGCCATTGGGGAAACTGACCGTGTTCAGATATCCGAATATCAGATATCCCGGCCTGGTAAACATACAAAAAACTATTGAAAATGGACCATTTATAGTGGATTACCCATTAAAGATTGTGATTTTCCATAGCTTTTTGTATGTTTACCGGAGGATAATCAGATACAAACAGATTGCTGACATCTCATCTTGTCATTGCTTCATTCCAATAATGTGGGCATCTTATCAAATCTCATCACAAGCAGAGATATGTCACCACATCACATTTCTGATAGTATTTCTCAGCTCCCAAGCTTGGATGTGCATCCAATTATCACATTGAGCGATATATATATATATACGTATATATATATACATATACATATATCCATATCATCTCCCAGTAATTGATATGTAGGGTATTCATCCCAGTTAGATGAGTGAGTTATAACATCTTATAACCCGAGATGCAACCGCAAAAAAAAACAGCCGCTGTCGCCCTCAGGTTGTGCGGCGTGAACTTGGAACGTCTCAAAGTGGACGAGCCCACGATCACTTCCGCCGCTTGGGTTTCCGTGGCTTCCCCGGGCGGTTTTTGATGCCTGGGAGTGTGGAAAAAATATGAAAAAATTGACCACCGGAAGAATAGCTCGGGCTATGATAAACGAAGCATAAAAAAGATGTCTATGGGAATGTAATAAAAAGGGACATGTGACATGTCTTTTATATTCTTTGATAGTTTATAGTCATGGAATCATCATTTGATATAAGTTGATATGACAATTTATTCTATATCAATGGGATGTTTTTTGGGCCATTCATAGGCAACAATCCATGGGATTCAGGGTGCATTCTATTCAGGGTGATTTGGGGCCTCAATTGGATGGGATGGGCGCTTCTTAGCACGTGTATATAGAGCTATATCCATTGTCAATTGTTGTGATGTTGCTCCAAAAGAGGGTATTGCTTCATTGCCGGTATCTGCAGATGACAACGTTGGTCATTCGGAATTCGTCCAGTCCCTCAGTCCCTTTGTTTGTACCTGCATATTTTCGTTGACCCGGCATTGCTCATGTCCCAACCCTTCGCGGTTCCACCCTTATTTCACTAGTATCTAGGACCATTGGCTTATACCAGTTGGAAGAAACCTGTCCTGGACGAGATGCATTTCGGACAATTTACATCAAGTTATCCAAGAGCACCACTTTTTTCCCAAGTTCACTGGCTGCTATCTCAGGACATGCCCAGGCAATCACTTGGGCCTCCACATTTCCAGACCCAACGTATAGGTCATAATGGTCATAATATGATATCCATGAATGCCGTAAAGAAATGTCATATTCATCCCCATTTATGGTTGGTTTCATGTATATCAATGTCACCAAAAAAAAGCATAACTAATGTGGGTAAAACAATAATAATAAGCCATCCGCCGGTCATCACCATAAATAGGCGGTATTCCCAGTCAGTGGTTTATGACATTGTTTTACCCACATTATTCCAATTATATTGACCATTATGAACCATTATTAACCAGTAGTATCCCACATTAGTATTATCTGGTTTGTGGTTTGGAACATTTGGATTATTCTTCCATATATTGGGAACAATAATCCCATTTGACTTTCAGATTTTTCATTTAGGGGTTGGTGGTAACCACCAACCAGATTATTATTCACCATCCTTAACCATCATCCTTAACCATCATCATTAAGCATGAAATTAACAGTATATTAACCATTAATAATAACCATCAGAGGGGTT
>Ga0126342_10012891_pt1 | contig 14863 bp, 13 predicted proteins | sample Cyp1metagenome_FD_92528 | JGI IMG/M metagenome (GOLD analysis project Ga0126342, IMG submission 92528) | Coral microbial communities from Lord Howe Island, Old Settlement Bay, Australia - Cyphastrea 1 metagenome | ecosystem: Host-associated > Invertebrates > Cnidaria > Coral ... | reverse complement strand
TCTTTCCAGATGCTCTTCAAGTGATTGCTGGGCGTGATGTGGAAGCATGCCGGCAATGATACCACCGTGCTCGGAGCAATTGGATGGGACAACAAGGTCGATCTCAATTCGACATCGTGAATGCTTTGGGTGTCCTTGTGTCCAGTTGGCGCTCGCACCGCAACAGGGCAACTACCAGGCTACTAGGTCTAACACTTGTCCAATCTTAGATACAATGCATTGTTTTTTGAGTGGGTCACTACTGCGTAGCAAAAAATCCAATATGATGAATTAGGCTGCCCAGAAAGATTCCGATTCCCATTGGCAAGACAACATGATGAGTTTAGCTACCCGCAAATATTCCGATTAGGAAGAAAACATGATAAGCTAAGCTACCACCAAATATTCCCATTGGCAAGAGAACATCATGAATTAAACTACCCAGTTTCCCATTTTCAGTTGGAATACCAGCCGTTACTGGGAACCCAGGTGCAACTGGCAAAATCGTCAACCTCGACCCTGAACATGAATCGGGAATGACAGATGGATGATAGATCTTTACATTGCCAATCTTGGATACCCTTCGGACAATTAAATTCTTTGCTGGTTAGTAGATATTCCCATGAATACCGCGACTCGGACTGCAATCACACGCAGAACACGACAACCCCAAGCCGGATTGGCGGGGGTCATCGGTGAAATAAAGAAAGGTCAAAGACCACTTAAACAACAACGAATTCAGAGCAATGGAAAATGCAATGAATTAACCCTGGCACCTTCGTTTGTAGATCATCTTGTAGTTTTTGAATCTCTGTTCCGGTGAGGGCTCTGGAACGGGATTCAAAGAGATATCGTTGAAAGTGTGAATTTTGTCAACCGGAGGGCGAAGCTTGTTCTTCGTCGGAGCAAGTCGTATGTAATCAGATACAGCGTTAGTGGTCTCAACTTGACGTAACATTTTGGGACGCGTAGCCAAAGAAGCGATCTGACCTGTGAATCCCAGGCGGTGCACCGACTTCCCACCCTTACGGATATCATCAGGGATGAGTTTCTTCTTCAAAATGGATTCCGTGCATCTAAATGCTGCTTGAAAGGTAGTGCACTGCGTCATTGCACTGCGCTTATCAGCCGGCTGGATGCGTGCCAAGTCAGAGAAATAATCTGCATACTGTGCCTTAAGAGATCCAGAAATACGAACTGGGCAGTATTGTCCTGTGCAGATGATGAAGTTCAGCCTGATCAGTCTGATTTACTGTTTGAGGCTTTTTATACTTGGAATCCAAACTCCCATGCTCGAGATTCAGATCGACCAAGTAGGAAAAGACTGACAACAAATTGCCTCTTTCATCCTCAAAACGTCTGGCCATTGTGTTTGCCAAACTCAACATCCATGAAGGGCACCTCTTTAGGGCGAGTGTGGCAACACGATCTGCCACATAATTCCCCATTGAAATGCGACACTTTGACAAAGTGTCCTGCAACATCCAATCCAGATGGCTCTTCACCTTGTGGATTCTGAACTTTCCTGACTTCCATACCTCGTGCAGTCTACTCACCCGGTCGTAGTTGGCAATCTTGTACCTCCAACGGAGAGGGTCACCAATCTCCAAAAGATGAATGACATTGACCACATGTTGAGAGTCAGAGAAGATATCGGTATGAACCATTTTAGCATCCTGGAGAGCATATTCCCGTGCCATTATAACCGCACATAATTCACCACGGGAAATCGTCTGTCGGCCTTCAACTAAAATCCCACGTCAAGTGGGCGCAACAATGGGCAAGGATCCCTATTTTGAAGGGCAATGGAAGTCATGGCACATGCATGTTCAAAAGACTCGGTATGATCTCTTACTACCGCCCAAGATGCAAGACGTGCTTCAGGGATAGCCGGGTGTAGGCAACCCCCATCTGTGAAGTAGACTTGAGGCCGGGGGTGGATGACGAAAGCTAGCGGGCTAGGAGAAAGAAGGAAGGGAAGAGGTGAGTTGCGGAGGGACTGTCATCATCGTGTCGCGGCATTGGTCGTCCCAACGAGGATGCAACAATGATATATTGATATATGATATAAAACAATGATATATATGGGGGAGGGGGCAGGGGAGGGCCCTTTCGCGGGAAAAATCACGTGATGTCCTTGGGGAGCCCCGGAATACGTGCGAAAGCAAGAAGACTCTAGCGAGCTGACGCGAGCTTTCGTGATAATGACAATAATTGCCAATAATGATAAAATGTAATTGAATAACGATGATGATGATGGTGATGATGGTGATGATGGTGATGATGAATGATGAATGATGAATGATGAATGAGGAATGATGAATGATGAATGATGAATGAGGAATGATGAGGAATGATGAGGAATGATGAGGAATGATGATGATGATGATGATGACGAGGATGATGATGATGACGATGATGATGACGATGACGATGACGATGACGAGGACGATGACGAGGACAACGATGATGATGATGATGATGACGACGAGGACGAGGACGAGGACGAGGACGATGGAGAGGACGATGACGATGATGATGACGATGATGATGACGATGATGATGACGATGATGATGATGATGATGAGTGGTGATGGTGGTGATGGTGGTGGTGGTGGGGGAGGGGGGGGAGGGGGGGGCCCTCTTTCGCGTGAAAAATCACGTGATGTCCTTGAGCAGCCCCCCCAATACTTGCTAAAGCAAGAAGACTCCAGCTAGCTGACGCTAGCTTTCGTGACATGACGGTTCTGAGGACATGAAAATTCAACACTTGTCTTGGGGAGCTTGAAGCTGTCCACAAGTTTCTTGAAAACGACAAAATCCTCGTGAAATGTCGAAATAGGCAGATAAAGCCAATCAGGATTGATGCTCCCCAATACTTCCACCGCATGAGGATGTTTGACCCTGATCAAATGTGTCGCTTCGCAAGAAAGCAGTCTGTGGGAGCGACTATCAAGCTGACTGCAATGATCACATTTTCCCTGCGTTTCATCGTCCCATTTGTGCTTGATGGCATTTGTTTGGAAACCTCCTGTCACGTTCAGAGCAATGAGTTTCTGTTCACGTGAAGTTAATTTGGCAAACACACGGCGTTGTAAGTTTATATTAACCTCCTCTGTGGGAGACCCCTTCCTGTGGATGAAATAGGAGAAAGCCGCTTTATACCAATAGGCGGACAGGCAATGTTTTATCTCAAGACAGGACTGCTTCGTGACATCACAGACAATACCATCGTTGGAGTGGACTTGAGCCTCACTAGTGAACCAATTTTGGCCAAGTAATTGGACAATGCTGACGCTGGCCCATACGCCCACTTGGCCTCAAAAGACAGCAAGTTCAACAAACAACCAGGCGATATGGTCATTAAGGGCGAACAACCTTCGCAGTGAACGTAAAGCCACAACGATCACAAAGAGTAACGGGTCCATTAAGTGCTTGGACAAGCACATGCAAGCAATATAGGGGTTGATATGATGGAATGCACCTAGCATTGCATTTGCGGCTGCCCTCCTAAGCCTATCAAAGTGTTTCATACCCATGTAGTGCGTATCTGCTGCATAAAGTCCAAACGGTAAGATCCCTGCCTGAATGCATCTGGCCTTTTGTTCAATGGACAGCGGAAGGTTTATTAGACGATCCATGCGAGTGACTGCTTCATCAACTCTAGAAATGAGCGGACGAGAAAAACAGGCCTTGTTGTACTGCACAATTTCACCGAGGTCTTTGGCATGCTCCAAAACTGGTATTTTGTCCCCGCCAGACGGAAAGAGCAAGTTGACATCCTGCAACTGAGACACAAATTTGGGAGAAGTAACCCACATCCAACATTTGGGGATTGAGACAATCATTCTGAGAACTGCAACCAAGTTGAGGGTTTTGATCCAAGAGAGGAAATTGTCCCTGAGAGTTGTGGCCTGTCAGCGTACGCAAAAGGTGACACTCTCGATGACAGGTTTCTGTAGTAAAAAAGGGCACTGGTTGCCAGCATCGCAAGGATGGATAGAACATCTCCCTCAGGCACCCCAGTGGTCGAACCAATGCATGTACCCATCGAACCAGCAATGAGCGGGGATCTGGACATGTTTGAAAGAGACTGCAACCAGAAGTTAAGGCAACTCCAAGGCACCCCTAGCCTATTCATCAATATGGCGGCCGGATACCGCGGTACAAGATTGAAAGCCTTAGCTAAATCCATGGTACTACCGCACAGGAATTCCTGGTCACGCAATGCTTTCTCGACATGGATAGTCTGTACAATGGACAAATCACGGACACCCCTGCCTGCAAATCCACCAGATACCTGTATAGGCATACGATCAGACCAATGAGCAATGACCTGCTGAAAAACCATCTTGGCTGCCAATCTGTACAAACACAGTAGGATTGTAACGGGTCGTGCGTCGGCCATGGATTTAGGCGCGGCACACTTTTCAAGCAAACAAACCCTGGCAAGCATGAGTTTCGGCGTCAACCCAAAATCCCAGATACGTTCGAAGATGAGTGCAAGATGTCTGACAGCCAACACAGGTAATTGATGAAATTCTTGGTATCTCCAACTGCAGGCTCCTTCAGCCTTCCCGGCCTTTAGCGATTTGATTGCTTTCATCCCGTTTTCCACATTATCCACAGTCACCTGAAGGACCAGTTATGGAAATTACATTCATCAAGCAAGTTCTGGAATTCACTCCACTCGTCTCCGCAAAACTGAGATTCATAAGAGTCTCTCATCCACTTTGGAGAGACGCTGCAAAACGAGTTTGGCGGATTTTCTGAAGGGTACTTCCGTAAGTTTCTTGGAGTCTTTGGCTTTAATGATACTGTAGGACATGGATCCAAAATTATCGGTTGCATCTATGCTGATACGACTTTGGAAATGCTTTCGTCGTAACATTGACTCCTGATTGCACGACGCCTCACATGCAAATACCGTGAGTTGATCAAACTCATAAAGCTGGTCCAATGACGGCACACAAAACGGTACAACCGAAAAAGCTTCGAAGGACAGGACCCATGACTTCCATGAGGATCCAAAGCCTTTGGCCCTCAAGATTTTGTCCCACTCGCCTTGAAATTGTGCCGCAACTTGAGCATCGGAATAAATGTCATCTCCAGGATGGCGTCTGTAAAAGGCCTCTAATGCACGGATGAGAGACTTGATACGACGCACCTGTCGGATTTTCAGTTTGTTGGCGGCCTTAAAGATTTCGCAAGAAGGATTGTACCCCCCAAACTTATGATTCTTAACAGCCCCATTTCTTACCCGACGAAAATCAAGACCTCTGCAACGACCCTTGGCAACATCCGGAAGACATTTGATCGGGTGTCTGACGGGATCCATCCGATGCTGCAACTGAAGGGATCTATCTACCGCTTTTTCGACCAAAGAAGACCACTCCACCAAAGCATTTTCTCCGGTCTCAGCCGAGTTGATTTGCGCAATGATTTCATGGATATTTTTGGGATGCAACGGCATGTCTGGCTGTACATCCATGTCCGCCCACTATCGTGGAACCTTCCAAGGTATGCTGGGATCTACCTGCTTTTGCAAATCAAGTGTAACCAGCATGGGAGAGAATGAGCATCAAAGGCGGGATTGCACTCAATCTGCACGTCATTCACCAGCCGAGCCAAATCACGATGTATGATGCACGTATCATTGCGAGTGGCCTCCTTACACGTCGGTGGTAATTCAAGACCTCTGGATTTGTACCATGAGAAAATTTCAACATGACCATCATCAGAGATAACCGAGAAAACCGGCAATTGGTCAACTGGGGTGTTGAAGTCACCTGCAATGATAAAAGGCATTCCAGATTCCGTCACAACCTGATAGGCAAGACTGACCCGAAAGTCATTTTGGCGCTTGACCGCATTGGTAGAACTGGGAAACCATAGATGGAAACAGCCAAAAATTCAATATTCCGGAGCTGGATCACTGCACAAGAAAAACGGCGGGTTTCCAACAAGGCCGGAGTTATATGACCACGATAAGTCCTAGATTGAACCCTGGACAAGGTGGCACAACCCAATGCATCCCCCCGTAAGGAAGGCCTTCCATCTTGGGTAGCAAACTTATGTGGGGCGGGTAAAGACCAAAATGATTTAACCCCACCTTTTTCAAGTTCTCTAGAAACGATTTTTTGGGCATAGTCAGTGGCACTAGTTTCGGAGACACAATAAACATCTGCGCCCACTTCCAAGACATCTTCGGTTTTTCCATGGATGGCTGTCGGATTCAAAACACACAACTGTAGTTTGGCTGCCGGTTGACGAGAGGGCCCGGGATTGGAAGCCTCGCCTACCCGACAGCCAAGAAGATGAGAATGAAAAGACATCGAGATCGTGGTCTGCGCACGAGCAGGTCGTTGTTTGCACGGAGCACCAGACCAAGAGCACCAGACCAAGAAAGCGCCAATTGCCAAAATGGCATACATTCTAATTTACAAGTCCCCACCACGACGCACTCAAAGAATGCAACTAAGTCACGAGACCTGTACACGTGCAAAAAAGGGTGCACATGATTGGATTCTTTGTCAATTGTTCTGTACTGCGGCAAAGTGCCACCAGGCAATACAGAAGCATTCACACTGGGAACTGTCTGGAGCAAATGGCGATTATGATTCTGAGATTCAGCATTCATTCTTTGGAGATTTATGGAAGCATCATCATGACTCGATAGTCACGAATTTTCCTCTTCTTGATCATCGTCTCCAGTCCTTTTTGGTTTATCAGTCCTGGCTTTTTTTGCTGGCAAAAGCTGGTTCAAAATCAAGGCCTTGAGTTCCGAGAAGGAATTTTCAAGCTGGGTGTCCTGACGTCTCATGGCACTGTCAAGGGTGGCATCGAAGTGTTTGGACAATGTTTCAACCTGTGTTTTGACTTGCCCCTGAACTTCGGTGAACTTCTCCGCAACCTCCTTCTTGAATTGGGAACGACTTTCCTCTGCGGTTTCAAGGCGTTTGTTCATGTCGTTGACTATGGACCTCAATTCATTGATTCTAGCATCCTGTTCCTTGAGCCTTTCCTCAATCGGACCTTCACATGCCCTGGAAGCAGAGGCTTGAGTGTTCGCATTTGCCGGCGCAAACGGAGTTGATCCAGTCTTTCGGATGTAACTCCCCCATGGGTCGTCATCCGCTGGCTTGGTCACCTGTTTGGCTTGGTGTCTGATGTTCTGCTGACCCGCAAGAACTGGCAAGACATCTTTCTGTTTCTTCTCAGCATCCCAAGTAAGGAGAAGCATCTTCTCGTTCCATGAAATCCAGCTTTCATCAATCCTTTCTGCAAAACCCAGCAACCACGGCTGAGCACCCAACGGCTTAATCGGCCGGGCCTTCCAACCTTTGAGTTCAATAAGCTCCTTGATCGTCTCGAAGGTTACACCCAAGGGATTAATACCAAAAGACTAAAGGATTAAAGTATCCATGTAAGATTGACCTAGTTTATAGCATGGTGAGTAGAAACCATGGGTCTTCATTGATCTTGATGGATCTTTACGGCCTATGGGCACTCATGGGCACTAATCGCCTGATGGATGAGAGGGTGCCACAAAAAGGCCACTGCCGAACCTGACTTTCCAGCGTGTTGACGCACTGCTGACAAGACTCATGGCAAGAGCAGTGCTTGTTCCTTCACATCCTTGCGATTTGCGCAGCTGAAGCATAGCTTCTGTGGAGCAAATAAAAGTTTCTTGTGGTTGCTATATGCTATAGCATCCTACATTCGGTGCCCCAGTTCGGTAGCTAAGTGGGTTTACAAATTAATATAACTAGCAGCGGTTAATGGTGGATAGATATATCTATGGTTCACTGGGTTTATAAACCAACTTAGAACTTGGGGGCACTGAAAAGAAAAAGAAGATAATCTTTCAGAACTGCTCACTTCTTGATGGAGACAGCAAATGTGAAAAGGGGTAAGCGCATGACTTGAACCACCCACAAATAAACATAGGTTTGTAAGATCATGTTACATTACATGTTCCTCTTTGAAGTGGCTATTCTTTTTCTCGGGTGGCCCCAAACAACCGTTTGACATTTAGCCAACAGACCTTTCGTGGATATTTGCAGACGAAACCGGGATACACATGGAGCACAATGTGACTTGAGCTTTCTTTCTTGGAACTGCATCCCAGTTAGTGGGTTATAATCCACATGTAACTGAAGTAGTTAATAATAGATTCCTATGAAACAATTGGATTGCAATGGGATGATAGTGGATGCTTTCCATCTACCAACTGGTGTACAATTTCGCAACCATCCACTGTACCAAAGCCATGACAGTGGCTCTTGAAATCTATTCGATGGTTAGGAGGGAGCGATTCGGAGCCAAGTCTATCCATATTTGGTTGAAAGCAACATGTTCGGACCAAGTATTTCCCATCTATAGAAATTACCCATGTTGAATAGGTAAATTAACCAACTAAATGGGCCATGGCTTCTATAGCAAACTGTTAGTCATTACCAGACAGTATCCCATTCTATCCTAATTGTGTAGCCACTAGCCATTATATAGCAACTATATAGCCATTAAAGGGATATAATAGAGATACGTCCCATAATTAGGTATTATATCCCGTAGTTATTCCCATATTATATCCCATATTAGGTATATATTTCCATTCAATATTTTCCCTTATATTCCCATAGTTAATAGAGATACCTCCGGTGACATCAAACGTGGCAAACTGGGAAATCCACTAGAAATATTGTAGGGGGTTCAATAGGAAAATCACCGAACGAAATACCCTCTGGTAAACATACAAAAAACTATGGAAAATCACCATATATAATAGGTAAATCAACAAACTAAATGGGCCATTTTCAATAGCTATGTTAAATTACCAGAGGATACCAATATTGTTGGTGATATATCCCATTCCATGATATTCCATGATATTCCCATTATATTACCATAGTTATACCCATGGAAACCCCAATGTTTGACATTCCCAAATGGTTCAAAACCGCCAATGCTTGATGATTTTTCATCATGAAAAATCCCTCCAACACTGGTTTACGTCATTGTGGGCCACGCATCCCAGTTACATCCAGGCGGTTAGTAACAATACGAAGTACACCAATTATTCAATGGATTGGTTTAAGGGAAAATCTACAGGAAAAAATGTTTTTTTCCACCAAATATATGGTTTTCCTGTAAATTTTCCCTTGAACCAATTCTATAAATTATATAATTACTGGTGTATATATATATACAAATATATATATATATATATATCCATAAAAACTATACGTTATTTCACTTGGTATATAAAACAAACATTATATGTATATGTATATATAAACCATATATAACCATACAAAAAAACATGGAAAGCCTATGGAAAAGCCAGTGGAAAAGCCTAGGATCCCACATCATGAGTTCCCACTAAACTGAGCAGCGGAGTTATCCAGCTGCTCCAGAAATTCGATCAGCTCCATGCTGGCTCCCCCCTGGCGGCCCCGGGATCTGTGGAAAATGGAACATCCCATAATTCATAGTTCATCCCATATATAAATATACATATGTATATATATATATGTATTCCATATATCACATTTTTTTTCAGCCATTAGGTGGGATGCACCCTCATGTAGTGGATCATAAGCCATATCAGTGGGTTACTTATACCATGGTTTGTTGACCACTTACCAGCTGCAGGGTCAAGAAGTTGGCGATGTCAAAGGCCACCGCGGGAAATCACTGAACCAACTTACTGGTGCTTAGTAGGGGATGGATGGGAATGGGGGAATGGGCTATTCCCTACTAAGCACAAGTAAGTAAGAGAACCATTGGTAATTGCAGATTGAGTTAATATGATAGAGTGGGATGGGATATTCAAAAAACCATCCGGCAAAAACGGGTAGCCATTTATGGTGTATATATTATACTGGGTAAATTACAATAATTCATCAACCTGAAACTTGCGTTTTTTTTTGGGATAGTCATCCCTGCTAACCATCATTCCCAGTGAGGGAAGACCCTGAGGTCGCAACATAATTTACCCAGAAACTATCACCGATTGTTGTTTAGCGATCAAGTGGGATGCACCCTCATGTCAATGGCCATTTCAGGAACCTAAATTGGAGGTCCCTATCATACATAAGGCCTATATAAGGCCTATGTAGGGGAATATCCCCACAAAATATGGACAGAAATATGGTACGTTTACGTACCTCAAGGCCTTAGGATCCATGATTTTTATTCCCATTGATCATCCAGGTGGATCATGGTAGCCGTGGTTTCTGTGCGGATGGCTGCCATCAGTGGGTTCGAAAAATATCATGGGAATTTTGACCACTTTCCAGCCGGGATGCGCCACGGACAGCCAGGGACTGATGGGATTTTTTGTGCCCCCAGTTTGGTTGTTTCAATGATTTCCCATTTGTTCAGTGTTTCAGGTTGGTGGTTGACCTACCCCCCTGAAAAATATGAAAGTCAGATTGGATCATCATCCCAACTATAGGGGAAAATAAAAAATGTTCCAAACCACCAACCAGGTTTCAGTGATTTTTCAAACACAACAATGGGAAGTCACTGATTTAAAACCATTGCTAATTGTAGCTTGAGTCAATATGATAGACTGGAAATGAGATTGGTTAGAGTTAGACACATTCGTTGTCAAAATGGGTGTACATGCTATAACCCACATTGACTATAGTTTGATCTAGTTACACAAATACATGTATATTATAGATATATGTATCATACACTTCCCATCATATATAATTCCTACTGTGAATGGAAGAAATCTTGCACCACCTTGGATGGTTGAAACCCTAAAAATAATAGGCAGGATTTCTTCCATCCAGAGTATTAACACCAGATATTTCCCCAATTAACTATGTATCTAACATCACGCCAATGCAAGCATTCCAACATTTTTCAGCACGTCATGTTGGTTTGCTTGAGAGTACAATGGTGTACCCTCCAGCTAACATAGCTATGGACAATTGCCCATTTATAGATTGTTTACCTATGGTTTTCAACCGTGATTTTCCAGTTCGCTACGTGGAATTACCAAATGGTAAACATACAAACAACTGGGGAAAACCACCATTTTTAATAGGTAAATCAACAAACTAAATGGGCCATGTTCAATAGCTATGTTAAATTACCAGAGGATATCAATATTGTTGGTGATATATCCCATTCCATTATATTCCATGATATTCCCATTATATTACCATAGTTATACCCATGGAAACCCCAATGTTTGACATTCCCAAATGGTTCAAAACCGCCAATGTTTGATGATATTTCTGAAAAAACCCTCCAAATCCACTGGTTTACGTCATTGTGGGCCACGCATCCCAGTTACATCCAGGCGGTTAGTAACAATACGAAGTACACCAATTATTCAATGGATTGGTTTAAGGGAAAATCTACAGGAAACCATTGTATTTACCACCAAATATAGGGTTTTCCTGTAAATTTTCCCTTGAGCCAATTCTATAAATTATATAATTACTTGTGTATATATATATACATATATGTATCCATAAAAACTATACGTTATTTCACTTGGTATATAAAACAAACATTATATGTATATGTATATATAAACCATATAGAACCATACATAACCATGTATAACCATAAAAACAATAACAATATATATATAGTTATATAACCATATATATATATGTATGTATATATCTGGGTAAATAATAATAATTCACTAACCTGAAAGAAGGTCATTTGGGGCTAGTCACCCCTACTAACCATCATTCCCAGTGAGGTCGCAGTGAGGTCGATGCATTTTTTCGGCGCCTCGGCCAGGGGATGTTCACGGCGCAAGGCGGGTGGCGAGGAGTCATAGAAGTGATCCAACTGCTCTTGCCTTGGGAAACTGCTGGGAAATTTGGGGATTGCTAATGGTTAATGATGGTTAATAATGTTTAATAATGATTCATAGTGGTTAATAATGGTTAATAATGGTTACTGATGGTTAATAATGATTCATAATTGTTAATACTTGTTAATAATGGTTAATATTGGTTGTTGATGGTGAATAATGATTCAAAGTGGTTAATGATGGTTAATAATGATTCATAGTGGTTAATAATGGTTAATGGTTAATAATGGTTAATAATGGTTATTGATGGTTAATAATGATTCAAAGTGGTTAATGATGGTTAATGATGTTGAAAACTGGTTAATAATGGTTAATGATGGTTAATAAAGGTTAATGATGGATAATAATGGTTAATAATAGTTAATAATGGTTAATGATTGTTAATAATGGTTAATACTGATTCATAATTGTTAATAATGGTTAATGATGGTTAACAATGGTTAATACTGATTCATAATTGTTAATAATGGTTAATGATGGTTAATAATGGTTAATACTGATTCATAGTGGTTAATAATGGTTAGTAATGGTTAATAATGATTCATAATTGTTAATACTTGTTAATAATGGTTAGTAATGATTCATAGTGGTTAATAATGTTTAATAATGGTCAATAATGATTCATAGTGGTCAATAATGGTTCATAATGATTCATCATTGTTAATAATATACTGGTTTGGAATTACATATTATTAATGATAAGCAATCTCATGGGGTGAATATGAATGGCAATACCCAAGCATATTACTTGGGGCTGCAGTTGAGCTACTTTTATGGCTATAACCATGGTGAGCTAAACTCCTTGTCTTGGGATATCGGGCCCGTATAACTGAAGTTATCCACTTAGTGCACTGGAACACTTCCAAGTGATGACGAGAGTCATGGCCGAACTTGGACGTTTGGAAGAAACATGGTGTGTGTATATATATACATATATAAATAAATTCATACATACACCAACATTGACCTATAAATGATCAAACATGTAGGGTAAATATACCATATGGGGAGCCTATGGGTATTGTATATACTGTACTGTATATAAATATGTATGTAGCCGTATAAAGTATATAATTATGTGTATATTTATGTAGATATAGATGGAGGTTTCCCAAAATAGGGGGAACCCCAAATAACCCAAAGTTAGACAAAACCAGTATTAAAACCAATGGAGTTTTTGTTCTCAAGCCATGCTTCTGAATCACCCTTCCCCCGAATATCCTGCTGTCTAATCATTTTGGGATCTAATCATTGGAAAATTGATACGGGGTATTTGACAAAAAATTGGGCAATGCGTATTACTTCTGGTGGTATCTGCACATCACTTGTGGGGGTCGGCCATGAGATTGCTCTAAACATGGCCAGTGTTGGATCAACTTTAAATTGCTGGTTAGTCACGTTTAGTCTACTTTTCCACTCTAGCAGAAAAGTAAAGTGCTGCTAAGTACCAACCCAAGCTTTATCCACTAAACTCAGTAAATCATCAAACTGACTGTTAAACAGGGATTGTCTGAAACCAGTGCACCTGAGAATTTGATGCATTTTCAATTTTCGCTATTCAAGTGCTGTTCAAGTAGCCATTTTGAGGCATGCTCCATTTAATCTGTTAGCTGGTTTGTAGATATTCCTATTTATTGCAAAAGATTAAAAGACCAGAAATTCCCATTGACCAATTTCCATTGTTCATTGGTGAAAATTCCTGGTTGACCACCCTTAACATCCCATTAAAGGTCTATGTGAGGCCTATGTAAGGGAATATCCCTTCTATCCCACAAAAAATGGCCAAACATAGGATACAGTACCTCCATGCTTGGATTCTGAACCCAACAAAAGTCATGCAAGGTGGTGGCTGCCATTTATAAATTGCTTTATAATCATCATTAACTATAGATTATGGAAAATTACAATATTTCACTAACCTAAAAATTGCGGCCATTTTGGGATGATTCCCTCTATTAACCATGATTCCAGGGCTCGGGAGAACAGTGAGGTCGTGATGAAATTTACCCAGGTAGATATATATATATATATACATGTGGAGTCCCCAACAATATGAAGATATCTATGCATATATACATATTATATATATTATGTATATATATATCTTTCAATATTATATAGTGAAATTAACCATAGTGAAATTGGAGTTATCTAGGCACCAACTGAACACTATCGAACGGGGACACCCCCGAGCCAAGGGACGTCACTTCCCAGCCGTGAACGGGATAGAGGGGTGGATTCGCAAGTCCTCGAGCCAGAAGCCAAGTGGCGATGGTACAAAGTGGTGCACCCCATTTACCCTCTGGTAATTTAACAGTTTGCTATTGAAAATGGCCATAGAAATAGTGGATTTACCCATTGAAAATGGTGATTTTCCATAGTTATATATGTTAATTTACCAGAGGGTAATACTGTGGATGGAAGAAATCCTGCACCAGTTGACTCTTGTTTTTCCCATTATTTATAGGGTTTCAATCATCCTTTTGGTGGTGCAGGATGGCTAGCAACCATCCACAGTATGTAAATTGGCTAATGAGACATTGATTTATACCCTATCTGGTAGACGTTTACATAGCTATCGGAAATGACCCAGTCGAAATAGTGAATTTTCCCATGAAAAATGGTGGATCTTTCCATGGTTTTTTGAACGTTTACCAGGCCGGGTATACCCTATCTATTCCGATCTCAAGGGATTGAGGTCACGGATCCACCAAACAACGGCCAAACGATGGTCAAAGCGATGGTTTCCGGATGATTTTTCCATTCTAAACCATCCAGCTATTGGGGTATCCCCATTTATAGAACCCACCATATATGTATATATTTACATAGATATAGACATATACTAAATATGTATTATTGTATTGTATAATAAAAAATATAATATAATATAATATTAAATTAAATTACATTATGATATAAAATATTATATACTATATTATATACTGTATTAAATCATATTAAATCATATTATATCATATTAAATCATATTATATCATATTATATCATATATCATATTATATCATATTA
>Ga0126342_10012890_pt1 | contig 14863 bp, 15 predicted proteins | sample Cyp1metagenome_FD_92528 | JGI IMG/M metagenome (GOLD analysis project Ga0126342, IMG submission 92528) | Coral microbial communities from Lord Howe Island, Old Settlement Bay, Australia - Cyphastrea 1 metagenome | ecosystem: Host-associated > Invertebrates > Cnidaria > Coral ... | reverse complement strand
GGTTTCTTGATTGCGGTCCCAACATCTTTGAATTGTGATTTCAAACCATACATGCATCCATCAAAGTCATGCACAGTCGATTGGGTTCCACTGATCAGAAACTTCATTCTCTCATCATTCCAACCCCAACCCCCGGGCACATCCAAATTTTGGATCGCTTGAATTGGCCAGATTTTGGATCGCTGAGATCCATTTTTTGGAGCGTACGGCTTTTCCAACGCGGATGTGTCAGAGCAGTTCGTGCAGTCATGCGCTTCCAACTCACACAAGAAGCACCATGCATGTTCAAAAGCAAAGTGTCCACAGCAGTTTGTGCAGTCGTTGTGCTGACACTTACACCAGAAGCACTGTGCATGTTCAAAAGCAAAGTTTCCACAGCAGTTTGTGAAACCTGAGGGCTGCAACTTGAGCCAATCTAGATATATATTTATATATGTATATATATAATAATATATATTCTTTGTGACGTACTTGGGGGGGAACGTAAAAATAGCAGAAATAATATGTAATAAAGAGTAATAAAGTATTTCTACATGTACATGTTTATATACTACATACAGTATTTATTTTCATAAAAACGAAGTACGCCGCGAATTCTTTCCCGGTATTTTCCCAAACGTTCGTTTGCTCAAAAAAAAACTTCAAACCGCAGGTGTGATAAACACACAAATGTTTGAAACATGATGGCTTCAGTATGTCACAGGTGGTCTCTTCACTTTTTTTCCAGGCAGGGCATGGATCAATCATCCGGAATGACCGCTAAAGCGGCTGCAACACGATGAATGGAGAGTCGAATGCCAGTAAGAATTTTCGCATCGTCCTGTCAGGGGTCCCTAAGTGCTGCGAGAAAAACCCTTTGGAAAATAAAACTTTTGTTTGGACATTTTTTGCCACACTTAGTCCTCTTCACGAGAACTCGCTTTGAATGTTTCCTTCCAAAGATTTTCCAGAGATAGATTTTCGGAAGTAAATTCTCTGGAACGTGAATTGTGAGCTGTCTGCCAGACATCGAAAACAGCCTGGCAAAAACCTGGAGTGTAGATCCCAGAATCTTTCAAACGTTTCCCTCCTGAAACGAATTTTCTGTTGTTGCTCTTGGACCGGTGGATTCTGTAGAAACACTTTTCGTACTTGGTCTGCTTCAATTTTCGATTCCAGTGAAACTTCAATGCTGTCTTGCACTTTTTGGACTTGTTGATCCATAAGTTTCGTGTGGCCATCACTGACATCAATTTTGTACCCAAAATTTCTTGCCAGAGTGCCTCCATTTTTGCGCTCCACTGTCGACGTAGTAGACCAACAATTTGATCTTTGATGTTTGACATGAAAACTGACGGTTTCGGCAAGGGATGCCCAAAGCAGCGCATCCACGAATGCACCCTTGAAGCTTGAATCAAATCCAAAAATCTGGCCATCTCAGGGAATAGCCATAGTAAACTGCTCCCAGGTTGCTCAAGCCTGTCATTTGGATTTCCATTTGAACAAACCTGTTAACGAATGGTTTTCAAACTTTATGAAAATTACCCCGAACAAAAAAAAACTGATGTCTTAAATTTGAAACCAAGGAACAGAAAATACACACCTCTGCAATGTGCTACAGCCAGCAGTACCAACAGGTTGATTACCAATTGGTTAGACCCACGGATCTTTTTCTTGTTCTGGTTGCCATAGGGGAATTCTGAACTTCGCTCGTGGTAGGCTGCAGATATGAATACGAAGAGACCACATGGTGGTCCCAGCAGCGCAAAGCCTTCTGGAACCTGGTTCAAGCGGGCACACCATGGTGTGACGTTTAAAAAACTTAAAGAACAAATATGTTAGGGAATGGACTGGATGACAAATTTTGGATGTATTTTCATACTGATTCCAATGCAGACAGGAAACCACTGACAACAGAATTGTGAGAATGTAGAAGAATCCAAATTCAGTGAGCAAATTGTGTAGCTTCGCATTCAACAACACATCAATCGGAGTGCATGACTTCATCTTCTCACGACAGGTGCGTTCAAAATTGCCATGGCCAGAAAAAATGTCCATACATTGTAAGCATCGCAGATTCAGGGCATCATGGTTCTCAATAAATTCCTTCACGCGAGGTAGACATTGAGAAGCATCAAAGAAACCATCATCAGGGTTCACCTTTCGAAAGTGTGGTCCAGTAGCCATGCAGCGTTTCCGTGAATTTGGAGGCGCGCCCACTTGGCACAGGAGTAAGCTTGTCACACAAAATGCAACAGTACCAAAAGGTTTGTTACAGCGATGGTTCTCAAACCGTTTTTTTTCCCCTTCCAAATCATGGACAAGTACATACTGAGTACATAAGACTTGGCATGAGTTTTTTCACCGACGGTTTTTGTCAAATGCGTTGGGTTTGATCACCTTTTGGTGATGTTTGGAATGCAACTCACGGCATTTCCAGTGAATAGCATTCATCCATGTTCTCCGGTGGCATGATCTTGCAATTTTTGCAAGCAACCCATTAAAACTCTCATCCCTGTAAGTTGTGTACAATCTTGGATTGCCCTTAAACAAAGATCTTTGGATCAAATGCAGCATGAAGTGACACTTTGGGGTGATGTTTCCACCCGCTTTGGCATAGAAACTCAGAAATCGAACGTAGGAATTGAAAGCTTTTTGCACTTGACTGCGAGTCATCTTTCGATGCTCAGCTTGAAAAACATCATCTAACCCCATGGCAGCTTTGGCTGCTTCCAACAGAAATTTTCCTTTCCGTTTTTTCTCAGGGGTCAACTTGTCAAACCGTTCCAGGTGGATTCCAAAAAGCCAGTGCACAAATTCGAGCAGGCCGTGGCTCTCAGCAGCTTTGGCACCCAAGGATGGGTGATCCTCTGAACCCAACATTCCCAATGTCAAATTCCATACCTGGGCGGAGAGGGATTGGTGCTGTCAACAGAATCTAGAATCAAGACCTGACATCCTTTGATTTTTGAAAAAATAAAACGAACAATTCATCAAATTTATTGGGAAGTTACTTCGGAGCTCTTTCCAACCCAGTCTGGGTCACTCCTCTTGATCTTGTAGAAATTGAATAGTTCAGCTTTGATGGCCAACAGGCTGATCTTTCTACTGTCAGCCGCATCGAGTCCAGTGTCGGGGGCCCAAAGACCAGAATCAATGCAGAAGTTCAATGACAGGCTGACCAATAATTGTAAAGGTCCAAGGTGCCATCCATGCATGAGGTCTAGAGACCACATTTCCAAGCCAACCCCTTTCAGTTCCATCAGCGGGCAATCATGAGTCAAACGGAAATCTAAAGGAGACACCCAGAATGATGCCTTGAAAGGTACAGTCAGAAATTCAAAAGAAGCGACATCAGGCATAGTAGGTGTTGGCATCAATCGTGCCCATTGTGGCAGCCCCAAACATGCACACGGTTTGGATAAAACACGCCCCCGACGATTCTCTTTGTACACAAGCAGCCTGAAGATCTGCTTCTGCACGAGGCCAGAAGTGATTTCTACAACCTTGGATGCGCATGCCAAGGTGACACTGGGTGGGAAACAGGGCTGGTGAGTATACCCAGAACATACCCCAACTAGCTTTAATAGGAGTTAAGGGGATTAATTAACTTGCTCCAAACTATCTATAAACCCAGAAGCCTTGACGCTTTGGTCCACATCATTCAAGTAGTCATTGGAAGAGTATGCAGTGTAGGGTATTGAATCCAAAGTGATTGCATCCAGGTTGAGCTGTTGAATCTCACTTTGACTAATTCGACATAGCGGGCAAGGATGGGTTTTGTGACTCCAGTATCTCATCCCAAAGATTTGCAAGAAAGCAGGCCAGTCACCTTGGATGTCTAGCACCGCACATCGTAGCTTGGACCCAGCTTCTAAGTACTTCAAGTCTTTCACCCATGCAAGTAAAAGTGGGTACAAAGTATCCCAGCCACGGCAGCCACATTTGCACATGTCATCGCTACCTGAGTCACAAGACGAAGGATGGGATATTGATATCCTTTTTTGAGAGAGAGATATATATATATATATCAGATAAATATATGTATGTTATATATATATTTTTTTAAAAAATTTAAAGATATGCATTCCTATATCATTGACCTCGGCATCATTTTCATACTTGAGGGATTGGGGTTATAAACCGACTTCTTGCAATCCAGTTGCGGACAAGAAATGATAAGAACTTTTGGCCAGATAAGATGTCAGTGACGTAGAATCCCATGAATGAATCGTGGTTGGTATACGACACACCATCCCAGTAAAGAGCAACAGGTCGCACTGGCCATTGAAAATTTTCAGCTCTAGCACCTGCAACTACAGGGTGATTGTCGTAGTTGTCCAATCCCCCAACAATCTTCTCAAAGGCAGCTCGGCTGTCATGGGTACTGAAGTTCAGCATCTCTTCTGTGAGAAACTGGTTGAAGGCAGTTGACGGGAGGTAGATAGGTACTTGCTCTACACTTCGACGGGACTCTCTTTTCACAAACATGGGGCAATCCACATATGCCAGATCCAGGTCAGGCCAAATTTTACCTGCGTGCAATTTCACATGTTCGTTGCCATGCTTTGTCGCAACCTCTGGTCGAAGGGCTAAGTCACTAACCCCAGCTCCACCGGCTTGGGTGATGTAGTAGGACAGGGTAGCCACATCACTGCCGGACAAACCTTCCAGGCAATACTTATCCAGCAAAAACTTTCGCAGTTCTAATCCCCATTTGTTTTTCTCATCAGTTATGAAACCATCTTCAACAGTTTCATCAAACGCGGCACTGTTGCTATGGACCCGGGCTTTTTTGAACATGGGATTGAGACCGCAAAGACTGCAGGATAGCAATGATTTTGGGTATGCCATGTATGTATCTATATATGTAACTATATATGTATCTATTAATTTGTCACCAACTTGATTCTTTCCGGTTGATTTCCACGGACAGCTGCAACAAAAGCAACAACTTGTTTTCTCACCTTTTGGCATGACTCACACGGAGTTCCCCCCTCCGCGTATCGAGAGACTTGGGTCAAGACTGACCTGAAAGTTTACCAGATGCACCCACACCTGTAAAACAATCCTTACACATGTTAAAGACTTTTCGGGATACCAAATGGTTGTACTTAAAAACTATCCAACTCCTCCAGCACAGAATCTTGTTTTGAGCAAATGGTGATATATATGGATATCATCACAGGTGATCCATGGGAGTCATCAGGCAGCTCATTGGCAAAACTACCATTTGGAAACGCATTTGCGATTTACGGGCCCGCTTTTTGGGGGCTGGATTCTCAGCACCAGACATGGCATGAGACATCGAATTGACCTTTGTAGACAACGCAGCCATCCTTAGATAGAATCATGTGGAAACTTGCAAGCAACCCTGGGGACAACCCTTGCGTTCACTTCCCATTATGAAATAAACATGTTGCAGTCTAATTTGATCAGAGTTTCTGAGCTCCAATGGAACCACAGCGATCAGCGAACAGAATCATCATGTTTCCGTACTGGTCACCGTATTTCTTCTTGAAGCTTCGCATCCCGGTCTTGTCGATCAGCGCGATCTTGAGCTCATCAGCAAAGTCACGCAAGTCTTCCCCATCGGAAGGAAACAGGGCATCTTGAAAGGTTTTGAGAAGCTGGATCCATTCAGTGAGGAAAGGTTTTGCCCACTTCCACTCACTAGGTAATTGATCTCCAGACCCAGAGACCTTGTCCATGATCTGCTGGCTCTTCTGAAGCTGTGCCATGATGTCTTTTGACCGGTCTTCTGCGGCTTTCACAGGTGTAATCTCCTTCTTAACTTTGTTGCCTTTCTTCTGTCCACGCTGACCAGTCTTGCCCTCCTCCTGATCCTGCGCCCCATCACCATGAGCATCTGGTTCATCAGCTCCAGGTTTCGCTGCTTTGCCTTTGGCTTTTGCTTTGGCTTTCACTTTGGCTGCTGGCTGGCTACTGTCCACCTTGTCGTTGATTCCGGGAACTGTAACATTCATCTCACACCATCCTTGGATTCCATGGGGGGACTTTGTAACATCTTCTATCTTGACGCTTTCGACAGGGATCTGGTAGTAGCATGCGTACTTGCGAATGGCCTTGCACTTGCAGGCCTCTGTCTCAAAGGTTGAGGAGCTGTCAACACTGATGGCCATTTCTTTCCAAACTTCCTTCTCAGACTTGCTGACCAACTTCTCCACTAGGAGGAAGTTCCAAGCTTCGGTCCATTTGTTCCACTTCACAAAGGCTTCCTGGAAGGTTGGTTTTTTCCACTAAAATATTGATATGCGTTGATATGTTGCAAGTAGGCTTTTTTCTAATTGTTAAAAACTGCACAACAAACCCCCAGTAGATGGAGAACAACCCCAACCCTGTCCTTAAACTGCTCGCAGTTGGAAATGTAGCAGCTGGCTTGTCGAATGGCTTCCGGCTGGTCAGTACCTCCAAAGTGTTGTTGAAGTTGCAATTCATTCTTCCAAGTCCCAATCTCCTCCTGCTTGGTCACAGTTTCTATGACATGCACCCGCTTGTGCATGATGGTCTCAAAGTTCCTGACCATTGCCCAGCTCTGCCTGAAGCGTTTCTTCAAGTCATCAAAGAGCCAACGGTAGGCCTCAGCAGCCTTTGGATCCTTCTTGAAGGCCCTGTAGAGTGAGTTCCCCAAGGGTGAATGGGCATTGACATTCAAGCCAAAGCAGGCCCATCCTTCCAGACCTTCCGGTGATTTGGTAACCATCTCCTCAGTGACTTCTGAAGGTTCCAAGCCATGATGCTTGGCGTATTCCACCAAAGCCCTTTCCACGGTAGGAGGCTCATCCTTGCTAGGCGAAGGTCCTTCTCCATCACCTTGAATCTTCTTAGCAGGAGTCGCGGTAGGTACCTCGTTTGGAACTTGTAGTTCTTGGCGATCGCTTCCATTTTGTTCTCCTTCTCCCCCACCCTCCGCAGCAGCAGGGCTAGGCATCATCTCCTGCGTGAGCGCGCGAAGATTTGTATCGTAATGATTTGCAAATATATGCGTCTTTCTTTATTGCCAGGGTCTATGTCAATAGTGTTTCATCAGTTTTGAATTCTTTTTAGGGTGTTACCAATATTCACCTAGCATATCTATCTATAATATAATTTTGGGTATCCTATTTCAAGATCAGGGAGTGGTTTCCCAGTGTATCTGAAGCCTGTCCTCTGCCGGTTTCTCCATTGGAGGTACGGCCATTGCTTCGAGATCCGAAGATGGCAAGGTGTCGAGCTGGGACGGGTCAACCACCATTGGAATCACAGTTCTCGTGCTAAAAATGCCTAAAGTGACACCATTGAAAAATCACAGAAGACCCTCATCGGACCCTCATCGCTGTCAGATCCTACATTTTTGGGGCCCTCATCGATGCCTCATCGAATGGTTTTCTTTTACTTTAATCTTCGGACGTCCTTTTAGTTGTGGACCTCATCGACCCCTCATCGAAAAAATGGTTTTACCCCCTCATCGGCATGGATGAGTTGAAGTATGAGGTCCCTCACCGAACCCTCATCGCTGATTTCTCTTTCTGTTTAAATTGGGAAGATACTTGGAAACAAGTGCCCTCATCGCAGCCTCATCGATCTAAGCGGGCTGGACCTTATCGCCCCCTCATCGCATATAATGTTGATCAATGTTTAATCAAAAGTAATGATTTATGTGCAAAATCATGGACTTCGGAAATAAAAATGCATGACAGCCATCCACAGCTCTGGTCAGGTGCTCCACTGATATTTCACGGGAACTCAGTCCGACCGGAGTGGATGGAGATTCTGGAGGTTTGGCCCCCTTGCCACAGGGTGTGACACAATGAAATGAGATCTGGATGCAATCATATCCATTGGTTTGGGATTTCGGTCCAACTGTGTCACATCTATGTGAGCAATACATGATTTCATATAGGCTAAACGGGATAAGGGTTCAGTCATGTTGTGGATCTGCTGATATCAGATGTATCTACAGAATGGGTTTTATCATGTTTTATCATGGTGTGTATATATATATATATCTATCTATCTATCTACCTATCTATCTATCTATCTATCTATCTATCTATCTATATAAATATGAGGACCGGTTTCAAAATCGAGATCCAGCAAGGTGTGCCTTAATGCCCTGTAATGATTTTGGGGGATCCCAATTAGAGAACGTAGTCGAATTTACTATATGTATATAGATAGATACGTAATGATGCATATATCGATAGATTTACCGAATCATGTATGTATGTGTGGATATGTACGTGTATGTGTGTATGGACACGGAATTGATTTATATAGAGATTTTATTTGAAATATATGTCATATATGTGTACAGATGCAGTAGGTTTATTCTTATTGGTCGGCCCTTCTGTCAAACCTTTTTTCAACCAATGTAAGCCATAAGCCGTTACAGTTGTGGTGAGATACCAGATTCTAAAGAGCGGATTGGATAATTGGTGATGGCAAAACTGGTTGATTGTAGATATCTGATTTCTTGTGGCGCATTGCAGCATCCAGATCTTTCAGATCTTCTTTCGTATAGGATCGTTCTCCAGATGGAGTCGCAAAAACCCGGGTGTGCACAGCTTGGAAATCACCAGTTGTGGTAAGATGTGGTAAGTATTGACCAGAAAAAGTATATGATGTATTTCAAAGGGGTCATACCACCCTAAAAAAATAGGATATGTGGTGATATGGAAATAAGAATCTTATTTCCGGTTCAGTCATCCCCACCAACCATGCGAGCCCGTGCACATCGATCAATGTGCGATCAGCGTGCTGCTCAGGTTGAAACCTTTCCTTTGCCAGTCTCACCATGCTGCACGGTCTCCTGGGGGCCATGGGGAAGAGCGGGGCTCACTAAAAGGGTTGCCAACTTGTGAAGCAGAAATGATAGTTGATACCCGTAGCATATGGAAATATTGATTTTTAAAAAAGATATAGGTCAGCTGTCACCTATTTGACCGCCTGTATGTTGGTAAGTGCTCAAATGATCTAATGATTGGCACCTCTTGAAATGACCCACAATGATCAACATTCACATTTGCGGACATTGGCAGATTATTCCAATTTGTTTTGAACCACTCCAGCTGTGATGTAGAAACGGTGGTTCCTTTTCTTTGGCACCAGTCTTTTCGGCATCGTTCTTTTCCTGGCAGCAGGAAGGGAAGTGAGCACACTAATGTGAGTTCAACCACAAACAAACCTTGAATACCTGGAACTGATATAATATGTTTTTTCAGAAACCACCACTGATCCAAACATGTTGGACATTGTCAACACAAGATTAAAGGTGGGTATTTGTGTCATGTGCTTCCCCTTGAAATTTTGTCTAAAGTTTTATATCCCAGATTACGTTGCTAATCCCCATATATATGTCGAAATGAGAGCCAACCATGTGGTCCACGGCATATGCTAAACAGAAAACATAACCAAGCCCCTGCCAGATTCCAAAAAGTTTTCCATGGGTTCACCCAAGAATAGATCCACCCTTGCAGCCTCAGGTTTGGACGGAGGTGAGCTGCCATCCTCAAGGCCACCCGCATCCTCTTCAAAAGGGCCTTCGGGAAACTCTTTGTACTTCTCCATAAATTCCTGGGTTGGACGGACACCATAGGGAACTTCTGGAGCTTCATGGAGAAAGAGAAAATGCCCCAACAATTGTTCACGACGAATTCGGGCTGCAAGTAGTTCATCTCGGCGTGCTTTGATCTGCTCCAAAGTCAAAGACCCTTGAACAAGCTCCAAAGCGATGAAATGGGAGATAAACACAGCATCCTTGTGGGAAGTCCCTGGGTGTGGTTTCACGACAATTTGCATTTTCTGTGTCCATTTCGGTTTCTTTTCATCTTTGTACATCAAGGTCACAATCCGGTTTCGATCTTTCTGTGGTTTGTCCATGACTTTGACAACCCCCTTGTTCTCATCAGAACTCTCAAGCAGAACTACCTGTGATGAAGCATCCTTGGAAGAACTCTGCGCCTCAGCATCAACGTGGCCTGCAGGCTTTGGAAGTGCAGGTGTCGTCTTGGACGCCATAGGCCGCTTGGGCTTGGGAGCAGCCAATTTCTCTGTCAGATCTGCCTTAGATAGGAGCATACCCAAACAGACTGGATAATGGTAAATACATGAAGAAAACCGGAAATCTTGAAAATGGCTGAACATTGCTTGGTTTCAAAATGGAACATGTTGGGCCAGCTAGGAAAGTTTAGACTTGACAGTTAAGGACTCCCATAGCGAATTTTGGTAAAGGATTTTTTTAATGAATCTTCTTTCAAGATGCCATCGTTATGTGGGGAATTTGAACTCGGTGCCCATCTTTGAAAACACATTCAATCGCAGCATCGCTGTCCACAGAATGATCAATCTTGGGTGTTGCAGAGAACTCAATGGGACCACGAAGCTTGACCCCGAGGATCTCTTTTCTATATCCACACATGTGCTCCTCAGACCATCCAACTTCATAGTCTCTTGAGGGATCTGGTTTGATCTCACGTTTGGCTTCTGGCTGTTGTGCAGTTGGTGCACTTTTAGATTGGGGTTCTGGCTGAACCACTGGTACTGTTTGATCCGTTTTTTCAGTCTCAACACTTCTCAATTTTGATGGATCATTTGACGAAGTCCCAGCTTGACTGGAAATGGTCTCTATGGAACTAGGGCTTTGCAAGAAACGCCTTGGTGTCGGAGTTTGCACCGGGGCCTCTGGTTGGCCAGGTTTCTGCAGCGCTGGCGATGCTGCAGTCTTTCCAGTCGAAGGATGCACGTCCGAGGGCCCATCTCCTGGGGCGGCAATGGAATGGTGAAACAAATTAACATTGAAGTTGAGAAACATCAAATATAGATATATATATATATATACATATATATATATATATATATCATTATATATCGTTATAGTTATATATCTATGTATGTATATTTATATATATATCAATATTTCAGATGTGTCATTTTATATCGAAAGGAAGCATGAACGCTGAATCACATGGAAGAAACGGTTCTCACAGATGTACTTTAAGTCTAAATCCCATCCATACTTGTAACAACCTCCAGTGTCCTTCAAACATGGTAGACATTGGAGTTCTGGAAGAGCTTGTCATCGCAATGTCAGGAACCAGCATGAGGTCAGTAACAGATCCAAAATCCGGAGCGTCACCAAACACGTCCTCAGCACCCGGATTTTCTCAGAAGGGATGGTTAGAAGTTGAACCTTTTTTACATAATCAGATGATTTCGACACCTGGGTTTTTCACATCTATGCCGAATTGTTCAAAAACAAGTAACCTACAAACGGCATTGTAACAGGAATTGGTTTTTAAAGTTCATGGCTTTCCTCCAAGGTGTCCAAGATGGCTCAATCCCTCAAGTTTCTATAACAATTTTCTTTGGCTCTTAGCTGTCTTAGTCAGCACAACTCCCCAAAATCGGATCAGCTTGTGAGACGAGTTTCAGCCATCAAATCAAATGTGCCATCATCAGTCTGGGATGGTCTGCTTGGGACTGCTGGCTGGGACTGTTTGGCAAGTGATTTTGCAGCTGGCTTGGGAACTGATTTGGCCGCTGTGCGTGTCACTTTCTTGGTCTTGTTGGCATCCACTTGAAGTGAAGATTTTGATCTCTTCACAGCGATCAATTTGGGCACCGCTTTCGGAGTTGGCTTTGTCTTCTGTTTTGCCTGGTCTTTGTGCACAATTGCTTGGGCTGGTGATGTTGGTTCCCCTTCTGAAGCCACACTTGTTTTGCAACGGACCCTCCTCTCGACACTAGGTGGCGCATCGCCTGTTGACCCACCCTCCTTGGACCCTTTCTCACGTGTTTTCCTTTGTTTGGAGCCGCTCGGTTTGCCACCCTCATGGCGTGAGCTCGGCTTGGAAACTGCAGTCTTGGGGGTTGTCTCATCCGGATCAATGCATGGGTCAACCGCTTGGGGTGTTTCCTCTTCAGCACCTTCCCTTGTCCCATAGGCAGTGTCATCTGTTTCACTTTGCTCTACGTCGTTCTTTTCCATCTTGAGGTTGGCACTGGAAGATGCGGCGGGACGCTTCAGTCTTGGAGACCCAGTCCACATTTCCTGAGATAGATCAGGGGTGATCAGGGTGATTTTGAATCTCCCAACAATATGTGCAAATTTGATTAATAAAACCTAGTATGTCAAATGCCGACTGTTCATTACAAAAGCATCTTAAAGTGGAAACAAACAATGGATGTATCAAAGATGAAAGATTGCTGAAAATTGGATCGCTGAAAAACTGGGGGAAGCCACTTTCTGCAATTCAGGGCTTCCTGAGCTACATGCCTGAACATGGCCTGCAGTTTCAACGCACGTGTGGCAGCCCAATTCGCCGCCTCGTTCTTGGATACCAGACACATCTCCTTGCAAGGGGGCTGCATAAAGTTCATCAGACTGATTAAGGAGTGCCTTACAAACAGATCAAATCAATGGAATGGCCAACAGGATTTCTTTTTGTGATAATTCATGTTTGTAAATGAAACCCAGATCCTCATTCAAAGCATGAAGGGCTGCATCTATGGTTTTCAGTGAAAAGCTCCAAGTACGATGCACTGACTGCACACGCTGCAAATGCGGCAAATACAGTTTGAGTTTCTCCACATCTTTCGATTTGATGTTCCTCTCACTTGTGTATGTGAAAAAATTGGTACCTTTACACCAGGGTTTCAGGGCATCTTGTAGTCCACTGAAATCATCAGAACTTCGGGGTCGCCCAGGCGACTGAATTGAAGGTCGCTTCAGCACTGGCATGGCTTGCCACACCGTAGGAACTATCCAAATTTTCTGTGTCAAATCTTTTGGAAATATGAATGCAAATGCTTTGTACATAAAATGAATCCAGACATCCCAGTGTTAGTGCAATCTGATCCTGCATGTGTAAAAATCTCTACATGTGTATAAATATATCCCGTTTATATCTATGAACTATGTTATATTTCCTTACCTATTTGTATCGCTTATCGCTCCCAAGGTTGCAGTATGAGATGCATGAGGGTGCATGACCATTGCAGTGCTGGACATGTTGTTAAATCGTCCTCCACAAAAAAAAAGTGGTTCAACAGCTGTCCAATTGATTCCAATTTTTTCCCAAAAGAATTCTTGGGTGAACTACCGAAAGAACCCATGCACTAGCTGGCATTGCGGCGGACTTGCGTTGGCGAGGTTCAGAGACCGATAGTCCATGAGCAATTCCCACACTTGACAGTTTCCACATGACCAAACTTCAACATCAGATTTTGGATTTCCCATTGGTGTTCTTTTAGAAAATGGTTGACTGTATCTTGGAAATTTTGGATTTCCACCATTGGTGTTCTTTTAGAAAATGATTGACTGCATCCCGGAACTGTTGAAAACAACCCATCATCCACCAATGTACGTTTCGGCAAATGTGTCTCTGACGGCGGCAGGTGTTTCGGTGTCTCTAGTCATGTTTGGTTGCGCTTGGAAGCCGGTAGTTGCAATCCACATTACCGATCTAGATTTTGGATTACTGACTACTACATTCCTACATCAAAAAATCTGATCTCCACATTACCGATCTAGATTTTGGATGTTTGACTCCTATACATTCCTCCATCACTGGTGTGATTTTTTAAACATATGCATTGCGCAACAAACATGCATGAGATTGCATGAGCGTCAATCAGCGACTGTTTCACCCCAAAGCTGAGACCCGTAGTGACCGTTGCCACCAAAAAAGCTGGAGATGCACACCTGCGTTCCTGTGTGAGCGTATCCATCGCAATTTTTTAACATCCAACATGGAACCAGTTTTGAAGTTTCTCTTAGAAAAACGTTTACACAGGAAAGCATATTTGGTGAGAAACACTCCTACCCACTATAGATTCGCAACTACTGTTCAGTTGCCACGTCGATCCTTCGTTTTTTTTCTGGTCCATGATCACACAGATCATAGTCGCAATTGCAGTCCTTCGAAGTCATCAAAAGATTGCTACGCTCTTCGCGGGTCAAATATTTCTTGTAGTAGACGAAGTAGCATGATGCGCAAGCGCGTTCATGAGCAACTGCTTCTAGGTATTTGACCGCGTCTTCTTTCGACCATTGGCCGGGACGAACCGGCATGACACAAGTAGGCACTAGAAGAGTGGAAACTGGATCTACGTGTTGGAGCCTTCATGTTATTGTTTCGGAATCGGCGGTTTGGGGTTTGTCACAAACCTTTGCAAATGAGATCAAATTAGCCGAATTTAGCACGCAACACTGTCACAAAAAAAAATGTGAGCAAGCAAAACTGAATCTAGCTAATATGTATAGTTGGAAGGATCAAATTTCCAGAAAAAATGCGATCCTGGTTTGGAAACCAGCCAACCGAGATAGGCAAATTTAAATGACTGCGCCACGTTCGAACGAAGTGCAAATGCCAACAAACGCAGGATTATTTCATTTCAATATCATATATGTTTCTGATGTGCAACATACATAGCGTGATATTTTGATATGTGTTATGTTTTTTGTGGGCCAAATGTAAGTAAATATACAAATATGATTTCTCCCAATGCGCTGGTTTCATCATACACATGAGGTTTACATATCTAAAATATAGATATTTGCCATATATATATATATTTTTTTTCTCTCCAGAGCGCGATGTGTCTGAGTCGTGGGTGTATGAAGCCAGGAAAGCACTAGGACAAGCAGCTTGCATTTCCAACTTGCACGCTTTCGTGCCCTTTTTTTTGGATGCACGAGATCTAATTTTTGGATCGGCCACAGGTAGATCCAATTTTTGGAGCGCAGCAGGGGTCAGGGAATAGTCGCATCCTCGAGGTAGTTCCAACAATGCCATTGCATGCAAAACATGTACACGCTGCAAACACAATGTGAACTCTTCCCATAGCTCCCAATATAGAAGTGCTTTCATTCTGATGTTGT
>Ga0126342_10012889_pt1:7500-14864 | contig 14864 bp, 12 predicted proteins | sample Cyp1metagenome_FD_92528 | JGI IMG/M metagenome (GOLD analysis project Ga0126342, IMG submission 92528) | Coral microbial communities from Lord Howe Island, Old Settlement Bay, Australia - Cyphastrea 1 metagenome | ecosystem: Host-associated > Invertebrates > Cnidaria > Coral ... | reverse complement strand
TATGTTGTGTTTTAGTGCTATGTTTCTGTTATGTTTCCGACTTTTGTTTTTCTTTTTTCTGTTATGTTTCTGATTAAAATTGGTTTATGTCTTGTTTTTCTACATGTTTGTTATGTTTGTTATATTGATTTGTTTTCTGTTGTGTTTTCTTCTATGTCTCCATTCTGTGTTGCAATGATTTTTCTGCTTTATATGTATTATGTTGAATTCTGATTTGTTTTCTTCTGTGTTTCTGTTGGGATTCTGTTCATTTGTCAGCACCAATTTTGCTTTTCCATTTGGCAATCCCTCGAATTTGCCAAGTCAGTTGGCATCTGAGTTGGGAAGTCTGCAACTAGTGTCCCAAGCTTGTCGAGGAAAAACATCTTGGACAAATACTGGCCAGTTCCAGTTCAGAATACGGGCCAGTAAGATCCTTCGACCACCTGTCCCGTGATGTATTTAAGTTCTCAGCTCAGCAAGATTGCATTGGCAGAAGAACTGCCGCGCGCCACCAGGCACCTCCCAGCATGACCCCGGTTTGAAAACCGTTGGATTCCAAGGAAACTGTTTCCACCCAATGGGCTAATTTGGGGGACAGATCAAAAAGGTGTTTTGGCCCAAAGCTTAAAATGTGTTCGCGCTCTGTGAGGGTTTGTGGTATTAAGGTGGGAAACATTATAACTCATATGAAGTTATATGATGTTTCATGTTTTTCTTTGTTTTTGATGTTATATGATATGATATGATATGCATAACATCATTTTATATCATTATATATCATTTATGAACATTTATGAGGGCCTTTGGCGAAAGGACCTCTGTATGAAGGCCTTTGGTGAAAGGACCTCAGTATGGAGGCCTTTGGAAGTGTAGAGCATATATATATATGTTGTGTTTGAGATATAATTATTTACAGATACCACATGTGGTGGTGGATATTTATATACTCAGGTTTGTTAGGGTGGTATATAGCCATGATTTGTTTTTTATGCTAGAAGTATGTGTGGAGTAAGTTAATATATACTTTTGATATATTTATTATATTTACAGTATATATTAATATGCTGTTGTCCCAGACTGGTTTGTACTATATATAATTAATCTATGTTTTATGCATTTCTTTTTGTACACATAAGTAATGTCATATATATATAATGGTTATCAATTTAGATGGTTCCATCTTGGATAGATACTTAAAAAAAACAAACCAACAAAAAACAATAAGCTGTTGTCAATAGGAAGTCAGTTACCAAAACCAACAAAAAACGTATTTTTAGCAGTATCTGGGAGATTCGCCATGATACGGTATAGTGAATTTGTGTGACCTACTAGTAAGTATACTGGTTTATTATGATACGCTACTATATAATAATACCATATACTTTATAGGTATATAGTAGGTAAACGTTTCTAATCATGTAGTATTATTGGTTTATCGTTGTGATCATATATTCACTATCTCATGGGCATAGTCAAATGAATGGACTGAATATGCGTGAATATTGGTGTCTAATGAACATTCATTGGCCAATGTCAAAACTTATAAGAACTCGCATATTTTTGACATCCAAAAGTCATAAGTCCGACTAAGTTTGATGTGAAATTGGGGGGGATGCCAACGGTGTTGATCCACGAATAATCTCGTCGTTAGCAGATGTCGAGCGCCGCTGAGGTACCGTGCTGTGTCCCTGCTGCATGTGACATGAAGTTTGACAGCAGAGGGAGGTTGGGACGTGGAGTTAGTCGGTCAACCTTGGATGTATAGTTTAGTGACTTTGTATTATACATATAGTAAAATTTTAGAAAATTATGGCATAAACGGAACTATATTACACAAAGCAGTTACTGTATTTTGTTTTGTTCGGGGACATCCAAGATTGGCTATTTTTTCGCCGCCGGAACAGAGTCTCCTGAACGCTGCTGTTTTAAAGCGGTCAAAACAATACCAACCGCATCTTGAGATGCGCTGCGATAATGACCAGAAGATGCACAAAGGAAGGATGGCTTGACATGAACTGATTACCCTCCGGTTATCAAAGGTGGCAATGGAAGATCCATCATTTATAGAGGTTTTTTTCCATTGAAACCCCATTAAGATTAGGGTTTTCTATTGCCACCCTTACTAGCGGGTAAAACAGCATTTGAAATTCGCTCAATAGAGCAAATGGACAGCATCGTCTATGTGGGTCTATGTGTACCCTCAGTTCTTGACGCATAGCCAGATATGGGGGTTTTCATAAAATGGGGGCTCCCGACAACCATAGGTTTCAATACTAAAATAGTCGACTTGCATGATTTGGGGTACCCCCATGACTTAGGAAACCATATGATATATGTTCCTAGTAATTATTATAACATCACCCTAGCAGTTTGAATTTCAACGCTTTGCCAAGCCATGTTTTGCCACCCTACCATGTGTGTGACGAAGTCCACACATCAAAGGATGTGATCTCTCGAAGCATCCGAGAATGGGATGGTCAATACTTGGATGTGCTTATATGGCTATATATGCATCAATACCTATCAATTCCTGGTAGCCTTGAAGAAACAGGTTGCCATTTGGAAAAATAACATGTTTAGGTTTTTAGGTGTAGGAACATCCATAAATCCCAGCTATTTTGATGTGAACAAAAAAGGGGTACCTCCGGTAACTTGTCCCATCCCGGAGGTTTCCGTTTCGTCATGGGGGTATATAACCCCAGGCACCATCCATTTTTTGGTTCGGAGTTTCCATGAAATACACCACCCCCAGCTATTGGGGATCCGCCAGGACTATGGGTTTCCCCCCAACACAAAATTGGACCCCAAGTTGTGTCATCGCCATTTGGCGCATTGAAAAAAAGTTGAACAGTCTTGAAGTTGGATTCTTTGATGATTACACTTTAGACGGCCATTGTTGTTGGTATGTCACCCTTCTAAGACCCAATTATCCGGACAACGAGTATCTCCCGATGGCAATGTTTTTCCCTACGAAGAAAGACCCGGCAGGCCAACAATAGTCCCGAAATGTCCGACATGCGTTGTTCATATGGGAACAGATCCATCTTCAGTCCAAAACCGCCGTACTAATTACAATGCATATCGGTCGCTTTGTTTCGGTGTCCACAGCAGTTCTTGTGGTGCCAATGTGTGAATGATCAGTACTTCCAGAATGCTTCGCAGACGGCTCTGTGGCAGATGTGTCAAGATGGATCCTGGGTGTTTGGCAGAAGGCGTAAAGAGAAGTTTCATTTGGCACTGGCACCCAGCATCCGCACGAGACATGTTGCTGTCCGAAAAATAGGTGTGCCTTGTTCGCTTCAGTGCTGCCTTTCATTCTGTGAAGATTGTGGAGGAAAACGAATCCACTTTTGAGCCACTTACAACAAGCACGTTTTATACCCATATGCCCTATGTATGGAATATTTACCTACATTTGGGTGATTTTTGGGGTAAATGTAGGTAAAAATTCCAGCACCATGGAGCATATATATGGGTTATATATGCAAATCCGCCATGTCTTCGATGATGTGATGTTTGATTGCCATGTCTGGTTGCATCGGGGCTTGGGATATCCCTAGCTTGGGTTGATCATCATGTGCCCGGTTCTATGTTAAAGCAGTTCTTGGGGTATCACACATGTTCTGGAACATTACTGGTTGGTGGTTTGGAACATGATTTTTATGACTTATATATTGGGAAAAAAACATCCCAACTGACTTTCATATTTTTCAGAGGGGTTGAAACCACCAACCAGATTATGTCTAGTACCATTATGGACATATTCATACTATTTGGGATCTTTACGTCCTTTTGCCGCATATGCCATTACTACTATATTTTGTTTTTTGGCTAGTCATCCCTCGATATCCCGCATTGTTACAATAAATATATTGAGAGTACAATCATTTTGCTGAGAATTGGATATCCCTAAATTTGATGGTTTAAAATTTAAGACCTCATGCGTTCCATTTTTCAATGGCCATAATTATAAGAGCCCAATTTTGCTTCATGAAACATTGCCATACAAGGTGGTGGCCCCCAGTTAAAACCTGGCTTACAACCCCATTAAATCTAGATATACAATGATACATATATATATATTTATTTATAAATACATATATATATATATATCATATTATCAATAATCTGAAACTGAGTAAATATTCCATAAACCATAGAATTCATCTAATTACATTTCTAAATTTAACCCACAGTTGCTATCAGAAATCAGTATATACCCTAAAATTCCCATTTCTGTCTTCCGTTAGACCTCCATTTTCCTTATGTTTTCATGGCTTCAGCGCTGCCCTGTCTCAGATTGACACAGCTCCGTGCCCGCGTTTCTGCCAGTGCCTCTGGCATCGAGCTCTCCACTCCTTTGGTGCCCTGCAGGGTGGTGAAGTGGGTAAACCATTTATGATGGTTAAATCACCAATTCTAGTAGTTAAATCATACTAAGTCATCATTTCTTGTGGTTAAATCATCAATTCTAGTGGTGAAGTCACCATTTCTAGTGGTGAAGTCCAACCAGTTCTACCGTTGTTTGGACCAGTCAGCCAGTTATAATTGGCTTATGTATACCCTCATTTAATATGTTTCACCCATCTGCAGCTGTATGATTCACCCACCTGCGCATTGGTGTCGGGGTTGGGTCCAGTTGATCAGCCGTGCGGAACCGTTCATGAGTTTTTTGCTGGTGAGATATAAGAGACATTTTTCTAATTGTTGGTTTGGAACATGTTTTATTTTCCATGATATATGGGATAATCCTTCCCATTGACTAATATTTTTCAAGATGGTTAAAACCACCAACCAGTTTTGTTTGGCATGTTTTACATAGTGGGGCCACCAAGATAGCTAAGCAGCTAGGTTGGTTTGGAACATTTTAGACACCTGTCAAAAGGGTATCCCACGCTGCGAGGTACAGCGACAAAATTCCCCGCAAAGCAGCGCCGCACTGAGAGGGAAGATGCTAACAGGCTGTATGATCAGTGCAAGTTGCCTGATCCGTTTGCATGTTTTGGATGGTTGTTGGGATTTACCATATAATATAAACATGGGATTTCTATGGATTTCTATAGTTATCTGAATGGGATTTACCCAATATTGATGGTTTTGGATGGTTTTGGATGGTTTTGGTTGTTGCTTGGTGGCTTTGAGATCCCACATATTGTTTTTTTGCCGAAAAATCGAGGGGCCGGTTTGGTATATGGTTGCGAAATCCTGCGCCACCAAACGGATGGTTGAAACCCCAACAAAATAATGGGATGTTTACCAGCTATCAACTGGTGCCGGATTTCCATCAGTAGTTATTATCTGGCTGGTGGTTTGGAACCAGCAACAAATAGCTTTTTAATGGGATTTAATAGGGATTTATATAAAACCATTATAAATAGTATATCATATCTGGTTGGTGGTTTGGAACATGAATTTTATTTTTTCCATTCAGTTGGGAATGTCATCATCCCAATTGACGAACTCCATCATTTTTCAGAGGGGTTGGTCAACCACCAATTAGAGGGTATCCCATAGAAATCACCATTAAATCCCATTAAATCACCACCATTAAATCACCATTTTTCCATCAACCTTTTGGTTGGTTTTCATGGGGAGAACTCACTATTAATCAACCAATCAGTGGGATTTTTGGACATCCATTCTGAGATCTATCTAAAGTTAAACTACACATGTAATTATACACTGCTACCACATATAAATGACCACCCTACCTCAAAATGATGATCCCACTATTTTTTTCCAGAATGAGTTGTTGAAACATCCAATAAGATTGGTGCGATGTGTCTCCTCATCTCTGCACCAAGGTCGGGTTGCACATCAAATTGCTGGGCCTCATGCCAAACATTTTGTTCCAGAGCGTCTACCATGGCAAGCATACTCCTCAGGGCTGGATGGGCTGGGATTTGCTCAGTGAATTCTCCTGATTTTCCGGTGAAAGCCACTACGACTCAAGCAACTCCAAGTAGCAGCAACAGATCCTTCGTGCGTGGCTTGACTATGCCTCCCATGGGAAAACGAGGATGAACCAGTGGATGTTCAACGGATGGGATTCTCCATCTATAGCCATCCCCGAGATACCGAAGAGTTTTGTCCAGATGTTGAACCAGACGATACTATATATCATCACATTTAATTTATCATGGTTCAACATCTGGTTCAAAATATAATGAGAAATATATCATAGCTATTAATAGTTATAATTTCCAAGTTTCTCACGTCTCCCCGTTTCTTTTGGGGGGTTGCTATATCTCCAGCACCTTCCAGCGGCTTTTTCTCGGCGTAGTTTCGCGCCGAGGTCTTGCGCGGCGTCACACGGATCTTGCAGCTCTCCTGGAGCTTCACAGGTGCCTCGCCGTCGACCGGGTTGAAGCGCCGTTTTTGAAGAAGAGCGGCTCAACGTTGGTGGCCAGAGTTTCTTCCAAATATATATATATATACATTATATGATCTAGGAGGATAATTATATCCATGGGGTTGATGGTTGATAGTGACTATGATCTTTCAGCATCTTTAGAGTGTGGTAAACCTGGTTGGTGGTTTGGAACATGCTTTTTATGACTTTCCATACATTGGGAATAAACATCCCAACTGACTTTCGTATTCTTCAGAGGGGTTGAAACCACCAACCAGTATATGATATAGGAGGATAATTATATTATATATATATACATATGATAGGATATGTGTATGTTCTAAAAAACTGTTGGGATTTAGGAGGATATAATACCCAGATACGAACCATGGTGCTGGAATATGCGCACCTACATTTACCCCTAAAATCACCCAGTTTTGTAGGTAAATATCCATACATGGAGCATCTGGGTATATATATATATATAGGATATGATAGATCGAACTAGCGAGCTGGAGTTACAAAGCAACGTTAACATCGCGTGGGGCGCCTTTTTTGTGGAGGTGCAGTACACAAAAAAAATGTGGACAGGTGCACCATGAATGTAGATCATTTACCGGGTGGGAATGACGAGTTTACCCGGTGAATGGGACAGCCACATACGGTATAACTATGTTACTATGGGTTTTTGTTGCCCTATAAGTTGTCATCTCAGGACATTTGAGCTATTAGACATATCGGTAGTGATTTCAGGAACCGATTTATTGGAGGTACCTAGCAAAATATAAGGTATATGTAAGGGCGATGTAAGGGGATATACCCACAAAATATGGTTTTGTATGGTACAGTACCTCCATTTTGGGGTCTTGAAATTACCACTGGATTGTTGATTGGTGATTATAGGTGATTACACAGTATGAGAGAGAGATCCTTGAGTTTCCTTAGTTGTTTGTTGGGGTCGCCCAAAAAATCCTGAAGGGATTCCTTGGTTTCACTTTCCCATTACCTTCTGGTAATTTAACATAGCTAT
>Ga0126342_10012889_pt1:0-2500 | contig 14864 bp, 12 predicted proteins | sample Cyp1metagenome_FD_92528 | JGI IMG/M metagenome (GOLD analysis project Ga0126342, IMG submission 92528) | Coral microbial communities from Lord Howe Island, Old Settlement Bay, Australia - Cyphastrea 1 metagenome | ecosystem: Host-associated > Invertebrates > Cnidaria > Coral ... | reverse complement strand
CAAAGTGGCACCCCCCTTGTTTTTTGGTTGGTCTATCGCCCCATCGACCTAGTTCGGTGTATCCCCTTCATTTTCCCAAAATTGTTTTACAGTATAAAATTTAGCTATCAGCATAAATCAGCCACAAACCAACTTATTATCATGAAATCAGCCATAAAAATCCATCTTCCGCCTTCCTCCGGAATTTGGGCAAGATCTGAGGTCTGCACGTCGCCTAAGCAGCGTGGTGGTCTCAAATGCTGGATGGGAAATGCTTTCGGAAAATCGCAAAAAAATCATGGAGAACTGTTGAAAAAACATAATTAATGATAATGATATTCATGAAGGTTCATAGCTGGGAAAATCATCAAACATCATCAAACTAAATGGTGTATGTACCAGCAGGCCATGTTTTTCATTACAGGATGTTTTTTTCATGTCGTAATGGTGGTATAAGAGCTACTCGTATTGGAAAAATGCTTATATGGGAAAACATTTTGAATAATTAATACGGGATGTTAATATCAAACAGCTGGGATATCATGTGTGCTAATGACGGTCTAGGTAGAATGCTGGAACAAGAATGGTACGACAAAGGTATAGTAGTTGGAGCAAAAGCATTCATAAGCAGACTTGAACCAAAGAAGAGTGCATTATCACAATCGACGGGTTTGAGCAAAAGGCTACAATTTACCCTCTGGTAAACTAACATAGCTATGGAAAATAACCATCTTTAATCGAAGGAAGTTTAGAAGTCAAACTTCCGACAATATCGACTGATGAAAAGCAGAGTAGGGCAGAGGCAGAGAGAAGAAAAAACAGAAGAGAGAAGAGTAGAAGAGAAAGAGTCAGAAGAAAGAAGATGCAGATGCGCGAAAAGGTAGAAAAGTCGCGAAACACCGTGTTTTTTCAATGAATTGTGGCTCCGGAGGGTCGAAAAGTAGGCTCGCTAAAGCGGCGGGTGCGGAGTCAGCTGGCCAGATGAGAGATGAAAAATGGTACGCCATTGTGGCGCGAAGCACGTTTCCAAGTCAAAATGTCCGAACCACTTTTGGCAGTTGAGATGTCGAAAAAGTGCACGCCGTTGTTGTGCGAAGCACATTTCGAAGTGAAAATGTACAAAATACACCATTCTCGGACCACTTTTGGAAGTTGAGATGTCGAAAAAGTGCTCGCCGTTGTGGCGCGAAGTACATTTCGAAGTCAAAATGTACAAAACACCTGGTGCTCGGACCACTTTTGGACGTTCAGATGTCGAAAAAGTGCACGCCGTTGTGGCGCGAAGCACATTTCGAAGTCAAAATGTCAAAAACACCAGGGGTTCGGACCACTTTTGGAGAAAAATGCCCGCTTGTGGCGCGAAGCACATTTCGAAGTCAAAATGTTAAACACACTATGTTCGGACCACTTTTGGAGGTTCAGATATCGCTTTGCGTGGCAGGCGCAAGGGATTGTGCACCTTGTCAAAAGTGAGCAAAACGTGAGGGTTTTGTAGCATTTCCAACTACAACCACCGCTACACCACATTACACTCCAATACATTACACTACAACTACAACTACAACTACACCTTCACTACATTCTACTACACTACACTCCACTACACTACACTGCACTCAATTACACTCAATTTCACTACACTACACTACAACTACAACTACAACTACACCTTCACTACATTCTACTACACTACACTCCACGACACTACACTGCACTCAATTACACTCAATCGCACTACACTACACTACACTACACTACACTACCACTAAACTTCACTACATTACACTACACTACACTCCATTACACTACAACTACAACTACAACTACACAACTACACTCCACTACACTCACTCCACTACACTCCACTACACTAAATTACACTACACTACACTACATTCCACTACACTCCACTACACTACACTACATGACACTACACTACATGACACTCCACTACACTACACTGCACTCAATTACACTCAATCGCACTACACTACACGACACTACACTCCACTACACTACCACTAAACTTCACTACACTAAACTACACTACACTCCATTACACTACAACTACAACTACAACTACGCAACTACACTCCACTACACTCACTCCACTACACTCCACTACACTCCACTACACTCCACTACACTAAATTACACTACACTACATTACACTACACTACACTACATTCCACTACACTCCACTACACTACACTACATTACACTACGCTACATTACACTGAATGACACTGCACCACGGATAGACGGGTAGACATATAGACAGACAGACAGACAGATAGATAGATAGATAGACAGACAGACAGATAGACAGGTAGACAGATAGACAGATGAAAGAAAGAGAGAGAGAGAGATATATATATATATCGATAGATAGATAGATGATAGATAGATAGATTAGATAGATTAGATAGATTAGATAGATTAGATAGATTAGATAGATTAGATAGATTAGATAGATTAGATAGATTAGATAGATTAGATAGATTAGATAGATTAGGTAGAT
>Ga0126342_10012888_pt1 | contig 14865 bp, 3 predicted proteins | sample Cyp1metagenome_FD_92528 | JGI IMG/M metagenome (GOLD analysis project Ga0126342, IMG submission 92528) | Coral microbial communities from Lord Howe Island, Old Settlement Bay, Australia - Cyphastrea 1 metagenome | ecosystem: Host-associated > Invertebrates > Cnidaria > Coral ... | reverse complement strand
TTGTATTTGTAGTAGTAGTAGTAGTAGTAGTAGTAGTAGTAGTAGTAGTAGTAGTAGTAGTAGTAGTAGTAGTAGTAGTAGTAGTAGTAGTAGTAGTAGTAGTAGTAGAGTAGTAGTAGTAGTAGTAGTAGTAGTAGTAGTTGTTGTTGTTGTTGTATTTGTAGTTGTAGTTGTAGTAGTAGTAGTAGTAGTTGTTGCTGTTGTATTTATATTTGTAGTTGTAGTAGTAGTAGTAGTTGTTGTTGTAGTTGTTGAAGTTGTTGTAGTTGTTGTAGTTGTTGTAGTTGTTGTAGTTGTTGTAGTTGTAGTTGTAGTTGTAGTAGTAGTTGTTGTTGTATACGTTGTAATTGTAGTAGTAGTTGTTGTTGTAGTTGTTGTTGTAGTTGTTGTCGTTGTAGTTGTAGTTGTACTTGTACTTGTACTTATTGTTGTAGTTGCAGTTGTAGTTGTTGTAGTTGTAGTTGTAGTAGTTGTAGTAGTTGTAGTTGTAGTAGTAGTAGTAGTAGTTGTTGTTGTTGTTTGGATTCCGATAGAAATGTGCATGTTTGGTTTTCAAACAAATATGTTGGATCATGTAAACACATGATGAAAAACAGTCTAATTATGGTGGTTAGTACCCTCTGGGAATTTAACATAGCTATTGAACATGGCCAATAGTTGATTGTTCTTTGAACATATCTTCCAGAGCTATGTTAGTTTAGCATTTGGTGGATTTGGGGGATGAAATCTGCTGGTTCTTTTTGGCTCGTGATGTCATTCCCCATGACATCACGTGATGATCGCGTCATCATCCTCCTTTTATGGCTGCACCATTGGGGGAGATGGTACGTTGTGTCGAACAAATTCCCATATCAATGTCCCAAATAATCTCTGGTAAACTAACATAACTATGGAAAATCACCATTTTTAATAGGAAAATCCACTATAAATTGCCATTTTCAATTGCTTTTTGTTCGTTTACCAGAGGGTAATCTCAAGATATTCCTATGAATTGTCAGGCCAATCAAAGGTCACCTGAACTTCCTGAACTATTGTTGATTCTATCCGACTTTACTTTTTTTTGACGCACTCCTGTTAGTATCAAATTTCAATTGGATATGAGCGCCCTTCAGTCAATGATAGACCTTGTCTTCAGGGAACATCATGATATTCCAACTTGTTGGATCGGCCATTCATTTCTAGATAATCATATTGATGGATATACCCACACTATGTTTACATCTTACTAAACTATACCCTCTGGTAAACTAACATATCTATTGAACATTGCCATTTATAGTGGATTTACCCATTGAAAATGGTGATTTTCCATAGCTACGTTAGTTTACCAGAGGGTACTAATTCACCAAGCTAGGGAACAAGACACAACCATTGAGCAAGTCCGCTTGCGAACTATTCTCTACGGGGAAGTCATTGTGCGGGTGTTTGAACTCATTATATATTATATAGTTATATATATATACATTTCCATGGACACAGCAGCTCCCAAAAAGATAGAAAAGTGAATTTCTACTAAAACAGTGGCAACTTACGTTTTTATGTAGACATGTATAGTTGCCCCATGTTGCGCCCAAAGAGATAGAAATGGATTTTACCACTATTGAATAGGATTTTACTCTTCTATCTTGTTTGGGGGATGCTACGTCTATCTACTATACGCATACTAGATGGATCCAAGTACCTTCTTATGAAGTCTTTGGGGAAGCCTTTGGATCTATTATATATATATATACATATAATTAAATATTTAAATATATATATATATAAATAATAATAAGCCCAAAAGAGATAGAACAGTGATTTATCCAGCTACAATAAATCGGGATAATCCAGCTACAGCAATGGGGATTGGGATAATACATTTTATATATATATATATATGCATATCTAAATGATCATGGGGCTACAATAACCATCCCCGGGAAGAGGTTTGATAATTGTTAATATTGGGTCAATATTGGTTACTAAAACAGCGATAGTTTACTTTTCTATGTATGTAAAGGTTTGTATATACACACACTAATATATAAGGTGGTTCATAAACCATAGAAACTAGTTTGATATACCTACCAGACATCCTAATTATTGTAGTTCTTTGCACCAACTTCGCGATTTAGCTCACTGTGGCACCAAGTTAGCGATTCCACGATATCACCGTCACTAGACCTACACGAATTGTCATCCCGTGGTGCACGAACAACTCGCACCTTTGCAGTGTTGACTTGCCTCGTCAGAAGCTGGATTATGGAGGGGATATCACCAGCAAAACTGGTGATTTCATACGTTTTCTTCAAAGACATAAGGGGATTTCACCAATAACAATAGAAAATTTGCCAACCGATTTTTTTGATTTATTTTTTTTGTTTAAATTGAACATGAAGCAACAAAATTGGGAATGAACCAACAAGAATTGCGATAATAATGTGATGTACTGAATACATATATTATATATAATTATATATATGTCTGTAAATATAACATAACTAACTTGGTATTGTGATATGGTGATTTGATCAAACTTAAATCCAACCGACAAAAAGGGTGATCTAGTGGGATTTTACAGGGTATAATGGTGATCTCATGGGATATTTCAAGATATAATTGGAATGTAATAGGATATATGATTAACCTACTTGGTTGTGTCAGTGGGGTTACTTCTACGGAAAAATGATTGTGGTTTTATTACCCTCTGGCTATTTAACGTAGCTATGGAGAATCACCCTGTTCAATAGGTAAATCATCAGAAACACATTTATAAATAGGCCATTTTCCATGGCTATGCTAAATAACCAGAGGGTATATGTTATTGTAGCATGATGACGGGAAAGTGTGGGCTGAGCCTGATTGATCTTCGCTGTTTTTTCCCCCTCCAAAGTGCAGCATAGTGGCATAGTGCAGCTGTGCCTTGGCCTCGTACACGCGACAGTACAACATGGTCTGTGATGTCAGTCAGGTTCTCAGGGAAGGCCACCTTATTGATCCTTGATAGTGATAAATCCTCCGTAAATCCACCGTAAATCCTCCATAAATCCACGATAAGTCCACCATAAATCCTCCATAAATCCTCCATAACAGGTGGATGATCCTGTGCCAGCTCTGCCCACGGGTTCCGCCATGCGATCTGATGCTCCAAGATCTCAATCCGTCGTTGTGCCGTTGTGCCAGCTCTGCGTCGCCAGTTGTGCAACCATGGCGTCGCCTGAGTCAGTTGAGAAGGCGTCCTTGGATCACAAGCGATTCGTCTGCCTCTTGGTCTGCGCTGGTGGGGTGAACTTTCCAGGTGCATCTCGTTTCCAACAAATCAATCCATCCCCATTCTGAAATCACCCCCAGTTGGGATACCCTCTGGTAAACAGAAAACTATGGAAAATCACCATTGATAGTGAAATGTACCATGAAAAATCGTGATTTTCCATAGTTTTTTGTATGTTTACCAGAGGGTAAACCTCATAAGGCCATGTCAATACTGGGAAAGTTCATCTGTTCCATCTCTACTAACGATCAATTCTACACGCAATCATTCAAGCATGGTATCGGTATGCATCGGTCCAGAATCATGGACGCTTCACCAACAAAAAACAAAAGCAAACAGCAACAACAAATGCAATTGACAGGATCATCACAGCAGTTTTGCACTAAGTACTAGTCATCATTTTTCTTTTTAAGGCAGAGTTCTTTGTTTGAACCCCCCAATTAGCAAACGTCAATCTCATTTCCAAGATAATCCTGGAGGTATGTTATCAAAAATCACAACCAGCAATGCCAACTCCAGTCTTGGACCCCGTCGGACTGTTTGGGGCTAGAGTGTTAATATGGTGCAGGGTCTATGAATCCATCCAGGGTCAACATTGGTCGACATGAAAAAAACAGAATGTTGGATCCACAATAGCAAAGCATCCCCAGTTATCTCCGAAATACATCCAGATCATCCAAATACAGGATTTGATAATTTGGGGATTGTTTACTATTCTGAAATTCATGGCCAATCTTGGACACCTCAGATTTTCTCCCTGGTACAGAAGATCGTCCCATTTATAGCATGATTAAACTATTGAATTTCCCATCCAAGGTCACCCTCGTACTACAAGGTGGTGCCCAATGCCTAGTTGGTTGAAATTCAAAGGTTCACTGTTGCGATTCCGTTGAAGTAACTGTGGTTGGGGGTAACATAAACCAACAACCATAGCGAATATAGGGGTACCACCCTATTATCCATGTCTCATTCTAACCCAATAGTAACCTTATAGATCCCTAGAAAGTTGTTGGCTTCAACATAAACTTTATGGTGACTAGCAACTGCTAATAACTCTGCTGATGAACATCTAATATCATAAACTATATGTCAATATATACACAATAAATATGCATATACTATAGTAGAAATCAACTTAAGCTAGAATTCCGAGAAACTGCCATAAATATACTCCATATTTTTTTATATCACCTAGAAATTCCTCTTTTGTTCTTGCTTCGAATTCCTCCGTTTTTGTTGCATTCCCCAAACCAAGCTTTGAAAAACACGGCCTCTTCGACGCGCCGTGCTCCTCCACGAACAAAGGAGCTGCAGGCAGATCCTGCGCAGTCGGAAATGGCGATTTAACCAACAAAAAATGGGGATTTCATGGGATCTAATTATAGCTGATTTATGATTGCCAAGTTGGTTAACCAACTAGAGTAACTCTGGAATTTATGATAGATGTGTAGATATATATATAATGTATATATGATAGACATATATATATAATTACATATATATATATATATGTCTTTATATATACATCGTTCCAGTCAAACTAGTTACTGTAATGGGGGTTGTAAACCAACAAACATTTCACAGGGGGAGCACCACATTGTACCATGAAAGTTACCATCCACAGGAGCTACCTACTGACCTACTGGCTAGTATCCACTACACAAGCGCAGGGGGGAGACCATGACCATTGATGGGGGGAAACGCATTGCAAGGCCAATCTTAGATACCCCCCGAGATACCCCCCGAGAAAAAAAAAACATTTGCAGCAAGATATTAAAGAACAAAGTACACGTCCGAGGTTTGTCTGGACATAACATGACATAACTCCAATGCCAGTGGTGTATCATCATTTTCCCTCTTGAAATGCTATACATGGGATTTATAAATCCCATGTTCAGACGCTCTCATTCTATTTTTTCTATCCCGATTCTTGGAAAAACACAACAGTTTTCCCACCACTCTTCCACATACTTGGTGGCTCATCCCTGTTAGCAAGTATAGGTTATAACCCCAATTATAAGTGGGATAAGTAGGCTTAATCCACCGACATAACTAGGGTGAACTAACCCACTTACGATTCGTGGGTAGTTCGCCACCAAGTAGATCAGAAATCCACTAATTATTCATCACTATAAAACTAGGTTTTCACTAGGTTTTCCATGGTTTCCCACCACTCTTCCACATTAATCAACCCTTGGTATCTCCCTCACATATCAACAGGAAAATCTCCACAACGGTCCTGCATCTTGACCAAGCGCGCCGCTGGTTGATGGCGACTGGCGCAAGCGAAGCGGCAAGCGGGCGCAAGCTCCACCCGGAGAACCCGGACAGCAACCAGCAGTAATGGTTGATAATGGTGAGTTCAAATAGTTATATAATGGTTATTAGTAATGGTTAACAATGGTTAATAATGGTTAATATTGAGGTAATCATGGGATAATAATGGTTGATTATGGTGAGTTATGGTTGATAATGGTTGATAAAACCCATAGGATCCATGTATGCTGCTATATATGGTGACATGGTAACATGGATCCCATCAATATACCCCAAATGTTAGTATATATATATATACCAGCACCATGGATCCTATGGGTAATGGGATAACAATGGTTAATAATGGTTCATAATGGTTAATAATGGTTGATAATGGTTCACAATAATCAATGGCCATTTCACGAACCTAAATTGGAGGTACCTACCATATGTAATCCATATGTGATTTTGTCTGAAAGTGCTGGGCAAAAAAGTACAAAATCAACTGGTCACCCTCTGGTTATTTAACATAGCCATCCTATAGATGGCCCATAGAAATAGATGGTTTACCTAGTAATAGCATGGTGATTTTCCATGGCTATGTTAAATAACCAGAGGGTACCGATGAAACACACAAAACATCATTTTTTTCACAGGAGAAAAAAAAGCGATTCTACCAGGAAAAAAGGATAACAAGCCATCAATCAATGTGGATTTCATCAGCAATCGGTATTTAACCCACGAAAAAAACAAGTTTGACTTACAACCAGGTGATCAAGTAGGCGGTCAATCCAACTCAGGATGGGACTGGTGAGGGAATGGCTTACCCGTTGAAAAACTCAGATATGTCGGTATCAAATGCCATACCCGGCCTGGTAAACGTTAACAGAAAACTATGGAAAGATCTACCATTTTTGAATGGGAAATCACATTTTTTTAAAGGAAAATCACCATTGTTTAATGGGAAAATCAACTATTTCGACTGGGCCATTTTCAAAAGCAAACTGTTAGCTTACCAGGCGGTATCGTGGTCCATGTTCAACCCCGTCTGGTTCAATGTGTTATTCCATACCAGGCTTCTCGTCATGAAGCCGAAGCTTCCCGTCTGGTTAACATCATAGCAAAATCATAGCTATGGGAAATGGTCCATTGTGTGATTGATCTATCAACCGGTGTTTTTTCTTATGTGATGGATCAGTACATATTGAATATGTTTCCAAAGGTGGATCCATGTATATATATATATATTTACTATATTATATTATATTATATTAAACTATATTATATTAAATCATATTATATTATATGATAATAAATTAAATTATATTATATTAAATTATATTATATTATACTATATAATATTAAATTATATTGTATTATACTATATTATATTAAATTATATTATGTTATATGATATTTTCTTATATATATATATATACTATACTATATTTTATTAAATTATATTATAGTAAATGATATTTTATTATATATATATATTATACTATATATATATTATATTTATGTGAGTCATTATCCGAATCAAACATCCGATGACCACCCTGAAACTTAGACCAGAGCCCCAAAAAGAGGTTCCTAGCGAAGATCAAGCCACAGCTAATCTTGGGTACCTGTATATATATACATCTCTTTCCAACTTCAATAAACAAATCCCAAGCACTCCAGTTAGCTGTATATCCGGAACCAAGACTGGTTCCAGGAACCAAGCTTGGAACCGGCCCTGAGTAGGATAAACTGGTTTGAACAATTTCATGAGGAAAAACCCTAGCGAAGTGGTCAAGCAAGGATCAAGGTAGAGCACAGTGCAAGTTATTTTTGAGTCATGGGTTGCGTTCTCAAATTTGAAAAGGTTTGTCTTGGGAATATATATCTATATATATATATATATGTATATATAAATATTTGAGGAAGGACAGCTAGACATAATTCACATTGGTGTATCATGCAATGAAGGTCTTGGTAACTCCAGGTGTGCAAAAAATCTCAGCTATTCATTGAAATGAAACGAAATTTAATGGTTGCTAGGTTCGCCAGTTTTCGCACTATGAAAAATGCATTTGCCTCAAATATCTTCTGCAGCAGTTGGAACATGTTCCAAACCACTTAGCTTCCCCTATGGGCGCCTCTTGGGTTGCAACTGCTTTACCAAGCCAGCTGCGGTGGGTGGGAAGTAGTCCTGGGCGAGGACGTCAATGGAGAGCAACCGGTGCTAAGTGGGCTATACCAACTATTGCTGATATATTTAAATACGTATATATATATATATACACATATAATAACTGTTACTAAATAATAAATCGTTGCATTATTTGCAAACTTGTTGTAACAGCTATTACTAATAGATCATTTATACAAATACTAATCTTACTTACTAGTACTCATATGTTTCAAAAGGGTTGGCAGCAACTAGATGATGGGCATATTGCAAACCAGCAAACTCAATACTGGTTGGTGGTTTCAACACCTCTGAAAAATATGAGTCAGTTGGGATGATTATTCCCAATATATGGGAAAATAAAAAATGTTCCAAACCACCAACCAGAATACATCCTGTGTACCGAATAACTGTGGATATAAGATTTCTGTAGACAAGGATGTCATGGTTCAACCTAGTTCAGCTTCAGCACGTGCTCCCCATATGCTCCACGGATGGTCGGTTGACGGACTACATGATTGGACCATGATAAGGGAAAATGTTGGTGAATATTCCAGCGCCATGGATCGTGTGGCGTGTATTTTTGCAACTTCAAAAAATCCATGTACCGACTCCGGGTGGTTATTCATGATTACTTGGTGGCTCATCCCACTTAGTAAGTGGGTTATAACCCCAGTTATAAATGGGATAAGTAGGGTTCATCCACTGAAATCACTGGTGAACTAACCCACTTACGATTCGTGGGATGAACCACCAAGTGGGAAATCCTCTATATCCATGGGCTATGGCAATTTCAATAGGAAAAAACCGTCTGCGCTTGGATCATCTAACGACGAGTCGTGGACGAGTCTCAAGCGTTTTTTCGTCCGTCGCTTAAAGTTGGATCTTGTGCGCCCCATGACAGGAATTATTGGAGCCACAAGAGAACTTGGCTCTCTGTTTTCTATTCTCAACATCTTTTGAAGCCAAAGTAACAACAAACTCGAAGCATAACCAATCGATTAACCCATTTCAGCAACAAGCATAGGAAGCGGTGCTGCTTAGCGATGGCTCGTATCAATTGAAAGGCCAGGTTGATGCGTCACATGACTTGTCAATCATAGCTTATATGGCTTTGTACAGTGTTACACACACAGATTGCCAATCTTAGATACCCTGCACAAAAAAATGCTGGTTAGTAGATATTCCCATTAATACCAAAAGACTAGTTAGGATTAATACGTATCCATGTAAGATTGACCTAGCATAATGGCCAATTTGTGTGGTTCCCCACCCCCAAGGGGTCCTGAAAAGTGACATCCACTGACAATTAGTCCACTTGATTGGCATTGATTGATGTGCATCCCAGGGACGCTAAGTGCGTAATAGACATATGTTTTACGCCACTGAAGTGTCTCAAGTCGTTTTTTTGGAGGTTTCCTGAGTCATGGGGGTACCCCTAGTTATCATCCATGTTTAAAGGATGTTGCATTACAAACCATCTAATTGGGGGTACCCCCCAAACCATGGAACCCCCCATATTTCACCACTTACCATGTCTGGGATACACCAAGTAGCATCCCCATATTCATATTCTGACCCAGTTAATATGGAGGTTTATGGAGGTTTCCCTAAAATCGGGGGATCCCCAGTCGTCACCATTGGTTTCAATGCTAAGTCTGCTAAGAAAAATGGTCCTGACGACTGGATGCAAGGAGGTACCCCATGACTAACGGACACCTCCGCTAAGGGATATCAACGGCTGACCCAAGGTGCTGCGGAGTCTTGCACCGGAAGCAGATCCTTGAAACCTTGGCGATGGGGCCATTTTCAAGAAGCTGAACCTATAGGAGACCCAGGTCCACAGGTTGGCCAAAAACATGTGTGTTTTTTTGTGGCAATGACTCAATACAAGGTGGCACCCCAGTTTGTTAGCGAAGGTAGAACTAGGCCAACTGTTGGGTTGAAGGTGGTTATATTGTACTAACCAACTAGTTCAATGGCGTTATACACCAAGCTGTAACTACAGGACACCACCTTGAAAGTGACAATCTTCAACAGGAAGAAAATTAGGCAACGAACTGAAGAAACAAAGTTATTAAAGTTGTAGGTTTGCAGGAATGGATATCAATCTGTTGGATTCTGTTGGTATAATCAATGGCCATTTCAGGATCCTAGATTGGAGGTATCTACCATAAGGCCTATGTAAGGCCTATGTAAGGGGATATACCTCCAGAATATGGCCTTATATGGTACTAACGTACCTCCATTTTTTTAAATTTTAGGATCCTGAAATTCTCATTGATATAACGGATTCTTTTTTAGTAAGCCATGAATGTTCAACCACATATCGAGTTCTCCTCCAAATCCAGCAGGATGGCAATGTCAACCCTGGATGGATAACCCTCCTACTAGGCTGTTTAATCACGGGTACCCATCAAGTATCATATCACTATTTGAAGGCTACGGCTACCTCATGATTAGTAAACCATGGTTTATGAATTCGGGGTTGACTACCATTACATCAGTATAGTATGGTCTACGTAATCAGCATCAACATCAATGGATTGGTTTAAGCGAAAATTTACAGGAAAACCCCAGATTTCATGGGAACATCTATGGATTCCTGTAGATTTTCCCTTAAGCCAATCCATTGACATATGGTTTCCTATGGTTTTCCCATGGTTTTCCTATGGATAGAGCCAACAAACCTCAGGATATGACAAACCAACAAACCTCAGCATCCGAGTTGCGGCTCAGCACGTCCTCCACCTTAGCGCCCGTTTCGATGGCATTAGATGGGTCTCTGACAAACACAACAACTTGTAGCCTCTGGTAAACGTTTACATAGCTACTAGTATGGAAAATCACCATGTTTCATGGGAAAATCCACTATAAATGGCCATTTTCAATAGTTATGTTAGTTTACCAGAGGGTAGCTGGTTCGGTTGATCTATTCCTATGACACTTTCTGATGAAAAAAATATCAATCCAAGATTGTCCCAGTTACAGTAAATGTAGACTGAGGCCAAAACAATGTAACTGTACGAAACATATATCTGGACAAAGATGACATATCTTTACCGTAGTCTTAATTCCAGGGCCCATTCTAGAATCCCATATAGATTGGCATACAGGTAAACAATAATCTTACGGGTAAACTGAGATGGGATAGAACATGGAGTCTGAAAAGGCTTAAGACCTAAGATTTGATAGTGAATGGATTGATTTGAAGGGAGACCCGTATACCATGGCTTGAACCATCGAATTTAGTGAATATAATTGTGAATATAGGGTTTCTCATCATCCAATTCTGGCACTCAATGTAGTATCATGGCCCGACTATGAAATACAACCCAATAAGTGACCCCAAGGTATACCTGGGTTGTAAGACGGTTACTACCCACTTATTAACATACTAGCATATCGGTTTTTGTTCAACTGTATGGATCTATGGCTCATCTACAATCATCGGGATGTGTTATATAAACAACTGGAGTACCCTCTGGTAAACGTTTACATAACTATGGAAAATAACAATGCTATTAATGGGAAACCTCACGATTTCAATGGCCATGTTCAATAGCAAATTGTTGACATCACCAGAGGGTAATATCCCATATCATCCCATGAATTTCACCATTGTTAACCATAGAAAATCACCATTTTCCTAGTGGTTAAAATCACCATTTTCCTATGGTTTTCCATGTTAACCTATTCTCAATAAACAACCTCATCTATAATCATAGGGATGATATAAAACCTATTCTCAATAAACAGCCATCTATAATCATAGGGATGTGTTATATAAACAAGTGGATTAAATAGCAAACTGTTAAATTACCAGAGGGTAACAACCATAAGTTGGGATATAAGCCCTAAAACTTTGGCTATAACTCCAAATATATCCAGTTGTATCTGGGATGTGTTAACCTATTCTCAATAAACAACTGGATTAAACAATGCACATCCACGTAGCATCTGGCAGATCTACCTGTGTCGCCCGGGCCCATTGCAAGTAGATCAGCATGGTGTCGACGCGAAGCTCATCGGAAGGCCTGCGGTCATTTGAGCCCGGTTTGGTAACCCATAAGGTTACTATGAAAATATAGTGAAGAATTGGGATATATATATATATACACCATAATATATCATTATATATATATATATATTTCATATGGTAGATAGTGAAATAATGGTGTGTATATATATATATATATATATCATTACAATATAGTGAAATATGGTAGATATATGATATATCATTGTTATATATATATATATCTATCATATATGCTTATTATGGTATATGCACCAAAATATGGGGTCCTCAAGCCACAATGGGTTTACCAAAATGATCTAACGTCTTGGATCATTTAGGGATACGTACCCCCCATTTTAGGGAACCACCATAAAACTGGAGATGGTATGGATGGGGCTTTTTATTTTTATCTGGCTATATTTGGTTATTGTCCCCTTATGATTCCTTGGATGCACTCTCAAGCGGCTGAAATGACCAAAAGCATGCCCAAATATATGAAGATATATAAGGGATGACCCTTTGCTTTGCAGTGAATCAATCAAAATGGAGGTGGAGTAGCATGTCATGGGATGCATAATCAACAATATGATAGGGTATACTTGGGGTGCGGTTTCGCTTCATGAGTTAGTTTATGGCTGTGATTACCGAGGTTAGCTGTACATATGACGTGGTCTGCCCAGGATAGGCTGTGCAAAGAGACGCCACGAGCTTCCTTCAGTGATCTATCCCGCTGTCCCGGCTACAGAGAAAAGTAATGAACATGTCAGAAAATAAATAGAAAGTACTAGGGTAAACCCCATGGATAACCTAGCTGGATTCCATGGCAATAGAAATAACCCATTATTATGGTTATTATCAGAAAATTAATAATAAATTGGCAAATAGAAACCTCAGGGAAAGAATAGAAAGAACATGAAAGAAGAAGCTGCACCAATGCATCCAGCAAAGAAACGCCCACTAGATGGAGCGGTTCTCGTGGCTCTCGGACATGTTCAGGATGTGCTGCAGGTTGAAATGCACCTGACCCCTCTGTCCACAGAGGGTCCAAGATTTCGAGGCGAACTTGCGCGCCATGGAATCAGCATCCGACTGTCTTCGCCCGTTCTTTTCGAGGTACCGGCGCGTGCTGTCATGGTGCTGCTATATGTGGTAACAGGTAACATTTACCATCAATATACCCCAAATGTTAGCATATATACCATACATGGATCCTATGGGATTAGACCCCAAGAACATCATTATGGTTCAACTCTTCCATCATCATGCTGCCAGTAGCCGCCATCACGGCCATACGGGTCTATGTGCTGCCATCATCTTCAGGTACAGCTTCATCAGCATAGCTTGGTGCTAGGTCTTCATATGGCATGTTGGGCTCCTCCTTTGCAGCCATTCAGTGAATTGGTAGGTTCAACCATGTAGTGGCTTCTATCAAATATAGAGCGAGTATGACCGAACAAATGCAAACCCAGGAAAGCCAACCATTTCAGCTTGATGGTGATCAACAGTACCTCAATAAGGCCTTTGTTTGGGGGTACCTTGTGTGCGACACCCAACTTGGTTTTCTATGGGTCACCCTTGTCCAAGTCTGTCCAAATGTGTCACCCAGCATGCAATCTGAAACCAGGCAGCTTGCTAAACTGCTTCTGAGAAGCGATATATAGAAAGACTCACTAGAAAACGGGGGTTCTACTCACAGATTTGGACATGAGACAACCAATGAAACTTGTGTTTTAGGGTTACATGGGGTTGTACTCATGATCCCTGGCATTTCCCATTTTTGTTGGGAGAAACAAATCTCAAGTGTTATGTTGCTTTGAGGGTGGGATCACCCCGTCAGCTTCTTATCCACGGGAATGCACCTCCGTTCATCAACCATTGAAAATCACCAGCCAATTCTGTAAACCGAAGCCATGATTCTCATGTGCCATGCAACCTTTTGATATCATGTGCTATCCACATGTGTCACTGGCCTCAAACCATACTAACCCACCGCAGCGTCAATGAGAGATGCCTCCATGAGTTGAGTTCTCCATGACATGCCTATATTTGATCCAGAAAAATCCTTGTCGAAATTGAGTGAAAGTCTCAACTGAAATTGAGATTGAAATTCATCAATCAATCGGCGGATAGAATCCATCAATCAAAAAAATGCTGCTCAAGCCAACCATTCCAACCATTCGCAACTTTCGATTTCCGCGTTGACACAGAACGACTCCCACAGAAATCGATGCGCCATGGCACTTCTGGGGAAACTCACGGTTTTCATCTTTGGAAGCCTGACCTGAGCCACATGAAACTCATCTCTGGTGGTTGCTGATTCCAAAATGGATCATAATGGTATATGTATGATACATTATATATATGTATGTGTCTGCATATGCAAATATGTGTATATATATATTATATATGTAATTCTATAGAATATATGTATATAGTATATATGTATAATACACACATATATATATTATATATATATATACATAGGTATATGTGTAACAATGGGGTATCAGTTTTCAATCATTCATAATGTGCATCAACTGTTTCTGTTGTAGCTATTTGGGTGTGCATCCCACTTAGTAAATGGGCAGTCACAATGTCATAACATGTAAAGATTAGCGGGCTAGCCGTTATACACAGGGTGTAAATAACATTAAATAACATGATCTGTTAACATGATCTGACAAGGATTGATACGGCATGTGCCTTCCCTGGAGGCTTATCGTTTTGAAATCTTTCAAAGGTACCCCCAGCTGCGAGGTAGAATTCAGTGACACAATTCGAATCCCCATGTCAAATCCGTGTCAAATCCGCAGTTTTGCCACAATTCAATGGAGTATCCCCAAAAATTCAATGGTCGGTCTGTTTTGCCTCATTTTCAACACTGATATAGCATGGAAATTGAGGAAACATCCCCAAATTTGAGACAACACCATAATATTATGGTTGGCCAATCCTGCAAGGTGGTGCGCCTTAGTTAATTTTGTTGGTTTATAAATCTACAACCTCATCTAACCACAGTTATACTCACCATAAACACAACAATTAAAGGACCGGATAACCCCACATGTTACCAACTTCTTTAGACTTAGACTGACCATAGAAAAGCAAGAAGGGAAGAGGAAGTATAAGAGTGATGGAGCGGTGATGGTGGGTGAGTTTGTG
>Ga0126342_10012887_pt1 | contig 14865 bp, 15 predicted proteins | sample Cyp1metagenome_FD_92528 | JGI IMG/M metagenome (GOLD analysis project Ga0126342, IMG submission 92528) | Coral microbial communities from Lord Howe Island, Old Settlement Bay, Australia - Cyphastrea 1 metagenome | ecosystem: Host-associated > Invertebrates > Cnidaria > Coral ... | reverse complement strand
AGATAGGATAGATAGGATAGATAGGATAGATAGGATAGATAGGATAGATAGGATAGATAGGATAGATAGGATAGATAGGATAGATAGGATAGATAGATAGATAGATAGATCGATAGATAGATAGATAGATAGATAGATAGATAATGATACATAGATAGTTGTAGATAGAAAATGATAGATAGATAATGATTGATAGATAATGATAGATAGATAATGATAGATAGATAATGATAGATAGATAATGATAGCTAGATAATGTTAGACAGATAATGATAGATAGATCATGATTGATAGATAATGATAGAAAAATAATGATAGATAGAAAATGGTAGATAGATAATGATAGATAGATAGATAATGATAGATAGATAATGGTAGATAGATAGTGGTAGATAGATAATGATAGATAAATAATGATAGATAGATCATGATAGATAGGTAATGATAGATAGATAATGATAGATAGATAATGGTAGATAGATAATGATAGATAGATAATGACAGATAGATAATGATAGATAGATAATGATAGATAGATAGGTAGATAGATAGATACATCGATCGATAGATAGATAGATAGACAGGTAGATAGATAGATAGATAGATACATCGATAGATACATAGATCGATACATGGAGAGATAGATAGATACATAGAGATAGATAGATAGACAGAAATAGAGAGGTAGAGAGATAGATAGATAGATAGATAGATCGATAGATAGATAGATAGATAATACCACCTCACACACACATACGTATAACATCACATACACCCGGTACACATATCGTTAACAGACTACCAAAGTGACACACCTGTACATGTAAATACATACATACATAATTAACATACATACATACATACATACATACATACACACAAACTCACCCACCATAACCCATCCATCACTCTCATACTTCCTCTTCCCTTGTTGCTTTTCTGTGCTCAGTCTAATTCCGGAGAAGTTGTTAACATGTGGGGTTATCCGGTCCTATATTTTTTTTCTGTTTGGTGTATTCAATTTGAAGCCATACCCACATGGAATTTCTAAAGCAGTGAGGGCCCCCACCGGGATGATGACACCATCACAGGAAGTGCTTCATCAAGGAGCTGGTATGGTGGCAGACAGTGACCAGCTGACCGAAAGAAGACCGTTTGCCTTTTCCCGTGTGGAGCGAGTGGTGGAAAATGATGGAATATTTAAATTGCATTTGGTTCCTGCAAAAGGGATATGTCATATCCAGCACCCAGCCAATGAAATGACCTTTCTGAAGGTCAGTGTCCAAGATTGGATGCATTACAAATTCCGAAAATTCTGGTGACTTTATGAGGCAAAAAGGACTTACCAATCTTGCCAAGCCTGCTGTCAGTCCAGCAAATGATATCATGTGTCATGCAAGCCGGCAAATTGTAAAAAAAAAAACTTATAAATAATTATATAATGTATAGTTAAATATTTATTTACATATACAACTATATAACCAATACTTCCCATGGTGATGGAGTATTGACCAACCGTATTTGGCGATCCGCAAATTTTCTTCGAGGTGCGAGAGGCTCGTGAGGTTGCTTCCACCGTGGGGATGCCATGGTGGGAAAGACGATATTGCAGGGCTAGAAACAATGGTTTCAGTTTCAGCCATTTTTCTTGCACATGAATCCATTGAGACTTAACCTTGGATATTATGGTTTTTTGCGGCTGCCGCTGTACCTGTTTGCCATACATTCACACATGGGAGGATAAGTCTAATATGATAAAAATTATATATGTTAAATTAACACATTTTGGTAGAAACGTTAGCAGGTGAGTTCTTTGGGCAGAAGTGGAGACATAGACTTACCAATCACAAGGGAGAAAGGTTTTTACCATGCTCATGAGAAAATAAGTGTAACCGGATGAATATTAAATGTTGTTTTGCTGGGTATGCAGTGTGAGATTGGATAAGATCAGCAAGATTTAGCAAAGGATTGGATGAGTGTTGCAGGAATGCATCGAGAAGGCTCAAGTGCATCCCTGAAAGATGGCTTTGGAGAATTGTGATGTTCTTGGCTTGCGGATTCATACCTTTGTCTTCGGGGATGTGCCTTTGGATTTGGACACAAATTGGCATATATATATATATATAGAGATCTTCTATTTGTATACATATATATATATGTATGTATCAGTATATTTAACTTCGTGGTTCCTCCAACTTAGCAAGATGCTTAAATAAAGGCCTTTAATAAAGTTCGCAGTGGATTGACCCTAATCATCCCACTTTTCACCAGGTACGAGGGTTATTAGTTGTGGGATTCGTGTGAGGAGCCACCAGGTAATTACCATGCCTTTCCGGCTTGCGCCGCCTGCGCCGCCTGTAGGTCAGGGAGCAAAGTGGGAGCACGCCGTCAGGCAGCAGGGAGGTGATCCTGGTCAATTCCCAGAAAGAAGGTCCATTGAGTTCGATTACCGAATGGTCTAGTATTCTGATGGAGTACAAATTGTTGCAAATTCTATATCTCAAGGTTTGGTGCTGAGGGCACAGCATTGGCTACAAAGCAAACGATTATCATCGATTGTCGGGTCCTATCAGACTTTGCAGGCTGAGCCAACTGTAGATATCTTGCAGTTTTTGCAGATGTGTTTTTTCAGAACTCATTTCCCAGATGCTTCAGGTTGCTGGAATATTTACCATCATTTAGCCCCAATATGGCCACATTTTGTAGCCAAAGATGCCAGCAGCCTATGGAGCAGGCACCGGTCCTGAAGTGGCGGCCACTTCGGCAGTTGCACTGAGCTCAGTTGCCAGCGCATGAAGTTGGGAGCTTTCTCGGTGGAGATCCATGGTTTGGTCATGCAAATCATATCAAATATATACTGGTAGGTGGTTTGGAACATGAATTTTATTTTCCATATATTAGGAATACTCATCCCAACTGACGAACTCATATTTTGCAGAGGGGTAGGTCAACCACCAAGCAGTATTTATATCACCCATCTCATCCTGCTTGTGATGGCAATTTCTAGGCGGCATTTTTTTAGCAAATTCGAGGGAGCTATCCGCTGCTATCCTGGACCAAGGATGACTCCGAGGCAGTACAGAAGTTGGAGGCACTGACCTCATGTTGAACAACTGCAGCTGATACCATGACGGAAGGCTTTTTTTGACGAAGACGCAGGAAATGTCATGACACTTCAATACATGTCAAAGATATGAGAACATCAAAAAATATCAACATGTTGGGGTTTAACTTTCGCCATCAATGGTGGATGTAACCGATGTAATGTGATTTTTAAGTACCAGAGATCCTTCTTTTGCTCCTTGGAGTTCTTTGGAATTCTGTCAGCTGTTGGGATTTAGGAGGTGGCAGAGAAGATGATTGACGATGAGACGGCGCTGCGTTTCATCGCGGTGTCAGGGAGCTCGTTGACACGTGCTGTGTAGGGAAGGCGATGGAGCATCATATAGAACCAATGGCAGGTTGGATGTATGATTGAATGAAATTATATAATCAATTCCTTTCTTTTCAAAGTTCACAGCTTGTTGTAGAGATCAAGTAGGTCCATTCATGTCATTTTGGTATATTTGGTCAAATGTGTAAGCTTCAAACATGTGACTTTACAAGTTATACAATGTTGATCCCATTATTGTATTGAGTGGATCATAGAGCCATGTATCGGAATGGGGTCCCATTGTTATAGCTTTTAAATGTTCAATGTTACATAATGCTACTGTATACACATGGAATGAGTGTTGGCTAAATCCCCAGTTTCTTTGTGGGTAGCCAACAGCTCTACACAATCTCAGGCCCATCCTGGTGCAGGGGCCCCGGAGGGTACCTGGGGGTGTTTGGATATCTGGCTGGGCGTTATGTAGAGGTTATGTATGGCTATGTGGGAATGTTTCACGGCGACCTATCACGGCTGGTTGTACTAGTTGTTTGTTTGGAACTTGGACTATTGCAATCTGATAGGAGCTCGTATGAATCTGTTGAACATTGTCGAACCAGTCGGGACAATGTTGCGGAAAGTGCTCACTTGAATCCGGGCATCACTACACATATATTACACGCTCCGGCATGTTGCGGGCCGGGTGTGGTCGGGGCCAAGCCAATGTCTCTAACGTAGAGATTTGGCCTCTTGAAGTGCAGTGCAGGATGCTGAACGTATTTACTATATGGCTACGGGGTTCGACCCCTTGATTCTTGAATAATCCTCTCCCCCACGCATCGATAATCAGATCATCATCTACCTATGCTATATATTCTATATCTATCGATATCTACTTGGGAAGATTTTTCGGCATTTTCTGGTGGAACATCCCATCGCCCATGCGAAAAAGAAAAAAGACCTCTCAGACACCATGCATATTTGTAGGTGATTTACGCATATTTGGGACCATGCAATGGTTGATTAGGCTTTGAAACGTTGCCCAAACCGATGAATGATGTTAGATTGTTTGATGATGTTTGCTGATTCTATAAGCCCGCAACCTCCATGGTGGCATATTCACCAAAAGTGACCAAAAATCACCCATGATATTCCTTCACCATGGATGATTTGGTTACTTGGGCCATGTTTCTGGGACAAATGGATCTTTGTCTCAGGCAAGAGGAGAAACGGGAGGCAAAGCTTCCTCCTGTGAGTCAGGCGTGGATGGGCTTAGCCCTGTTTTTAGGCCATGAGTTGGGGATGGCCCCATGTTTGACGGCCGACGGAGCCACCTCCAGCCACTGCATTGAAAATTTGACAGGAAACTCCATGGACCCCCTGTATATTTTCCATAATGTATGGTATCATTGACTTTCATATTTTTCAAGATGGTTATTGCACCACCAACCAGTGGACCATTTTGGAGGGCCTATATCTGATCTGATTACGGCATCCATGGTTTCAGCGTAGCAAGGTGCGGGATCTCCTGTCAAAGGATCAACTCTTCGTCGGAGCGTCGGAAGTCGTCTTTGAGCGTCAGGGCAGCTCGGGGGGGCGGGCTGGTGGTGTGATAATCGAGTGGGCCGCTGACATGAAACACATGATATATTCTTATTAGTTGATATTATGTTTCCATATGGTTATTATTATTAATATTAGCTTATTATTATTACTATCATTATTTTCACTATATGTATGATGTGATATAGTAATATAATATTTATGTGTATATATATACACACATATATATATATATTTTGTGTGTGCTATATAAATAGCCCCAAGGTCTTAGAGAATCTAACTTCTGTGTTTTGGGTCAATGCGGGGCAATATAATGCTAGGCAGCTGGAATTGGTGGCCAACAAAATCATCAGGTTACAAATTTGGTGTCCAGGTGTCCAGGTGTCCAACCCACCCCTACCAGCTCCCCAAAACCAGGGCCTTGTGTGACGGCATCGAGTAGGACAATTGCTACAAGTATCTACCATCTGGATCCATCTGGTTCCTTAACATAGCCATGGAAGCCATGGCCCATAGAAATAGATGTTTTTTTTTCATGGCTATGTTAAAATATGTTAAATAACCAGATGGTACCCCAAACAACATAACATTCCACATATGAAATTCCTTTTGTCATACCAGGAACTAGTGATACTTTTTAACCGACCGCGACATATCGAACAACAAGGGTGAAATCAGCCAGCTCATCAAACTGAGGCGTTTACATCCTGGAGGGCCAGGCCCGGGGATCAAACTTGAGAAAAAGGAACTCCAAAATGCCAAATGAGCAAACGAATACAATTGAATACTATCTAATCGTATGTTAAAATTTACTATTCATATATATATACACACATATATATACATATATGTCTATAACTTTATATATATATCCCTTTATATATATAAAACCAAGAGACAATGAACCCAGCCTCCAAAACCAACAGCGCCATTTTGAAGGTGGTGGATCAACCGGCAACAGCACTGGCGACCATGCAGCAACGCCTGGTCCGGGCGGGGGATCGCCGAAACTGGAACCAGCAGAATCATCATCCCAGTAGTGCAGTTATGCCCCGAAATACCAGTTATAAGCTTAGTAGGGAATGGATGGGTTGCTGGGGGTTGCTGGGGGTTGCTGGGATTATTATTACTAGTGATGACTGGGATCATTCCCTCATTCCCTACTAAGCACCAGTAAGTAAGTACCCTCTGGTAAACTAACATAACTATGCAACATGTTTGCTGGTTGGTGGTTTCAAAGATGGCTTTTATTTTCCATTTCATATATGGGATAGTCCCAACCCCATTGACGAACTCCATCATTTTTAAAGACTGTTATTGCACCACCAACCAGCAGTTATAAGTACTTAGAAAACCCCAACTTATAGAATGTAGAATTGCATTGAAATAACCTATATAACTAATAAGTGGCCATAACTGTGGAGAGAGAGTGGGAACTGATGGAAACTTAAGAATTAGAAGTTCCCCAGTGGAAACTTATGGAAACTTATGGAAACTTATGGAACCTTATGGAGACTTATGGAAACTTGTAGCAATGAAAATCAATTATAATGACTATGACTGATTATTTGGAAAGTCTATGAATGATTATCTGGTTGGTGGTTTCAAACATGACTTTGATGTTCCATTTCATATATGGGATAATCCCAACCCCAATGACGAACTCCATCATTTTTCAAGATGGTTATTGCAACACCAACCAGATCCCATATTCCATCATTTACCACATATTCCCATAGATATTCCCATAGATATTCCCATAGATATTCCCATAGCTATCCATACATATTCACATTAAACCATAGATCAAGATGTTTTGCCATGGATTGCCAGAGGGGTAGGTCAACCACCAACCAGTTATGAATTGGTGTATGAAAGTTCCATGAATTTCAGGCACGTGTGACACAGGACCGTTCACTCGGAGTTGATTGGTTTCACAGACCTCAGTGATGAAATGGCTCGTCATTACAAGGTGAAATCAGAACTGTGAAATGTTCGTTTCCCATCCTCGATTTTTCATGTGTAAATTTGCCATTTCTGTATTTTATATATATATATGCCAGTCATTTTCTCATTAATACTCCATGTGTCCCATTTCTGTGGGTTTGACTGGCACATCCAACCTGCCAACTCATTCAACTGTGCGCTGAGTTTATTTGGAGATTGGAGCGGCTCACTTGGCACTGGAATGTTGGCGAGCGTTCAAATCGTGTGATATATTGCTATATTAGTTACATTAGTTAATGTCCCTATTTGTGTTGGTGAACCTCATTAAAGCCCATTAAACCACCATGAAAATCTCATAACATCCCAGAAAAACTCCGCAATGCTTGGTGAGTTCACACCATTGCCAGATCGATGCCGGCATGGAGAACGTGGAGTGCTTCGGCCGGCCTTGGGGCTCCATGGGGCGGCAAGATTTGCAATGAATATATGGTGGTAATATGGGAGATATGGAGATATTATATGGATACATTATTCCTTTCATGGGGATATAATCGTATAATATGAATAATATATGAACTATATACGATTATATCATATTATATCTCCATGAAGGGAGGATATGGGGATGCATTCGAGACAATATGGAGATATTTCATCGGAAAATCATGGAACTAATGGGGGTATTTCTTGGGGATATGTCGTGGCAAAATCATCATTAATTACATATCATCACCATTTGGTTGTTGAACATAGCTATTGAATTGATTGGCCACTTATTCATGATATATGATGATTTATGATGACTTGTGATGAATTACCTATCTATAAAATGGTGATTTTCCATACATAGCTGCTATAGCGGCGTTAAATAGTCGGAGGGCATCAACTGAAGTCAGTACCTGGCTGGTGATTTCGAACAGTTTTATTTTCAAGTCCCACAGATACGGGATGACGATCCAACTTAGCTAAGAATATGGTGTGGGTTGAAGCCGCCAACCGGGTAGGTCATGTCTCAAATGTTGGAAGACCCAATTTTCGTGGATCCACATATATATATAATATATACTCCATCAGAATTTGCCAAAGACCCCCAAATCGGGTAGGAAAAGTGTCAACACAGTGAGGATGGCCTGTACCTGTCGGATCAGCCGGAGACAGTGGATGCTCTGGCGAGTTTTTACTCGTTTTTAGGGTATGCGATACGTACATGATTTTTTTTCTCCCGCAGTCATATCCCAATATACTTTCGTAGCGTTGTTTTTTTTTTCGGCCCTTAGTATCAATGGTTCAGATTTCGTAGCCTGCGACCCCACAACGCCACGTTGCGGGCCAAGGCTTTTTCTACAGCGATGCATTGAACCAGACAGGCTCGGAGATCCGAAAGATGGCTGTGTCGAAGATGTTGAACGGTTTTTCCGTGCTTTTAGCGGAAATGGGGATAGGAAATCTCCTGATATCCCTGTGTTTATGTATACATATATATATATATATTCATATATGTATATGCGTTTTATTGAAAAAATACGTGTGTGTGTATATATATATATATATATATGTATGTGTTTTTTTGAAAAAATACGAGTGTAAAAAACACACATATATATATATGTATATATGCGTTTTTTTTAAAAAAAAAATACGTGTGTGTATATATATATGTGTAATTATATATACATATATATATATATATTTTTTTTTTTTAATACCCAATCAACATCAATCAACATATGAAACCGGCCTTAAATATCCTAAATTGGGAGGTACCCCATAACCTCTTGGCTTGATGCGGATAGGTGTGCAGTGCTGGTGATGTTGAAAGAGGACATGCCCAGCAGCGACTTTGCCTGGCCCGGAGACGTGGCGTTGTGGTAAGGGTGAAACGTCTTGGAGCCAACAGGGGTAGAGATCTATAGAAATCTGGTATTATGAGTGTTTACTGCACTGGGAGATATAGGTGTGTATATATATATATGTGTGTGTGTGCTTGATATCTCTATATATGATATATATATACATGCATGCATGCATGTATGTATTTTTAATTGTTTATATTCATTTATTTGCTATTTGTCTCTGTGTGTGCGTGTTGCACTTGTATGGACATCTTGGCACCAAGGTGAAATCATATTTTGTCATTTGTTGCATGCCTCACTTTTAATGCGTATTATCATATTACTCTACATCTGCCAAGGTGACGTTTCAATCAGATTTCCAATTCGCCCAGGTGGCAGTGGTTGCTGTGCGCCCTTGCCTTTTTGGAGCGGATGCCTGGGAATTGACCGATGCTATGGCATCTCCCCAGTGTTTCAGTCAGACTTCTACATATTAATGGGTAGTTGAAATTGCTGGTTGGTGGCTTGGAACCATGGAATTTTGAATCGTTTCCATAGAGTTTGGAAATGTCATACTGCTAACTGACTTTCACTCCATGATTTTTCAGAGGGGTTGGTAGGTACCACCAACCAGAAATGGTGTATCCTCAGATTGCGCCGCGTTTTTGTGGGGGATAGTGATGATCAACCAAAGGATTTGGGGATTGGCTGTTTCCCACCCAGGTTCAGAAAACAGCCATGTAGATCCTCTGGTAATTTGTTACAGTTTGTTATTGAACATGGCCCACTTATAGAATTGATTTACCTATTACAGATGGTGATGTTCCATGGTTTTTGGTATGTTTACCACAGGGTATTTGATGGTTGTTATGGTAGACCAACGTCAGCCTCCTCCTGGCATAGACCAAACGACTCTCCGCAGTCTTTGTGCTCGAGCCATCATGTTTTCCCTTCCCACTAGTCTCGAGAATGAACAAGGCTGAGTGGTTGGGAAGCCCCGGATAGACTGTATATTATATACCTGGTAGCAATTGGGAAGGGCAAAACTGTAAACAGTATGGACATTCATATTTTATCCTGTTGAATTGACGACATGGTGAAGCCTTTCCATTGCCAGGGTTTGATTGCCAAACAGTACGGGATAGTGATGCGTTGAAATCACTTCCTGGTTGCACTTGTGACGTGTTAGCTGAATTAAACAAGATGAGACGACAGCCATGAAAGGGTCAGTCAATGTGAGTTGTGCTGGTGTGCCAAGATGGGGGAGACTGCTGTTGGCCAGGTGCTTTACTAGAATCTGGACCTAGCAAGTGGGAAAAGCCTACCTTCGCATGGTCCTGGTTGCTCGGCACTTTGGTACCACAGGATGTAGAGATATCACGGCAGTTTGCTCAATGGGTTTATTAAAGTCTATTGTTTGAAGAACCGTGGGTAACGCCTGTAAATGTTGAAGAATTTCCGGGGGTTGTAGTGTTTGGGTTTTGGCACATGTTGTGATGGATGTGCATGGTGCCATTTGTTCATGATTTCATGCAGCAAATGTCGGAGTATTTCCCCAATCCAAGAAACACGATGGCGCCGCTGCCCCAGGTCCATACTTGGCCCGGGTCTTCTGGTATGTTTGGCTGATCCTTGTTCGCAAGCAGGCATTTCAAACAGCTCCAAGCTCCTTCTTCCCGTTCATTCCAGCTCGGTCCCTCACAGGATGTGATAACCTAGCAGGAACTGCATGAACCATTCTGAACCATGAGTTTACAATTTACTGGTTCTTGCAAATAATTTCACAATTCCAATTTCCAGTGGGTTGGTCTAAGGGAACCTACCAAACAACACAGTTGTTATCATGAAACAAGAGGGTTCCTGCAGGTTTCCCTTGAACCCATTCCACGAAAACGATGGCCAGCCTGAGGATACAGATGCAGGGTGCCTGCTAGTGGCATGTCAATCCGGCTCCAGATACGGCTACGGCCTGCTATTACTGCAGTGCCTGGGCTTCCACATCAGTATTGCTGCTTGAATGTTACACTATGTTACACTCTTCATTTTCTAAATAATATATATATATATATTATACACACCTATTTATTTGCAGTAATGGAATATATTAACAAATACCCCCAAAAATACTTCCTAAGTTATCCTAATTGTTCTGATCTTACGTCGTCAAGCTATTGTATAAAACCTTGGCTTGTGACTTTAGAGCCAAAACCTGTTGGCTTTCCACTTTATACACCCCCATAATGTCTATACAAGGGGAGTATAGACTGACCATCAGAGCAGGGATTCAACCTCACCGCGACGTCAAACAGACTGGCTTCGCATCCAGATCTGGCGAGTGGTTTCAAATATGGCTTATTTTCAACCATATATATAAGTATACATGGGATGACCGGCCCATCCACTTTCCAGGGGTTGAAACCAGCAACCAAAGATTACCAGAGACTTTTCCTAACCCCAACTACAGGCAGATTTACCAAAAAAATAGAAGTGAAACCACACCAACACCAACTTTGCTAATATGAATCAGCTATATCAGTCATAATTTCCATATGTTTCTGGGAGCGTCGGAATCGACCAAGGATTCTGCTGATTCCAGTTCTCTTCATGGCGCAGGACCTCACGGTCCGATTGGGTGTGTGCACGGGCCAGGGCCACAGCGCATGCATTCGCGATCACTTCGGGCCACGGTGCTGTCGCTGGGCAGAAAAATAACCGGTGGCTGGAGCGATGGACCTCTGAGGGTTGAAGGTGAGGTGTGTAAGATTTCAGAAGTGGAATGAGAACGGAAAATTTGGGGCGAAAACATGCAGCCCGCACACTGTCTTGAATGAAACAAAGCGCAGGTTGCAAGAGAGGACTTCGTTTTCATGACCCATCACAACCACTCATCCAAGATTTAGAACATATCTACACCTGTATTCACGACCGAAAGTCTCGAAACCACCGACTTACGGAAATCCTTATCAGGGTTGATCGCATCATCCTGACCTAGAGCTGCTCTTGGATGAATGACCACCATTCCAGGAATAATCATTGTGCCCCGTAGGAGCCTCCAAAAACGACCAAGCAGATGGGAACAAAAAAAGTTTTCAGAAAATAATGTTGTATACCACCCATTTCTGGAGATTTGGGGGCTGTTTTTTAATTGTATTTTATTGTTTTAACCACATTACATGATTTTCACCTCCCCATTACCCCGGCTTCAACGTTTTTGTTTGGGGGTTGTGGAGTGCTCAATTTTTAAGCCTCCAAACTTCACTTCATGATTTTCATCGTGAGTCATGATGATTGGTGTGCAAAGGTATTCGTAAAGTTGGATTGTTTATTCTATTGTGTAGGATTTTTGTCCTATTGTGCCAATGGGGGGGCATTGATTTGCCCGGTTAGTTAACCACCATCCTAACATATAGTCACAATGGTTGGCTGATTATATAGTCATATGTCTCATGTTGGCCGCGGTGCCATCATAAAATGTCATACAATATATTTGACATCCATTTTTCTTTACAATACCATTTATTCAAACAAACGTATGAATACATATGACATATGCACATGTGTGTATGTGTAGGTATACATACCTACCCACCTACCCCCTACCTATGTACATGCACACGTACACACTCCAAAACTTTATTTGCACTACTGCTACAAATACCGCTACCAATTCCAATTCCAGTATATACTAGTACTAAGATTATACTCTACCACACTTTAAGCCATACAATGCTATAACGTCACCATACCATGCCACGTATAAACAAAGTGTGCATATACAGTCATATGCATCACATATCTATGCAGTGCATGTCTTGATATGTATATAATAATGCATGTACAGTTTAATGTTGTGCTAGTGTTTATGCAACTTATATGCGGTATATAATGCCTATAGGCTTTTACAAAGGCGTGGAATCGTCCTGAAGTATCTAGAACATGTTTTTTCAAACATATTCGCGCAATTTAGTGGGGATTTTTGGGCATGTCCATACTTCCATCCACGCCAGGATTATAGCTGATTATATACTACAAATCCATATATATATATATATACACATATTTCTTATAAATATTATTATAAAATATATATAACAATAATAATGAATAATAATAGTGAATAATAATAAGTATATGTCATGACCATTGTGACCACGAGGCTGGTTCGCCACCATTTTGCTCCTCATGGAGTGCGTCATCGCTATGGTCAGTGAGATGAGTGGCGTGGCGGCCACGGGGCGGTTGTGGGGCATGGACCAAGCCAGCTCGGTGCTCTTGGCGGCGCTGATCATTGCGGGTGCCCCTGGGAGCCTGGCGGGTCCGTTGCGGGGAAGGTGAGGCACCACCAAAAAAAAACGAAGATATGAAAGGTGGGGTGGCCTAATTAGATACAATTATAGATGGATATTAGATGGCTGAGTGAGTGGATTTTATGGGAAAGTTAGCTAGGCCTTTGATGGAATTTACTTGGATTTGTAGCTCAAAAATCGCATATGTGTTTTCGGAATTGCTTGGATTAGACCATCGGGAATACGGACTTAACTATCCAAACTGGTTTCCCCCAATGTTAGCTAAGTTGGTTGCACAAGATGCTACAAGTAGTGTACAGTATTGTTATATAGATGTGATCATGAACCAAATCATAGCTTGGGGGCACCACCTTGCAGGCATTTAGCCATTTAGAATCTATGGCGGTAAATTTGGGGGGGTATTATGGGGATAATTTATTTGGTTGCTGGTTTGGAACATGACTTTTATTTTTGCATATGTTGGGAACATCCCAACAGACGAACTCATATTTTTCAGAGGGGTGGCTCAACCACCTACCAGTTATTTAATGTTCACATGTAACCAATTGAAACGGTGGATTTAACCTCTAAAACTGCCAGTTGCACATAGTTGCACCATCTAACATGATCTAAAGTTGGGATTTGGGCCCCAAATCTCCGGAAACGGGCGATGAGTTTGATGGGGGTGTACAATAATATGCTAAATGGCGAAAAACTATAGAAGTGAACGGGTCAATAGCGGTGGAACAAAACAGCAGCGATGGGATGTTTATGAGGGTTGACCAGGCAAATGGCAACCCCTAAAGCATCCATGGTGCTGACATATTAACCTGCAAAACTGCATGTTTCTGGGGATCAGCGGAAAAGACATATGCTAAAAGGATCCCCCAGCGAATTTCCCATACAAAATGGGTGGCCTTAAGGCCACTACAAAATTGGTTTTTATGGGTCATTTTGTAGTGAGGCCACCTAGACCTAGTGAAAAGGTCCAGGGCCCACGTCAACTTTACTTTGGCTGGCAAGGCATTTTGTAGACAAAAATACCGGGGCCCATGGATGAAGATAGAAATTAGGTCGAAAAAGGGACTTTCCAAGGCCAGGCGCTTTGTAGTGGAATTACCGGGTCCCATGGCGGATTCTTCAAGACTGGAACCCCTGCATTTTGTAGTGAATCCATTGGGTTTCTGGAAAACATGTAACATGTTGCGATTTTGCTAAAGTACTCCACTTGTATATAATTCAAATTTTGGAATACCGACAGACCCAAGTATCACCTGATTTGCCAGGTTTCTGTTTCTCTATCTCGCTCTCTTCTCGCTCTTTTGTGTGTGGCGAGTATATGTTTTAAACGCGCATTTTTGATTATTTGCTGTATAGCCACCCCCCATCACGCCCCTACAAAATGACAGGTCTTCTGCCAGAACGTCTACAATATGGACTGGTGTATTGTTGTTTACCTTCTTAAGAAAGATCGCAGCTATTTCTAGTGAAACTATTCTCTTCCATGCCATGCCCCTGCAAAATGACAGGTCCCTTTCAAAACCCTACAAAATGGGTTGCTGTTCTTATTTTCTTGCTTAACATGCTTGAAAAGGTCTGGCCTCCAGACTGCGCAGAGTATATTTGCAAGCATTTATACATTTTCTGTTCCTCCATCATGCCCCTACAAAGTGAGAGGTCCCCGTCGAAACAGCTATAATATGGTTTGGTGTTTTGCTATTTCCTGCGCATATAGTCATATAGCCGAAGACACCCCAAGAGAAGTACTAAAAACAAATTGTGAGTTCTTGACATATCATGCCCCTACAAAATGACAGGCTTCCTTCCAAGCACCTACAAGATGGGTTGGCGTTGTGGTTCTTTTTTT
>Ga0126342_10012886_pt1 | contig 14865 bp, 10 predicted proteins | sample Cyp1metagenome_FD_92528 | JGI IMG/M metagenome (GOLD analysis project Ga0126342, IMG submission 92528) | Coral microbial communities from Lord Howe Island, Old Settlement Bay, Australia - Cyphastrea 1 metagenome | ecosystem: Host-associated > Invertebrates > Cnidaria > Coral ... | reverse complement strand
TGCCAGATAGAATGCCAAATAGAATGTCAGAAGATATGTCAGATAGAATGCCAGAAGATTTGCCAGTAAGAAAATGTATAAATGTCATGGTGGGGATCACACGAAGTAAAGTAATTTTATATAAATGTTTTTTATATAATCATCAAATATAGCGGGTTCCATGGGTAAAACCATGGTGTTACCATGTTTTTTCTCCAAATCGCTGGGGTTTTCTTTGGAAATTCGGAAATTCGCCGATGTTTTGTCATTGGCTGTGGCTGAAAAGCTACATGACACAACCATCCTGATAGTATCATGCAGTTTTCTTGGTGATGAGATTCAAAATTCTCCAGGTCTTAGCGCTGTCATAAAACACTAAACGCCATGCCCTTCCCAATGTTAGATTCAAAATAAAAGCTACGTCTACTATGCAGCCACTCCAATACGATTTACGACGAATGGGCATGTTGCATAGCTTTGTCAAATTACTAGAAGGTAACATTTATAAAATCATTGGAATATCTATGTTGAATTTGGTTTTACATTTTTTTTGCTCAATGTTCATCGGAAGATCGAATATGTTGTTACGATAATATGGTTTAAGTCACTTTTTGCGTTCAAACATATTGAACTATTAGAATAATCTCAAGGGGTTATCACTGGGTTACAACATTTTCAACAACATACGTAATAACCAAAAATTGAAACAATACAGTGAAATGAATGCAATATCCTCAATTTGATTAAAATGGCATACAAACGTTTATATATATATACATATACGTAATATAAAATGTTTTTCAAAAAACAATAAATAAATCAATAAATAATATAAATAAAAAAACAAAAATATTGTAAAGAAGAAGTATAGCACAGGTTATGAACCAATATTGTTCCCACTTACGAAGGGAAACCATTTTTTGACAACAACAAATATACCCTCTGGTTATTTAACATAGCCATGGTATAGATGGCCCATAGAAATAGATGGTTTGCCGAACTTAAAAATGGGTGGATTTTCCATGGCAAACTGTTAGTCAGAACCAGATGGTAAGGCCGCTTTAAGCCATCGGTTTTTGAGCGCCATCTTCCCAGCCGAGGTGTGGAAAGTAGACTGCAGCGATGGAATCCAGGGTGACCTTTCCAGGACGTTTCCCCATTGAAAAAGGGGTCATCCTTTTCGGGAAAACATGGGACGTTTCCACCTGGCAAACACCCATGTGGAAACCCGGTGGAAAATGTTTTATTTGATCCTGAAAATCATGAAAACTTGGATATAACATTGGACAAATAGCAGTAACCATCACTGACCAGGGCATCTAAATAGGATGAGCCCTCAAAACTCAGAAACTTCTGGAAACCAAAATAAAACAAGGAAAACATCCAGAATTTCCAGAGCTCCATATCTACAGCAACATGGCTCGAGATTCCATCTCCATAACGTTTGCATCGTGCCACCCCTTTGCCACCAGCAGGTCAGTGAGTCACTACTTTTTGAAGTGAAAAATCACAGGCGGTTGCCAAAATATCAAAACATATCAAAAGCATCAATCTCATCCAGTCTCCGAAAAAATTGGGGCTTTAATTACATGGTTTGAAAAATCTGCGTGCATTTTGGGGTTGTTTTCATCTCCGAAGAGATTTCAAGGGACGCTATGCCGGCTATGGCATTGTGGCGGCATCACCTTCGCCGTGGCCAAGGGGCGAATTGGACCAAAGTCAGAATGGGCGTGGGTAGGCTGGCGAAATGAATTTCCTCGGTTATAGCGGCTTGATATGGCTTGACTCGGGACGAAACCGGAAACCATTCGATTCTGAGATTCAACCACTGGGAAAACTAAAAACATGTTGAAACTGAGACATTACAGAAATGAAATTGTTGGGAGTTGTTTAATAAAGTGGGGAAATTAAAAATTGAAACTGTGTGTCTGTGGGAACCTGGTCCTTGTTCAAACTTGTATTTCAGAAACCCTTTCTTGGAGAACTTGTTGTTTCATGACCGTGTCTCGTTATGTTTATTTGTAAAATTGTGAAAACGTATTGGGGTACTCTCTGTATCTATATGTACTGTATATCTACATATACATGAGCGTGTGCATTTCTATAATTTATATGCCATCTCAAAGCCTAAAAACTTAGCTCCGTAGGGATGCCTGAGTCGATGTTTCTAAAGATATGGAAGCCATGGATACCATGGTCCATTTGTAGATGATTTATGATGACTTATACCTCTTAAATAGGGTGGATTTCTCGTAGTCGTCAAATTAGCAGCGTGCAATTCTCACATTTAAAATTTATATCTTTGGGTGGTTTTCCTTACATTCTTTACGCTGACGTCGTTGTGAGATTCAAACAACACGTGTCAAAATTGGATACCTGAACAAGGATGGTTGAACTAAAACCTGTGCTTTGCCGAGTCTTGAAATCTGACGATAATGTGGTAAGCTCAACAATAACTTACGAAAAATTAAAAAAAAAAAAGGTGGTAAGTTGTTGACTTTCAATGGTTGGCTTAGACTTCGGCAATCAAACGTGGCAACGGAAAACCCATCATTTCGATGACTTTCTTAGCGAACTAGAACTAGAACTCCATTTGCTTCGGGGACTTTAGTGCCAGCTTAGTGTCACGGTTGATTATCAGAGGGTAATATCAATCATATACCTCAATGGAGATTCTTATCCCATGACATCACCTATTAACATTAAAATAACCACCACTCATCCCCCAATTACTTCGATAATCTTCCCATTAAAACCGTATTTAAAACCTCTATTCACAGAGATTTCCCCATCATTGTCCCATGAAAAAACCTCCAATTTATGTCGGAGATCCCATGATGAAATTTTTACCCAGCTGCAACGATGGGGCCGGTGATCGGATTCATCTTGAGATCGCTATCCTGCAGGGTCAACGTTTACATCGATGAAAATCGACGTGGAAAAATGATGAAACACATGTGGAAAATCCAGCATTGCAAGATCATGTTCTTCATAAACCATGCTGTTTTTTCCACATCTCTATATGTTAATTAGTTTGCCCCTAGCAATGGCATCGGAAAATTTGAAACCAAATTTAGGATATAATTGTTTTACATGTTTCCCGTGTTTGATGTGATTTCGCTATGCAAAACATCAATATAATTGCTATTCATCTGCTGGTGCCCTAAAAATCACAGAAACCCTCAATCCCAATCTGAATGTCACCCACAGTAAAAGTCCATATTAAATCCAAAGAAATGTTATTGGGTATAAACTCCTATTTACACTCCATTTCTGCTGCCTTTTATTTTTGTTAATCATGTATTCATTGCGGTTTAAAAGAAACTGCTTGTCCGACTTGTCCGTCCTTGGTGATGAGTTCCACTGCAATCACACCACTGATGAAGAGTGCCAGCAGCCTGGGTTCAGCGGCACCGTAATGGGCACGGAACGAGACGAACAGCACCCTCATGCTCGGAAGATCAAAAGGGGTATTATCTATCTATCTGTCTGTCTATCTATCTGTCTATCTATCGATCGATCTATCTATCTATCTATATGTCCCACCCCAGTTAAACTTTACATTCCTTTGGGAAGAGGAAGAAGGGTAACTATTAGGAATGTAAATTTCCACCCCCTATGATGATGATGATGATGATTATGATGATGATGATGGTGATGATGATGATGATGATGATGATTATGATGATGATGATTATGATGATGATGGTGGTGGTGGTCGTGGTGGTGTTATCTGTTGATGCTGCTAGATGTTTGAGGATGAAGTTGACCATGATGATGCTGTTGTTGATGATGAGGATGAGGATGTCAAAGATAATTGTGATGAAGGTGATTATGAAAGTGATGGTGATGAAGGTGATGAAGGTGATGAAGAAGAAGATGAAGAAGACGAAGAAAAAGAAGAAGAAGAAGAAGAAGAAGAAGGAAGAAGAAGAAGAAGAAGAAGAAGTGTAAGACAGCACCACGGGTCCTATGCTATGCGTTCCGCCAAAAAGAACATGACAATGCAAAATTGCCCCATGTTTGCCATGTTTCCCATGGAAAACTGAAACCAACATCGCCAATGGCCAAGCAGAATTGCTGTCCATTCCTCCGCCCTTGAGCGCCTGTAAAGGCTTGAAATATGGTGAAATCTCAGATGGCTTAACCATCTTACCCTCTGGTAAACTAACATAACTATGGAAAATCACCATTTTTTATGGGTAAATCCACTATAAATGGCAATTTTCCATAGCTTTTTGTATGTTTACCAGAGGGTAACCGTGTAACCATCTTGACATATCTCAACCTTGCTGGGTCACATGTCATGAAAACCGTCCTTCCAAGGATCCCTGGAACCACGGTGAAACCACCGAGCCACAAGAGCACTGAGGTTGATAGCATGGTGCCACCAGCTGTCAGCAAACTATACACCAAGCGCCACATCACCTGCATCAATGGGACGAAGGGGGGCTAGACGGCTAGGCCATGAACAGCTGAGACATGAACAGCTGGGCCCTGGAAATGTCTCAGGTAAACATCGTTACTTGGTGTGTCGCCTCAAAAAAGAAGGGAAAACCCCCAAAATTGATGAGTTATCACCATTTTTATCCACTTGCCGCACTAAAATTGTCATAAGTGGAGATATACCTTAGTTTCAGCAACCCAGACTAGGGCATCGATCGCTATATCGATCTGGCACCTTTCAGATTCAGATTTGTCAGGCTCGATTCACCATGCTGTCTGGCATTTCCTGGATGATCACAGCCAGAAAATCCCATTCCCCAAACAACAAACAAACAATCTTGGAAGACATAAGGCAATCAATCTTCTTCCAAATCTAATGCTACCAAAATTCTTCACCCCCAGCATCCTCTCATGTCAAACCCGGATCGATAAACTATCCCTATATATTACCCCCCCAAAAAAAGAAGCATCGAAATGACTGTTTTTTTTCGTTTTCCCCACTAGTAAGCATTCCCAAACCCATGACGGATCCATGTATATAGTATATTAATGCTAACATGACTGGGGTATATTGATGGGATCCATGGCACACCAAATATAGCAGCACCGTTAGGATCCCGGTGCATCACCCCTATCAGGGGCCTTGAAGTAGCTGATCATCCGCAAGGCCCGGACCAAACGTAGCAAGCGCAGGCCCCGCATGATGAGCCTTGGCGCGCTGCGAAACGGCGCGTTGCGCCGAACCGGAAACGGGACATGATTAATGAGGATTATAGTGGGAAATCTATTGCGATCAGTAGACAGATCAGCCAGAATGGGATTCTCTGGATTTTCTCATTGATGGAATAAGTATGCCGAATCTATAAACAATCACGATGTACATCCATGTTCAGAAGCCATGCTCTTCTTGATTGGATAACGGAGGTTACCCCCCAAAGAAGTGATGATTTAATAACTCCTAAAAGCGCCGCTACCCAATTCGACAGCCCGGTGGTTACGGGTTTACTAATCTAGGGTTGACATTAATAATACATTATAGTCACTGGTTTAGCTTAGCGTTCCTTCCTCCAGAGGGGTAAGGGATCCTGTAGATACTCCCTTCAACAAATTCTGGGATACTGTCATAAAGCGATCATTCTGCTAGCAATATTGTTGAACCGCATATACAAATAGAATCAAATAGACCCAACATATTGCTTTGATGATCACCAGTACCATCAACCCAGGATGAACATTATCATGATGCACATGGTTTTGGGCGAAAAGAATTCAAAACCCTGGTGTATTCTGATACCTGTTGTTCACTCTACAAAACAAATGGTACATCAGTACATCCCGTAAATAATATGGTATTTCGATGGTTTTGACCAATGCCTGAAGAATATCTCAAGTTGCCATTGGCAGCTACATGGTTTGCATGGCTGTGGCATCCATGAATGAGTTGTAACATATTGTAAAAATGTTTCCACCAACAAATCTGCAAGGTTCAACGATTTGCTTCTGCCAACAAAAAACATTTCAATGCGTTGTTTTTGCAAATTTCTTCCCGAAACAGTGTACCCTCTGGGTTTCACAATCAAACATGGCAATGGAAATTTTCCCCCATGGCTGATGACGCTGGAGAGTATCTCCATATCGTAGTGTTGCGACTCTGTACAGCATATTCCGTCGTATATCCCCATCATATTCCCAGTATACCCTCTGGTAAACTAACATAACTATGGCTAACTATGGAAAATCACCATGTTTAATGGGTAAATCCACTATAAATCACCATGTTCAATAGCTATGTTAAATTACCAGAGGGTAGCCCTATTACTTTACTCATCTTTAATCCCATGATTGGTGATTCAAGCCATCCATTCGAATCCCCATTTCCATTGCTATCCTTTACTGTAATACCATCAAGAACCCCCCACCATCATCCCGTGTATCCATATGCCTTGATCGGATCCCTATTTGATGGTCCGTTCTTTTCTCCAATTGTTGCTTAATTCCCACAGGTATATAGCACCCCCTCCCAAAACAAAAGTTAGAAAGGTGCTTTCAAGATTGTAGTTCGATGGTTCGATGGTATTTCCCTTCTCATTTCCAAGATTTCCCGACTATTTCCAAGGTATTTCCAGGGTATACTGGTTGGTGGTGCAATAACCGTCTTAAAAAATATGAGTTCGTCAATGGGAAGGGTGACATCCCATATATGAAATGGAAAATAAAATTCATGTTTGAAACCACCAACCAGATATCTCATTAACCATTTTTAACCACTATTAACCATTATTAACCAGTTGCCTCTTTCCCCTCAATGTGATCATTCGAAAAAAGCGTTTCGTCTGGGCACAAGCTCTCCATCCCACCGAAGTCCTGTTGGGCGATGGAACCCAACGTTGGAGCCTTGCGTCGCCCAAGGATTGCTGGCATGGGAAAAGCGGTGATAAAACCATGGTGCAGCAGTTATAATCTGGAATCTCCACGGTTTTCCTACTATCTTTCCATATACATTGGGATTTTAATGGAATTCAATCGGATTTTATGGTGGTTTAATGGGATTTAATATGATTACCCTCCGGCAATGGCTAACATAGCGAACTAGAAAATCCACCCATTTTTAATAGGTAAACCATCTATTTCTATGGGCCATTTTCCATAGCTATGTTAGTTTACCAGAGCGTAATTTGTATAACTGTATAACATGTATATATACAGTTATAATACGGTGGATGGTTGCGAAATCCTGCACCAGTTGATAGGTGGTAAACATCCCATTTTTGATAGGGTTTCAACCATCCGTTTGGTGATGCAGGATTTCTTCCATCCACAGTATGTAAGTGTATGTATATATATATGTATATATGTATATATATATATATATACACAAACAAATTGCAAAGATATGTGTGTGTGTATTTTGTAGTTTTCATCTACTATCATAAGATTACAAACGTCGCGTTTGATAATTCTATATAATTGTTGAACGGCAAAACTATGTAAAACTCTTCAGTCACGCAACTCAGTGGGATGAAGCCAAACATTGGAATATCACTAATCCTTAAAATTTTGCCCTGGGTCCGGGTGGCATAATTTTATACAGAGGGGGATCCAACAACTATACAGGAAGACCCACCTTCGGCAAAACTGTATGAACTTTGCGAAGCACATCACTGTTCTCACCGTGTATGTTTGTTTAACTTGACATTTCCAGAGATAGGTTCTGCAAAAAAACGCATGGCTATGAAAAACCAACATTTTAATCAGGATCTACCATCGAACTAAATGGTCAACCCATACATCTCTAAATCATAGCACACCGTTAATTAAAAAAATCATTGGAGTAAATCCCATGGAAATCCCAATTCTTTGGTCCAAATCCCATTAAAATCACCAAAATCCCATCCAAAATTGGTAAAAAAAACATGGCACAAAACTCATCAGCTTCGCTTCAAACCGAGCTGCGATGACCAAAGCCACCACGCCCACCTGCAACGATCTGTCGGCTTTCCCAGGGACCGTCAGACCCTCAAATTGCTGAGTTTCTCTGTCGGACTGCTGGTTTCGTTGGGGAGTGATCCCATCTGACACCCTTTGTAGGGTCTTAACCATCCTGAAATGGAAGTTTGTAGCCCACATAAGTATCAACATACCACCAATAAGAGCTCAGACATGAAGACAGTCAATTCTAAACCAAGGTATATGGGGTCGTCAAAAAATGGGTTTAGGCCCGTAGCAGGATTGTTTTTTTCGAAGTGTTTTGGGGTGAGATTTCACCAGCAAACATGTGGATTTTAGCAGTTTTCTGGTCGAATGGAATCAAGAAAAAGAGGAATATGGAAAGTGGTTTAGCTAGACAGAAAGAAGAGTTCGAACCAGCAATGCTGCGGGGATCATGGGTATTGTTTAAGAAGCAACAGCTACCCAGCAGGAACATGGATAAATTTTGGCAAGTGGAGGTTTCACGGTTGTCATCATTGTCGCCAAAAGAGTCTGATACAACCAATGAGGAGCCCCCAGCAAAGATACATGCTATACATATCTCGCGGTCTAACTGATGTGGTAATGTGGTAAACACAAAAATACTTTTTAAACCATCCCAGTAAGAAATAAATAGTAGTCCATTGGAAGGAGTCCTTGATGGTCCTTTTTTGAATCATCCGCTAGGAGCCCTTTTCCAAATTCAAACACCCAAATGGCGATTTGCAGAAACCACCTGGCCACCGGGTGGAATATCAAACGGATTATGGACATTTGGGAATGAGGACTCTCGTGCGAAACCATTGTGAAGTTGTCCATCTAGGGCCATAACTACCAGTGCTTGTTGAACGAACCTCTATTCAAAGGATCCTGCGAGGTACTATTTGGGGTAGGCAGGGATGTAACATCCACACAACTTATACTTTGCAGGTGCTCCCCATCGCTCTGGGCACCACCCTTGGATGCATCATTCCAGAAAGGCTCACGCTTAAGGGGGAAGGGCTATCAATGGTGGTTTGCTCGATCTTTGCTGCATTTGTTGGTTCATCTTGACTAAACCCTAATGATACCAAATTACTATAGTAATGTTGAGGTCAAGCATAGTAACTATGAAGGTCAAACATAGCAGAATACCAAACATCTCCCCACGGTGCCAAGTTGAGGTTCTTGGGACTGGGCCGTAATCTCCCCTAAAACAATAACAAAACATCCACAGAACCGGTGTAACATGTATAAAGACATCACGTGTATATACAAATTTATATATATTTATATTATATATATATAACTATGTAAATGTGAAGTTAAACGTCATTAAATGTCATAATTGTCCTAGATCCTACGTCACATTTGACTAATTGCTCCAAATGCCTTCCGAAAAGGTATGTGAACCCCAAAAACCAGCCCCAAAATTAACCAATATATTCAATATATCATGATTTACCGTACCTATTTTTTCCATGGTGAATTTTAGCTATGTTAAATTTATTAAATGTGGAGGATAATACATAATCTGGTTGGTGGTATACCTACTCCTCTGAAAAATAGTGATTAGTAAGTTGGGATGATTATTCCATTCCCCATTAATATGGAAAATAATCCAGCCATGTTCCAGTCAGCACCAACCAGTTGGCTTATCGACAGACCGAACCAAGGAACAGCCACGAGAATGAAATCCAGCAGCCACCAAGGGTCACCTCAACAGATCCCGATCTACGTGAGCAAAGAATTTTTTTCATCTGTGACATCTCGACATCTTGGGGCTGACTTTTCAACCATCGTTTTTTTTAAAACACCGAATGTCATCTCTATGACATCTTGGGCTTTGGACTTGAAAAGAAAATGTTTGTTTAAAAACATCACCTGCCGGCAATGATTGTTGTCGTTCTTGTGAATTTTTTAATGCACAGTTAACTAGTGTGTGTGGAAAACACCTTGGTGGCATTTTGTGACAGAAACACATTTCTATGTTTGACAATCTTTAACATTTTCCGCGTGATAAAGTGGCACAACTGATGGTTATAGTTATAAAGTTATAAATTTGGATCAATTTGGATCTATATACCTTCTCGTAGTCAAACATTGCAATGGATTCAATGGACATTTATGGTTGATTTTCCCCATCAAAACTCCATTTAAAGGTGGCAATGGACATTTATCGTTGATTTTCCCATTAAAAAACTCCATAAAATCTCCATTACTGTGTTGGATTGCCGGAGGGCAGTCAGGCCGGCCCAGTCATCATTTTCCCCATTGTGTAATAGCCATAAGTAGCAGGTAGCCAATCTAAGACCAACATAGACAAAACTCCACTCTCTACTTGGTCCGCTTTCATTTTCCTCTCCAAACTATGTGGTTACCCTCTGGTAAATTAACATAAACCCTGAAAATAACCCATTTTGATGGAAACTAATCTTCCAACCCCTATCTGCAAGGGTCTATGTCAATCTAATTTAATGGAAGGTAAATTTTAGAATCTTCGCTCCAACCGGCTCCCAAAGTAAGGGATATATGGATCCCAGCACCGACTCACGCGCCGGGGCGCGAATCGAGGCTCGCCCGCCGGCAATGAAACGCACCACTAATTCCTCCAGAAAACTCATGTGACTGGCTCCCAAAGGTCGGGATGGGGGGTGGATTTTCCATCGTTTTTCGTTAACGTTTACCAGGCCGGGTAGTTGGAAAATGGGCTGTGCCATGGCAAGTCGAAGTGGGTGATGGAAAATGTTGATGGGTAAATAACCACTTCATGGGTATGACCCAATATGATAATAAACAAATATCAACGAATAAACATGAAAACGGAAATAACATGGGATATAACCAGTCAATATACCCTCTGGTTATTTAACATAGCCATGGTATAGATGGCCCATAGAAATAGATGGTTTACCTATTAATAGCATGGGTGGATCTTTCCATGGCAGACTCTTAGTCATAACCAGATGGTAATGGTTTGGCCATATGATATCCTAAACGACAATAAACTACATCTGTTTGTTGATGGGAAAACTGTGGAGATTCCATTAAGTAATGGTTGCTAGTTTGTTGATCCTCTCCTAATTTGGTTTGATTTTTCGTGAATGATCGGCTGATGTGAGATAAGATCCATCTAACCCCGAAAACGCAACACAAATCCACTTGTGTGATGTGGTGTATTTCTACAACCCATCTAGATATATCTTACTTGTGTTGATTTATACTTATGTTGACATTCCATCTGCCTGGGGAGGAAAAGCACATCTGGATAAAACCAAGCCCTGCACTGCTGCACCACGTCCACCGCGACCGTCAAAGTTACATAACTTAGCCCGACAGCCATGACATGCATATATTTAGTAAATAGATGTATATATGATTCAGACATGTGCCTGTGTGTGTTTCTCAATTTTTGTCTCAGAAAATGTGACATTAGTGAAACAGTGAAACATATATGAACACACATAAAACTTTTATGCATGTATATGCATACAATGCGTTACATACATTATATCCAAAAACAAACATGAAGAAAACGCCGCTTGCGCGGCGCGTCCAGCGTGTAGATCGCCAGAAAGACACGCTCCAAATTTGTGAAGATCATCACCCCCTCGGCCGAGCGCCTCAAGCCACGATGGGAGCTGGATCTATTCACTTACCGAAAGTATTAGTATCAACTTCAATCATGGTGATTAATGATGGTTCATGATGGTTAATGATGTTTAATGGTGATTAATGGTAATGTGGGTAAAACAATGCCATAAAGCACCCATGACTGGGAATGGTAAATGTAACGGAGTACAGGCAGTAGCAGTCAGTATTGGGCTCTCCTTTTCTCTAGCGCGTAGCTTGAGTTCACAAGGGTGAAAAGAGGGCTGCAGGTCAGTCTATTTTGAGCTTGACCCTGCTGCACCATTGGCACAGCGTCCATTCCTCGACCTTCTTGGTCTTCTTGAGGTAATGGCACCCCTTGTCCAGGTGAAGGACCACAGACATTGGCCCTTTGTAGAAGATCAGCTTTGGAGATCTCACCCGTCTCCACCACCAGACAAGCATCGTCATGAGGCACCCGGCCAATAATCCGATCAGGAAAACGGCGCTGGCCATCATGATCAGCAGAGAACTTTCTTCTGATGTCTCTGATTCTGTCTCCAGTCCGCTCGCTTGCTGGACTTGGAGCCATCCAACAAGGGTAGCAAGAGCTTGTCCGACTTGCTCCTTGCTGGGTCCGGCATTTTGTGCCAGGACATTTACCACTTGTTGGATTTTCACGTCGTTCTCTTCCAGGTCTCTAAGACCAGTCATCTTGACCAATTCCTGGAACCGGGCCTTCTGAAGCACTTTGGTTCCCAGGTCAGAGTTGTTATATTTTCCTGGACTCCAACTCATGATCAAGAATCCGTTATAGACCAGATGCTGCAGCCATAAGAATTTCGTCTCCAGGTGGCGAACCTTCCCAACGCCCAACCTGTGCGCCATGGCATTGTTCGCAGCACTGTCTGTGACGGATCGCAGGCCCAATGGCAGATTGAAAAATGCCAAAACCTTGCCAATCAGGATGCCTTCTGACACTCCTGAAGTGGTCGCGTAGTATTCGGCTTCAGCACTTGACTGAGCTACTACAGTTTGTAAGGCGTAAAACTGTACAACAGACAATTGCCAACATAGATGTGCGATGCTGACTTGGATCTACGACTCTGTCGGTCAGTAGCCCAATCGCTGTCAGTCATCACGACCACATCGTCACAATTGTTGACCTCACGGTCAAAAAACAAAGCATAACCTTTAGTGCGAATCAGGTATCGCACAAGGTCCTTTGCTGCTTCCCAACTTCGTTGAGTTGGTTTGCTCATCGCTCCACTGAGCTCATTGACGACATATTGAATGTCTGGGCGGTCAGTGGACATGTACATGAGGATTCCAACAACCGCTCGAAAGCGCGTTGTTTCTTCTGGTGACAGCTCGGCTGTAGGCTCGTCACCATCCTCGACGACTTGGTGATCGGAGTGTCTTTACCCTTGGAGTTCTCAGTCAGATCAGTCAGCTTCAACAGCTGCTTCAGGTGGTTTGACGTTGCGCTAATGTACAATCCCTCTGGAGTCACTGTCCTGACCCTCTTGAGGTGGACAAAGGTCGATCCAACGTCGAAAGGACCCTCCAGCGTCAAAGTCATGTACTTAGCCATCCGCTTGAGGAGCTGACCCGCTGAGTCTCCTGGTCCAACAGCATAGAAGTCATCCACGTGAACTTCAAGACACACCTCTGTTTCAGGGTGATAGAAAGATGGGGGACTTCAACACATCGTCTCATCCCAATCTTCTCTGTCAGTACTCCTGCGGTGAAGTCAGAGAATGCCCTTGGAGCAGGCCTTCTCCCGTATAACTGCTTTTTCAGCAACCACACTAAGTCCTGGTCTGGGAATCTCTGCTTCCACTCGTCAGGGGGCTCCACATACACCTCCTCTTCTTCAGGCGCGTGAAAGAAGGCGCAGTGGCAGTCGGCCAGGTACGCTCTCAGACTCTTCTTGGTCAAGAGATAATCCAGGATCCTGCCCGTGTTGGCCGACGAAGTTACTCCAAACAAGTCGTCACGGCCCGGATCCTTCCATCTGAATTCCCTGGCGACAAACCGTGATCTTACGATCCATCGGTCTTGTTTCCACTTGGGGACTTCCGCCCATCGTGTCGTGATAAACTTCTTTCCATGGGACTCGAGATCTTCTCTGGGCACAGGCACATAGACCTTGTAGTCTGCAAGGCTTTTCAGCTCACGAGCTTTTCCATTGTGCATTTCCTGACCCCATCTCTCTTCATCCCAGGTGTCCGGATGATCCGTAGGATCACCGACCAAGTCATCCGACTCAAGGAGGTCCCATGCTTCGTCTGGCACAGGTGCTGGGGCTTCATCCACAGTCTCATAGACTTGTAGTACCCCGCCTGGCCTTTCAGGGCTGAAGCCTTCTTGGTAGTCTTCAGTCCTTAGCGGGAGTGTCAGCTGGGCGCTTTGAACCTTGACCTGGACTTTCATCCTCCACGACTTGGGTTTTCGTTGGCCTATCCGGCTCAGAACCTTGTCTTTTGTGGCTAGGTGATGCCGGAGTCAGGTACCCAGCCGCGTGGCTCGGGCTTTCTCCCCCTTCAGCAGGAGATTCAAATCACCAGGCTCTGATATAGCAAGAGGCGTAGTCGGCGCACAGCCAGAGGATTGATCTTCACCCACGGCTTGCGGTTCAACTGCCTCTGCCCCGTGAGTCAAGTTTGACCCATCTGGTTGCGGCACAACCTCACTTGACGGTATGGTGAAATGAACCATCACCTTTGACCGAGGTTTGGCCGGCAGAGCATCCGCCGTGACATCCCACGGAACTCCACGGAAACCAAAGAAGAGCTCGGAATCCCACCTTTTGTCAGTCGTCGCACAGTTTGGACTGCACGCTCGGCACGTCCATTGCTGGCTGAACTGTATAGAGGGGAGTTTCTTCGACCACAGTGGTGTGCTTTTGACTCCACCGGTCTTTGATTTTCTGGACTAAGCTTTTGATGGTGGGCTCGCCGTCGCTGCGTAGCTTCACCTTTTCGTGTCGCATGAGGCGCAGAATTTTTTCGGCCAAGTCCACCAGATCAGGTTGGTTCTCTGCCCCCTTGGACTTGGCCGGAATGGCAGCCATACCCAGTTTCGGCGTCAATCATGAGGAGCACATCAGTGGTCCCCTCAGATTTGCGCCCAGCTTCGTCGGATGAAGCAGCAACAAACCAGTCGAGGCATACCATCGGCAAAAGTCTCTATTCTGGTGGCTCGACTTTGCGATGTGGCAAATCCTTGCCACGGCCCCTGACACAACTTTCGCACCATGGGGCGTACGGAAGGTGCGTCAGCTCATGGAGCTCTCGCTCGACCTGCGACGGTGGCTCAGGACCAACCATCTCCATTGGGTGGCGAGCGAGATCGGGATTTCTGTTGAGGTCTTCCTCTCGTCGAGCTCTTTGGGCCTCG
>Ga0126342_10012885_pt1 | contig 14866 bp, 16 predicted proteins | sample Cyp1metagenome_FD_92528 | JGI IMG/M metagenome (GOLD analysis project Ga0126342, IMG submission 92528) | Coral microbial communities from Lord Howe Island, Old Settlement Bay, Australia - Cyphastrea 1 metagenome | ecosystem: Host-associated > Invertebrates > Cnidaria > Coral ... | reverse complement strand
TATATATATTACATACATACACACACATATATATTACATACACATATATCACATACATATATTGCATTTATATTTGTATGATGCATACATAATATATTGATATATTACATACCTGTATATTAAATATATATATATATATATATGTAATATATACATATGTAAATAATAGACATTACATACATATATATATTACACACATATTATATATTTACATTGCATATATATATATATATATTACATACATATTTTTTCATGCACATATATATATATTGCATACATATATTTTACATACATATTATATATATACATATTACATTATATATATATGAATTCTTATTGTTGTGGACAGCGGTCACTTGGAAAGAAAGTCCCTGAATCTTGCGAAACCAAGGGATGCAGTGGATCATCAACTGTAAGCTTGATAAACAATGTTTGGCTGCAGTTTTTTTTCCGCAAGTGATTCTAAATGCCCCGCCCCGGGAGGGCTTCTTTTTTGCTTCCGAGATCACTGGAATCCGAGAGAAGATCCACGGAGATCGAAGACAAACAATGTATACATATATACTGTGTATATATATATGTATATTACATATGTGTATAGCATATACAAATTATGTACATAGAGTTTAAAACTCACGTACAAACACATACATATCTGTATAGGTATGCACATCAGTATGCACATGCACCAGGCACATCATGATGTCGGGTCACCGGTAGCCTCCGACCCATCCCATTGACGCCGGGGTGCAGGTGTGGAGACACACCACGCGCGGGGACGAACCATCTGTGGATGAGTTGAAACTTGGAATAATTTGGAATAGCTGGTTCATGTGGTTCATGATTTGGAACCAACCCTTTATCATCTTTATCAGATAGAACCAACCCTTTATCAGATAGAACCAACCCTTTCTCAAATGAATTTTGGTCGATAATGGTTAGACTGATCATATATCCAACTTTATTGGAAACTAAACATCAAAGTTAGTGAACACACGCTTTCTACGTGCGAGGTTTACTTCGTTTACATATTGGGCGATGAAAACCCTTACCATTCCTGGGATGCACATCTAAGAAGTCACAAAGGGAGGTTTCACCCCAACAAGATGAACGGTATGAGCTGAACCATGCTAGTGCGAGGGGTCCTTAAAAAAGTCTCAACTGACATGTCATGCAGCAACACAGGCTTCAGCCAGAATCCATGAAACACATCATGGCCTGAGGAAAGCTGCAAATATCCTATACCAGCAGGAGGAGGACATTTGTGGGTAAGTGGATCACGGGTGACCCGTGACGCATCGTGACTGACGCATGGGGCCCAAAAGTGCGGAGAGGATTTCATATTTATAATATATATATATATAAGAAGCACATAGAAGCACCCTTTGAGGAAACCAGCCAGGTCCTAAAGAACTCTTTCTTGAGATTCGGTTTGTGGGGGTCCTTTTCGTCTGGTATTTGGGGATAAAGATTTTGACTGTTGGAGAGACCGACAAGTCCTTCCAAGGAGACACAAGCGGAGCGCATCGGCGGATATTTGAAACGGATTCAGCAGCTGCAGCAGTCAGAAGATCAGTTGGACGAGCGCAACAAGACCTGCCAGGTGCCTGATGAACTGGTGATGTGATTCCAGGGTCAGTGGGCAGTGCGGCGAATTGTCTCCATTAAACAATTAGATCTATTGATTAAATGATGAAGGGAACACGAATTGTGCTTTGGCCTTCTTGCACCTTTGCTGCCCCACATTTTTTGGCACTCACTTGCCACCAAGTCAGAATGATTGATCCCAAACATTGAAATGACTGATGTCCCACCAGTATCCAGCAATGACTATCACCAGCTGTGGCCGTAGCCACCTTCATCGCTCCAGGAACTCCAAGCCGCCTTGGACGCTTTGCGTCAGATCTTTGCAGAAGCTGGTCTGGAGCACCTGCTGTCAGATCCAGATGCCCTGAAGGCTCTGGGAGCTCGCTCTGCGGCATGGATGGTCCAAGTAGTTGCGGAGCCTTTTTGAAATGGGCCTTGTAGAATCCATGGCAAATGGGCCAGTTGACTTGTTGAGGTCTATGAGTCTATTCTTGATCACCGAATGGATCACCCACAACAACAGGCCCTTCCAGTTTCACTGTAGATGGGCCACAAGTCACGTATTTGTTGACCCCATCAACATGCCTGGTTAATCAGGGGGCCATTAAAGAATACCCCATCAAAATAACTTGGGGTACATCACCATAAAAACCCTGTTTGGATGAGTATGACATACCTATTTGTAATGAATAGACACCAATCGAAATGAAATGGTGTATCGTCATTGAATCTAGACCCCCCATTTGGTTGTGTTTGTAGGAAATAAAACAATTTTTGTCAACTTAAAATGATATCTAACTAACTATCTATCTGAGTGCCCATTAGTTTGTTAGTTCCTCAGTTCCCTTTGCTTCCCAGGCCTTTACACAGCGTGGGGCGAAGCTGGAGGAAATTCTGCGACGCCTGGGATTGGAAGCATTGCTGGAGGTGCCATGGGGCCCCAAATCATCCAAGTCATTAGACCATGACTTAGTATTGAAACCTATGATTTCAGGGTACACCCATAAATTGAAACTTCCATTTTGCTTCTGACCAGAAAGAAAACCATGGGGATTCTCTTCCCATCTTCTTTTGAGTATTTTTTTTGCATGGTCGAATGCTTTTTTTTTGGGGGATTTGGATGGGATTTGACCGGAAATGCTTTAGGGTTCTAACCTACCATGTATGAGTATCAATTGATTATCTAAATCTTTGGATATGTTCTTGGATGGTTGTTTCTGGTGGTTTTTGCTGGGAATCTTGGCGGTTCATTGTTTCTTTAGATGGTTCTGACACTTGTTTGGGGGTTCAAATTCACCGTGGATGGTGATGGATGCCTGGTGCCTTTCCCATGGGGCAGGATCCTGAAGAGATGGGCCGCCTGCTGGAGCTGATGAAGAAGATCCAGGAAGCGACAAACGTATCATGGGAAGGAGGAGGAAGGAGGTACAAAGGTACAGATGATTCAAGAATGATTCACTGAATTGGAATGTTTTGGGTGGCCCGAAGTAGGCCCAAAACTTTTTTTGAGCGACCTGATTGCACGCCTTGAGTGTCTGAGTATGAAATTCAATTTGCCCATCATGTTTCACTTTGGACCACTTTGAATCTGATAAACAGTGGTTCGAAAACAAGATGAACGGTCAGCAGGAAGTCATGGAGCGATGTGGCCTGCTGGATCTCTTGGAGAATCCAGAAGCTCTGGAAGCGGTGTCCCTGGGCTATGTGGGTTCAATGGTCATATATAATGATCTTCATACAAGGAATAATCAAAATAATCCGTTCCCCCTAATACAGTATGACATCCCCCCCGAAAGCATGGTGGATGTAAAGTAGGCGATATATGTGGGTCACCGCCCAGCCATCTTCTCGACAGCCTAGCCCCAGGCTGTCGCGTTACAAGGCGATGAAAGCGGCCTTTGAGAGTCATGGTTTCAGCGACCTTTTTGAGGATCCCACCAAGCTGGATGCCTTCTTAGCCACACACCGACAGGCGCCGTTTTGGGGACTTGTTGGGGTGACTGCAACCGGATTTGAAGCGCTTGGAGAGGTGCTGGAATCTTTTTGGTGTTTTGTAATGTTATCTTAACCAGTGCATTGATTGGATTGTCGCTTGTCCCCATTTTTTCAATTCAGGGCTCGTTGGACTTTACGAGTCAGATACATCCATTAGGCCATCCCCATTGCAATCTTGTTGAAGCAGACTACGTTCTGCCACTTTTAGAGAGTTCCCCATTTCGGCACATCCTTTGTATCTCTCAAGCCTGACCATCACCCATCTCTATCAGTCTCCCAACATCACAACGTGAGGTGCGTAATGTCTTTGAGGAGTTCCAGCAAACGCCATTGATAGATGATGCAGAAGTTGCTCGACAGTTCTTTGAGCAGCGGCAGAAAGATTTGGAGGACAACTCCTGGTGATTTGGGTGAGGAGATGAAGCCGGAAAGATCGAAAGATGGTGTTAAAAGTACTTAATCCAGTTAAAACCCTTCAAACATAGGGGTATCAGCGACAAGAATCAAAACAAAACCGGTTGGCGGCTTCGGGAGTCGTACATCTTATGTTCTTACGTTTGTTGCATGCAGCGATCAGGGACACTATACTCAGCCAATTTTGGAGATGGGAGTGCTTCCCTAGTCTGGTTGGTGGTTTCAGGAAAGGTAATTCTTTCCATCACCTGGGATGATTGACCAGACTATTTTTAATGTTATTTTTGGGTGAGACCTTAGATTCCTTAGATCAAATTAGTTAGTTAGTTGAACCATCCACGATGCGTTCCCCTCGCAGGCGTCTCAATCCACCAGCGACGCACTGAAAGCTTTGGAGACTGAAATGGCCGCGCTGCGCAGACAACTCGAGGATTTGGGGCTGCAGATGTCTTTTTTTTTCCGGGGGGACATGTTTCAGTTTGTCTGGTGGTTTCTGCGGGTGATGTTGTTCGCAGTTGTTTGGTCGTTTTGGGTGATGTTGATATCCTAAAGAAACGTGGAACCTGGCAGGAAGCCCAGCAATCAAGAGATAGTTTCGAAAACGACTATCTGAAGCTCCTGCAGAAGTATGACCAGACTGGAGAGGATCGACTTTTGATGGCGAAGCTTCGGCAGGTCTTTGAGGAGGCGGGACAAAGTCGATTGCTGGAAGAGTTTGAGACTGCCAGCACCACTGATGGACTGGATGAAGATCCTGCTGATGAAGAGGAAGTCGGGGAGGGTGATGAAGAGGGTCCTGAGGATGAGCCGGATGAAGGTGGTGAAGAGCCGGATGAAGGAGATGAAGGAGATGAAGGAGATGAAGGAGATGAAGGAGAAGAAGGAGATGAACCGGATGAAGGAGATGGAGATGAAGAGGAAGAAGAGGAAGCAGGCGAAGACGACCAACTTGATGACAAAGCCAAAGGCAAAGTTGCTTCGGAAGATACTGATGGCAAAGTCAAAGCTGCACCCAAAGGTTGGACGCTGAGTTTGGGTCCTTTTGTTTCACGCAGGCCGTCTAGACAGTTCCATAGGGGTTTAGGTTAGCTACAGATCCAGTGTGCAGGCAAAGCACCGCGTCCGCCTGCGCAGCCCTTCCCTGCGCTGCGGAAATATCTCTTCCGGACCAATGCCTTCGAACGTGTGCTCCGTGAGGAAGGCCTAGGGAAGACCAGATGTAAGGTCTAGAAAGGGAGAATATCAACACATCTCAAAACACATCAAAACCACGTCTGATGTTTCTTTTGATTGCAAAAGGAGGGTTCATGAAGGGATAGGAAAGTCCCAATCATATCAATCATTTTTTTTGAACCTGTTTTGTTCCCCCGTTTCGTTTTTCTTCAGGAGGGTGTGTCGTTTTTTTTTTTGAAAGGCACCACACCATCATTGGCTTGCGAAATAAACCAATGTTTTTTTGGGTTCCCGATTGTTGGATGCAACCAGTTTCCCCCGCACTATTGTTGTTTCTGTTTTCAGTTTTCAATGTAAATTGTTGATTCTGATGCTCAACTTAATATTCTTGTTGGATCATGATGATCATGACTCTCATTTTCATTCATTTTCCGGATCCTTGTTACCTTGGGGACCGACATTTGGCCATGCTTCAGTGGTACAGCCAGTCAACTTGTGAGTCTGTTTACTGATGGGCACCACTTGAGCCATGAAGAACATATACCGGATTTCATTGGGTTTGATTGCTAATTGTGGCTGGATTCTTCTAAGTGGGGGATTTCTAGAGTCTATTCATGTGTATAAACCAACATATTCCAACATTAATTACAAGCATTTACAAGCCATAGAAATACCCCTCAGCGCAAGCGCGGGCGCCATGCGCGGGCGCCATGGCGCCAGGCATGGAGTATCTGCTGGATGATCCCAACGATTTGGGTCGACTGTTACGACTTCTCAGAGAGCTGATGAAGATCCTGGAGACATATGGAGTCCTGGACCACTGCTCCACCGTATGAATCATTCTATATATCCTCAAGAAATCCCTATTATACCCCCCCCAAAAAAAAGGTGGATTGTAGAAAAGCAAAATTTGAATCATAAACTTCGAGGGGTTATATCATGTATCCCATTTTTTTCCCCAACTTGTGGAGGTGATCGACATTTATCAACATAGTCATAGCCATAAGCCCGAACCCGCATCAGCTCTGTGGATCGGTACCAACAAGAATGGGCACAAAAAACGTCACATCATGGTATATTTTCTTCGGTGGTTTGGAACATGAATGGATTATGACTTTCCAATACTTTCCATATATTGGGAATGTCATCATCCCAACTGACGAACTCATATTTTTCAGAGGGCTTCAAACCACCAACCAGTATACTTTGGTTGCTACATCCTCAGATGGAACAGCCCCTTCATCCTGGTAATGGATGACAGATGGAACATATGAAAGTAAGATGATCAAGACGCTTGATGATGAACCGGACATTTCACCTGTGGCCAGCCCCCATGGTATCCCTATGTATCCCCAAGCCCCCATGGTTTCTCATCAATTTCCATCTTAAAATGAAAATAAATGGAAAACATATTCCAACAGTTTGGTGAGGACTTAGATTCCTTAGATGGATTTTTCATGATGTATCCATATTCCAGGATGACATCCCGAGGATTGAAAGAAGCAGAGAGAGATCCCACCCGTCTGGCTGAAGTGTTATCGGCCTACCGACAGCTGTGTTGAGCTCAGCGACTGGGGTGAGACTTTGGGCATCTTTGTGATTCAAGAGGAATCACATGTATATATATATAATTATATATGTACATGGACACATACTGTGTGTATATATATATGTATGTATACATGGCTATATATATATATATATGCGCATGTACAATCTATGTAATCTATGTATAATGGACCATCAGAGCTCAGCATTCGATGTTGCAGATGATTTGTTGGGAAGGACGCGCTCAAGTGACTAAATTGACAGGTTCCCTGTTTCACCAAGGGAGGCAGCTTTCAAGGAATATGACATGCAAGAACTTTTTGAAGATCCTGAATACTCGTTGAAGGTGGGCCTCATTTGTTGTGGCTTTTGATCGGCATCCCCTTCAGCACAAATTGCTCCTGCTACAGCCTCATCATTTTTTCAGCACATTCCCATGCTGCGAGACGTAGACCACGAATTGAAACGACACACGCAGGCCTTCTTGCGAAATCACCATCGCATTCGAGCGGAGTTTGAGAAGTATGGCCTTGGGTATTTGTTCGACAGTGTTCCCTCCATGCGGGATTTTCTGGCAAAGTACAAGGCGCCCAGACTGTTCTTGTTCTGATGGCCTGGAAGCAGGGGGCATTGCCACGAGAGCCGTTTGATGCACGCTGCTGTGAGTTCCAGCCACAACGGTGATTTGAACATCACCTGGATGGATCCTTCCTCCCATGGGATGTTGCAAAAACTTGGTTGATTGGATTGGTTTAAGGGGAAATTTACAGGAAACTATAGATTTTCCCATTAAATATGGGGCTTTCCTGTAGATTTTCCCTTAAACCAATCCATTGATTGGTGGGACATTGAACTGCCAGAGTTGCAGTCCACACTGCGCCGCGAGCCGCTCGACAGGATATGGAGGAGGAACTGAAGGCCATGAAAGCCGCCCGCGCGGGCGAGAAATTGGCCGAACGAGATGCAGATGCTGAGCTTGCAGCCAGAGGTGTTGGCAGGGTGAGGAACGTTGTCTGGCAACCCTTGACTCATGTTATTTTTCCCTTTGCTTAAGTTTATCTTGTTTATCTAATATTTGTCATCATCACGTATTGTTGTGATTCTTGCTGTATGTTTATATGTGCCATGGGTAAAACTTGGGTGGATTGCTCACATTGGGGGATTGCCATGAATCCATCAATAAGGATTTATATACCCATCGTAAGGATTCCCATTATGAGATGGAAGACAATACTCCATATTCCATCTTTTGACCGTGGCACATATGTAATCTTACCTGTATATTTTGCTTGTTTGTTTGTTTGCTTGCTTGCTTGTTTTCCAATCTACATGCATCATGCAAATACATATATATATATATATTCATATATATATATATATACATATATATATATTCATATATATATACATATATATATATATAAATACATATATATATACACATATATACATATATATATATATATATACATATATATACATATGTATATATATATACACACATATATATATATATATATATATATATATATATATTATAATGTGTATATATAATATACATGCGATTTGGGTAGCCTTCAGGGCACCACGAAATTCTGGAATCGCACGAGGAGATGCAGCGGTTGGAAAGCAGGTTGACGAAGAAGGACTGGATTTTTTTCATGAATCAATGGATTGGTTGAAGGGAAAATCTTCACCGGAAACCCATGGTTTTTTTTTCCATCAAATATAGGGGTTTCCTGTAAATTTTCCCGAATCATCCAATTCTATGAAACAAGGGGGATATATGAAATTATATTAAATGCATATTTTAATATGAGGATTTGGGATTTGCAACAGTCTGATGTTCGCCTGAAATGGGGGAGCTACACCATTTATTGCAATTTTAATGGGGAAATTTATGAGAAACCATTGGATTTAGGGATACACCATTGAACATATCAAAACCCTATGCACTGTGTCCAAATTGAACACCCAACCTCATTATATTGTAGGTGGTGAATAGGCGTAGTGTTCTCAAGCAAAAACATCTATTGATCCCCACAAATTGAATTACATCAATTACATCAGTTTTGGTTTCCTACAGTTTCTAAATCACGCCCTGCAACCGTCCCAGAATGATCCAGAAAACTCTGCCCAGGAGGAGGAAATTGATGCGTTGAAGGAACGACTGAAAGAGTTTGAACAGCTTGGGGACGTGGCAGCACCTTAGCACCAACTTTCATTCCCCCTCCAGGACCATTTCAAGTGTCGAGTGCAGTTTAGTGGCTGAATGTGAAGTAGACTCAGTAGACTGTGTCGGCAACATGTGAGCGATGGTATGGCTACCTGATCTGGATTTGGGAACTGCTTACAGGGCTTTCCTCAAGGCTCGTTATCACCTGGGACTGACCAAGATTAAGGAAATGCCAGGGCCAACCCAATCTTGCACTACTTGGTTCGCATGTTATTTGGATTTCCTTCAGGCTATACAGAAGTGGAAGGCGGATTCGGAGGAGTTGAAGCGTTTGGAGCCTAGTTTCTGACTGATGAAACAAATAGGAAAAAACAGCACATGGAGATGGACCCGAGAGTTCTGAATGGAAGATATCTCGGATACATGGAGTTCAAATTGGTGAAATGATGATCATGATGGCGGAAGAGCCAAAAACACTTGAAATTTAGGACAGCATGTGTTTGTCATGCAGATTCTTCATGGCTTTACATTTCAAGAAATCCAGATCCTCCATCCTTGAGCCCCGGGACTCCCCAGGCATTCAACGGCTCTACAACTCCGTCTCCAGCAGATTAGCCGAGCTTGTCACTCGGCCAGAAATGGAGAGCCACGACAAAGTGGGAGTTGGATGTACTTGGGTATGTCTGGAAGTATACCCCCACTGGTTATGGCAATTCTACAGGGGAAATGATGATTAACCATTCAATGGGCTTTCCCATAATTTCAGACAAACCCGTTTCTGGAAACTACACCTGGAAATGTTGGCTTTACAAACTGCATTGAGGAGCGTCTTCTGGCCGCCAAAGAGCGGGAAAGAGAAGAAGCTGAAGCTCGAGAGAGGATGATGGCAGTGAATTACAAGGAACGTTGAGTGACAACTTTGAAGAATCAGACATTTGACTGATATGCCAGACATCGACATTTTGGCTTCCAAAGAAGCCTTGGTTTCCGAAGAATTTTCTTTTGGTTTCCGAAGAATCCTTTTTGGTTTCCGAATAATTTTTTGACCAACATTGACTCCCAACCCGCTGATGGGTCATTTTTGGGTTGCAAAACATCCAAATTACAAACATGTATGTATATGTACGCATGCACATATATATATATATATCCGTATGTATATATATATATACACGTATATGTATATATATATATATACACATACACGTATATGTATATATGTATATGTATATATACACATACACGTATACGTATATATGTATATATATATATATATACATACACATACACGTATATGTATATATATACATACACGTATATGTATACATATATGACATATGTAGCCAAAATTGTCGATCTCGCAAAGTCGGCGTCATCTCACAAAATCAATGCTCCCCAGCACACCCAAATTCTCGATCCAGTATATATCGAGATAAAAACCAGACGCAGATATATACTCTGAACACAGATGTACTATGGTTAGAAATGGATCAAAAAAAGAATTATCCAATTATCCACCCATATTGGGGTATGGTCTTCCCACTTCCCCCCATTAAGAGGGGTTGATATACCCAGTAAGGAATCCCAGTCACGATGGTGGGATGACCATGATTTCCTCCCCCTGATCCAAGTCTGTGGACAGCATAGGAGCTTGACATTTTTAAGTTGGACATCATCGCCCGCGAGCTAAAAGCCTTGGACAATGAGCTGGGGCGTGTGGGCGGTGGTGTCAAAAGTCTACATCAAGATGCCGGAAGACTGAGGCTGCTTGGGTAAGTTGTGGAGATTGACTTTTGAGCGAACATGATGGGACAGCTTTTGTACTCACCAACCTTGCACATAGAAAGAATTTTACGTTTAACCAATGTGCACGACTCTGTATTAGACCATGAACATTTTCTATATCAGCATTGCATTTGCGTAAAAACCGTACATCTCCCATTTGAAGTGTTCTGGTGGCAGTACACTTGAAGGATATTGAAGGATGCTCAGCCAGAACAACCCCCGTTTTTCAGGAACTATGATGAGCAACAAAGTATTGGTCATCAGAGTGATCAGCTTCTTGATCAGTCCCTTGGATGCCTTGGATGTGGACGGGATCCACGATGGGGCCTGGCTTTCCCTTGATGAAGAAACCGGACCTGGAACTGACCGGACCTATCTGCCGCAACGGACTCTGGTTACTCAGGTGCAAACAGCTGCGCTCTCACATCAGAGATGTCATCAACAAATGTCTCTCAGAGACCCAGAAGATGTAGCCTTGCCTGCGCTTAGCACTTGCTGACGAAAGGCCTTCCAATCAGTTCGTGGGTGCGGGGTACGCCATGGCCAGAGCACGCAGTTGTCCAATGCTTTCCAGTTTTTCGACCCTTTAGTTTCTGATTTTTGTGTAGCGGACCTATCTTCCAAGACAAAAAAACGGCACATGCTTTGTTGGTTCTCTTTTCCGCCAGTGCATTTTGGCAGTTTCTTCTTGTAGCAAATCTTGAGATAAGTCTGTCGTTTTATGTTGAAGCACATGCTGGTAGCCTTTGTAGAGCCATTTCAACCTGTGAGCCTTAAAGAAAGTGTACCTGTAAGATCCTGTAAGTGCATTGGTTGTCCCAGTATCATGCATGATTTTGGACCTTCTTTTTGGACCTTCTTTTTTTAGGCTTCACCAATCTCCTGTCCAAAAACTTCAGAGTGAAACAATGTTGTGACCAGCCGTGTTCAAGATACCCTCTGGTAAACTAACATAGCTATGGAAAATCCATATTTTTCATGGGTAAATCCACTATAAATGGCCATTTTCAATAGCTATGTTAAATAACCAGAGGATACCGACTTCGTTCCAGTGATCCTGGGCATATCGACCAAAGAGATGAGATTCGAGGCACATTGGTGTGGGCATCGATGACTACATGGCAGCTGGTGAGCTGAAGGATTGCGAAACATATCTCTGGGCGCTCCATGTGGTGGTCCTTTTTTGCATATCTACTATGATTCATCTATGATTCATCTATGATTCATCTATGATTCATCTATGATTCATCGATAATCCACCACTATTTGATACTATTTGATTGTATCATTCCTAATATATATATATATCTCCACATCAATATCCCTTGACATTCCTGCTATTCTTTGGTGATATCATTGATTGTTCAGCTATTCATCCCATTTCTTTGTCGATCTGTATCACCAGCTGCATCAGCGATTAGATTCCAAATAGCAGCAGGACGCCACTTTCGTTTCCTGCCACTGGCAATAAAATCTGAGGTAAACCATGGTAAACCCCTGTTACTCCCACATTTTCTGGAGAATTCGATAGAATTTGTCATCGACCAAGTTGTTATCCCATGGATCCCATTACACATTCCATATCTTCCATGGCCATTGGTATCGCAGGATGGAGGTACAATGATTGCCACCATCTACGAAGAGATTGAGCGCCCGGATCATGGGAGCTCCAAGGCTGCGAAGCTGCGACAGCAGGATGAGCGTAGAAGGTGATGGCACGCGGTGATGGCGTGGTGATGGCGTGGTTTTTCGCGTAGTGCAGGTCAAAACGCGGGGAATTTGAAAGCTGGTGATTGTTCATGTTCATGATTTTTGGTAGCTTGGAAAATAGGCCTGCTGAAGAGGAAAGATGAGGAAAGACATGGAGATATAGATATGTTTTTTATTGGTTTACACTTGGGATTCCTTTGCTAGGTTTTGACCTGTTCCAAGGGGAGCAAACTTTGATGTCGCCCAAATGAGGTGACTCCGATCTAATTGCCTTAGGCAAAAAGAAGCTTGCCGCATGAGGGACGCCTCCGCCTTGCCATCCCCTTTAGGTTTTTGTTCCAACATGTTCCAAGCTCTTCTCCGTCAGCTTTAGGTTTGCATATTTGCACCTCTAGTAGTAGTCATTTAGAGGCTTCATGGAGGTGGGAAAGTCAACGACAATGATCCTGACCCCATTCCGCTTGCCCAAAGGCTTGAACTTGCCTTGAATCGTCCATGAAAGAATGTGTTGACACACCAGACATGGGTCTGACACGACGCGTTTCAATCTTTTCCTGAGATCATTTCAGCAGTTGCTTTTCACCTTGGTACAGTGGTTATTTTGGCGGTTGAATCATCTCAGATCACCGTGCGCCATGGGAGCCTTAGGCCGTGGGTTGCCACAGGGCATGGGGATGGTGCTACCCTAAGGGTGGATATCAGCAATAAGCATGGAATACTGGGGATATAAGCATATTACTGCTGTACACACACATATATATATATATAATATACACATATATATATAATACATATATATATATATATGCACATATGGTATAACATGATATACAACATATGCTAAAACTAGTTTATAGCTGTTTCTATGATCTTATATTTGATTGTAGATGATCGATGATGGTACAGTAAATGATGGATGACTTCGTCAGGAAATTCGGCCGAACTGGAAGCGGAGCTGATCAAAAGGAATCGAGAGATCGCCAAGGCTCATCTTCCCGGCTTACCATGGAGTAAACAGACAAAAAGATCTGGAACACCTATGGTTTCCCCAGGAAACTTCTACAGAAATGGTGGTTTTCCACATCTATGTCAGTTTACAGGAGGGTAAATGGAGGTTTATAGATGGGAAAATCATTGAAAAACAGAGGATATTTTCCAGCAAGCCATGTTTGATTTAAGTAGCTCATTTTTGCATTTTTCGGTACACATGTTGGCTGTTTTTGATGATTTGTTTGTCCCACAGGTTCCACATACTTGGTTCCACATACTTGGCTGGAGATTTCTTTTGTAACTTAACCAACTTAGGCTCATGGGATCTTACCAATGAATTTGGATTGCTTATCTATCGATGTTTCGGATGTTTGGTAATCCAGCCAATGCTCATTGGGGATCTCAACCACCAAAGTGAGGATACAAACAACTATAATCTGAAAATGCAAGCCAACAAATGGGATCTGAACCAATGACATCAATGGGGGTCCAATGGTACAACCAACAATGATTGGCGGTGTACGGGGAACATGCTGAAAAACTAGGATCCTCAACAAGATTTCTCATTTCATGATCCTTTTTAGGGGACAAACTTGGGTGTGGAGTCTGGAGTGGTTTGGGGGTCCCCAAGCTTTGGTGAGCCATATTTTCTGCCTCATCCACAGTGACACTGGCAAGATGCTACAGAGATCTCTTTCACGACTGCGCAAGGTCCGGGATGACCTAATCAAGCAAGAGAGGTGCGGTGCCCAGTCTGGTGTATGACTGCATAGGATGCCGACTGCCGACATGAGTAAGCGACAAAATTAACAGAAGACTAAAGTAGTGGGGAGTGGACATGGGATGTTTAAATTTGTGCGCAAACATTCACAACCAATAGGGGACCACCCACTTACCTTTTTTTTTACATAGCATGGAAGTACAAACCTTCACAACCGATAGGAGACCACCCACTTTGGCCATGTCCATTGCGGGTAGCCATCAGTTTGCCGCTAGAAAGTCACAGTAAGGCGCCTACAGGAAACTTTGCTGCGGAACGACGATTTGTTGGAGAAGGTCTTGGGTTGGGAATGGTGGGAGTTGGATTTGTGATCGGACAGCATTGAAAAGAGGTCTGCTGCGGCGGTGAGGATTCTTTTGAAAGATCCATGGATATCCCAGCGAGTTTTCCAACTTTCGGGCAATGAAAAAAGGGGGGCCCATCCCCCCATTTCTGGAGAAACCCAAGATTATCATGTTGGCAATATTAATTAGTTTCTTTTTTTTTTCTCTCTCTCTCTCTCTATATAATATATATATATACCATAATGAAGTACTACTATAGTCTATAGAGATTAATAGTACTATATTTTAATTCTCTCTATATTAATATTTAAGGGCTGCCGCCCCTGCCGCCGACCCCGGAAGAAGTGGCAAGGAAGCAAAGCTGGCAGAAAAACGCTTCGGTGCGTTGCACCTTGAGGTTCTCGACCTTTTTGCTATGTACAT
>Ga0126342_10012884_pt1 | contig 14866 bp, 7 predicted proteins | sample Cyp1metagenome_FD_92528 | JGI IMG/M metagenome (GOLD analysis project Ga0126342, IMG submission 92528) | Coral microbial communities from Lord Howe Island, Old Settlement Bay, Australia - Cyphastrea 1 metagenome | ecosystem: Host-associated > Invertebrates > Cnidaria > Coral ... | reverse complement strand
TTAATGATGGTTAATGATGGTTAATGATGGTTAACTAAATGCTGGTTGGTGGTTTGGAACATGGCTTTTATGACTTTCCATTCAGTTGGGAATGGGAATGGAAAAATCATCCCAACTGTTACTCACTCCATCATTTTTCAGAGGGGTAGGTTGAAACCACCAACCAGAAAGATCATTGATAAACCATGTTATTCAAGATCATTAATATATATTTCCATATATTAACCATATATCATTAACAGTATATTAACAGTAATCCAGTGATGTTTAACTATTGAAAATCACCATGCTATTAATGGGTAAATCCACGAACTAAATGGCCATTTTCAATGGCTTTTTGTATGTTTACCAGAGGGTAAATCCCAATAATATCCCATTGAATCACTATAAAGTCCCATTAAATCACTAAAAATCCCATTATAAATCCCATTAAATCACTATAAAATCCCATTAAATCACTATAAAATCCCATTAAATCACTATAAATCCCATGTTTCTGTTGCGGGCTCTGACGTCCCCACGTTCCCCTTTTTGTCCCCAGGCCTATGGTGGGTGCCTGTGCGTGGCTTCTGGGGGAATACAACGGAGAGATGGAGAAACCCAGCGAGGCGCAGCCGCCGGGGCTGAAGCGAACTATGAAATTTATAGTTATGATTTAATGAGATTTTATAGTTATAGTGATTTAATGGGATATCAATGGGATATACCCTCTGGTAAATTAACATAACATAGCTATTGAAAAGGGTCATAGATATAGTGGATTTACCCATTGATAGCATGGTGATTTTCCAGTTCGTTATGGGACAGTTTACCCTCTGGTGAACATAGGCAAATCATCTATAAATAGGTCATGGATTCCACAGTTATGTTAGTTCACTGAAGGGTTAAAGGACTATTCATGATAGGGATATCCCGATATCCCATGATATCGGGATTTCTTGATGTTTTTGTTGGGATGATTGATTTTCCGAAAACTATGGTGAGCACGGTGAGATATATATTTAATATATTTGGATATGATACCAATTAACATAGACCCTGAATATATATATATATATATGTATGTGTTTTTTAGTGGAAACTAATGTTCCTGCCAGCTTTTTGGCAACGTCTAAGCTAATGCACTGTTTAGAGTAACCATGTTTATCCCCCAAAAGGGTGCATTATTTGGATATCCCACCTTAGCGATGCAGGCATGAGAGTTACCCTCTGGTAATTTAACATAGCTATGGAACATCACCATTTTTCATGGGTAAACTGTCCCACAACGAACTGGAAAGTCACCATGCTATCAATGGGAAAATCCACTATAAATGGTCATTTTCAATAGCTATGTTAAATTACCAGAGGGTATTTGAGCTATCGCCCTTACCCAGGGTACCCAGGAGCCGAGTTTCAGAGAGGTCCCTGTGGTCCCTGATGGCATTTAAGCGAAACAGGAGGACCGCTACTAGCCAGTGCATGACTGGTTGGTGGTGACTGGAACCATGGAATTTTATATAGGTTAATCATAAATATATGGTTAATATTAATGGAATTTTATGACTCTCCATATATTGGGAATGTCATCATCCCAACTGGTCCGAACTCCATCATTTTTGCAGAGGGGTAGGTATACCACCAACCAGATGACACTGCTGGAGATTGCTTTTAGCCTTTTCTTCCAGACAGATCTTGTGGGCTTACCGGCATCATCTACCACAATGCTAGCTCAACTGACATCGCGGCATGGATCGAGAGCGGCCACAGAGTGCACTAGGACCTGTCGAAACCTGCAGCTGAAACACTTCAACAGGTCGCTGTTCCAGAAAGGAAAGCATTTCACCACCTTGTTGGGGTCCCCATAGGACTAAATATTGTTCTTATCGTTTATGATTAATGTTGTTTTGGAATGTTGTTTTGATCCCCATGTGCTGGCTTCCCCCCCCCATTCGCATTTGGATTTTAAAATAGGTCAAACGTATTTATTCCATTCGAATTGCTATGATTGCAGGGTATATCCCCTTTTCAGACACGTCTAAAGCTTCACATTGCTGAATATCGAAATATCCCTATGTATACCATTAAATCACCATGCTTTTGGGTCGATTGATGGTTGGTGAGTTGGTTTTCTTATTCACTTCATATTTGTTAGTGAAATCTCGAAGAAATCCGTTGACACTTCAACGACATTGCACCATTATATCAAGCTAGTATGTTCTATAGTGTCGACCCTGGATTGATAAGCCATTGTTTATTAATTAGGACGGTACTCCCCAAATAGTTATAATATGATAATTACTTAAATTATACCCGCTAGTTAAACAGCCTAGATGTTTATTAAGCCAAGGTGTACATTATAGCAGTACATTCCCAGTTTCTCTTACAGCCCCATTCAATGACCAGATTATTGTTGGTTTATCCCCATATTTGTTGCTTATATCTTATCATCCTCTTATTCACACACAAAATCTCATTATATCCCATGTTTATTGTATCAAGCTAGCTACTCGTAGTTCCAATTACATCCCATTGTTACCCCATTCTTACCCTCTGGTAATTTAACAGTTTGCTATTGAAAATGGCCATAGAAATAGTGAGTTGTCCCATTAAAAATGGTGATTGTCCATCGTTTTTGTATGTTTACCAGAGGATAAATCCTATTAAATCCATTAAACCACCATTAAATCCCATTAAACCATCATAAAGTCCCATTAAGTCACCAGTTTTTGAGGGCTGCTATATATCCCAGTTCACCATTTTTAGGACTCCAAGCATCTCAATATCTCGGTGCCTTGGGGAACCTGTGACTCTTCAGGCGCAGTTCCTGAGCGGAGCCAAAGTGTTGCTCACGAGTCGTAGTCTGCAGGTGGGCTGCGATTTTGGAGGAATTTGCCTCTGGTAAACTAATGGAGGTTTAATGGGTTGAATGGGTTTACTATCGCTTAATATGGTTTTATAGGGATGATCATGGAAGAATGATGGGATAATACTGGGATATTGATGGATATACTCTCTGGTAATTTAACAGTTTGCTATTGAAAGTGGCCATAGAAATAGTTGATTTACCCATCATACTTGATTTACCCATAATACCGATAATACATAAACTATTATTAATACTTGAGTAAGATGATAATAAAAATAATTGATATAGGATAATAATAATAAAAAACATTGATACCATTGATTTGACAACAATCATTATTAAGATGATAGATTTTATGGTATGGGATTGTAATTTAAATAAGATTACAAAAATAATACATCTATTAGATTATAAGACATCTTCAATTGGGGAAGATATAATTGATTAAGATTATAATTTATGATATGGGATGATACAATGTGGGGCCCCCAAACGATAGCTAAGTTGGTGCAAATAACTTCAATAACTATGATTTATGGTACTTATAAGAATAGTTAGTGGGTTTTATAAAGCAGAATTATAGTGACCTCACTGGAATCATGGTTAAGATCCGGGAAATCATCCCCAAATGGCCTTAATTCAGATTTATGCAGATGTGATGTCCGTATCTAATCTGCATGAATTGTTGTATTTTATCATTGTATGAGTATATATATGTATATACATATTTGTGGATGAAATATAATGACCTCACTGTTGGATTGCATCCTCATAGGGATTGAAGGGCTTAAAACATCAAACATATGGGGATTGAATTGATCAATGATGGTTTCTAAATTCAGCCATTGCCCATTGCTCCCAGATAAAACTCAAAAGGTCTAATCCCAATTTTTCCTATTTCACTCAGTCCCAGGGGCTATAGCCCCTATTCAGCCAAAAGCATCATTCGGCATATATGATAATGACGGGAAATATACCCATCTATTTCCACCCCAGCAAGAGCGGAATTCCCAGCTCATGGATTATGATAATCCCGAATATTTTTCAAGGGTAGCAAAACTTAGAACAAAAGAAACAAACTGTAATCATCAACCAGGCTGAGCAGTGTTCCACATTCATAGGAGATTTCCCACTGCCATCCTTGACCGGAGGCTAATATTCAATGGATTGGTTGAAGGGAAATTTTACAGGAAAGACCCATATTTAATGGGAAATTCTATGGTTTCCTGTAGATTTTCCCTGAAACCAATCCATCGAAATATGGAAATCCTGTTCAACTGGCCGCGGTGTTTTGTGAGGGGGAATAGCTCGTAAACGAAGTCAAATCATCCTGAAGCGGAACTGGTGTCGCCGAAGTGGCCGCTTGGATTTGTTCAAACGCGTACTGCGTTTGACTTAAGAACCCCCCATTTGGTCAATTAACCATTTATTATTAATTGTTATCTTGTTTTGCTTAGTATCTTTAATCCGGTAACCAAACAAAGCAATGGAAAATCTCCCTGTATAGATGACTTTCAAATTCATAAGACTTCCGTTTATGGGTGATTTCCCAGTACCCCGTTTGATTGCCGGAGGGTAGCGCTGTAATCGCATGCCCCGATCATATCAAATACTCCTACAAACTGATGTTTTTTAACTCTAGTCACAAAGCAACTTAGCTCACTATGTTGTGTTGTAACTATGGAGTACTAATCACCATTAATGGCAACTAACAAGCATAAACAACCATTACTCATTACATACCATCTGGTTATTTAACAGTTCGCCATGGAAAATCACCATTTTTAAGAACGGTAAACCCAGGTAAACCATCTATTTCTATGGGCCATCGAAGAACCATGGCTATGTTAGTCATAACCAGAGGGTAGTAAGAATTCATCACCACTAATCCCCCAGAGGTCCTGGATGCCGCCACCCAGACGCAATGCATCTGGGTCCGGCAGCCTTGGAGGGTGTTGGCGATGGGCCGATGGGGTCCAAAGTCTTAAAATGCTCAAGAAAAACGCAACAAACGGAGGGTTCCAGCTAGTAAGTGGGTATGTAAGGATCACAATTTCTGTATATACGTATATATATATACTGGTTGGTGGTTTGGAACATGTTTTATGACTTTCCATTCAGTTGGGAATTTCATCATCCCAACTGACGAACTCATATTTTTTCAGAGGGGTAGGTATACCACCAACCAGTATACACACACAAACTCAACATGACGTGCTGTGGAAATTCACCATTTATAACAGGATGGGGCCCCATAGTTAGGTAAGTTGGTTTATAACTATAATGACAATAGTGTTTGATACTTATAACTATATCTAGATTGGTTTATAAACCAACTTATAACTGGGGGGGGCCATCCTGTATGAATGGCTGTATTTCAAATAGGATACCTCAGAATCCCATGGGTTTTTCATGAATGCCGATGGTTAAGACTAAAAAAGCACAATGCTGTTTTTGTTTGAACATTCTCCGCTAAACGTGCAAGAATTTTAAGCCGAACAGACCACAGATTGGATGGTTATACAGGGTGGTGCCCCATAGCAAGCTAAATTACTTTATAACTCCAAGAGGTAGGATGTATGGGGGTTACATCTATACTAAATGGGATAAATCAACTTGCAACTGAGGGGTACCACTCTGCAACCTTCTGTTTTCTGGGGTACCCAATTTTGATATGACTAGTTATTTGTGCATTAGATCGTCATAGAGGGGGATCCCACATATTGCCTAAAGACACAACAAACCCACGTATCCCTGAACAACTTACTTGGGCAGTTGAGGTTAGTCATGCGTATAAGTATGGTACCCTCCATATATTGGGATATAACCCCCATAATTGTGATTATGTACCCATCTAGCCTCGACTGCACCCCCAAGCAGGCAATGTTCCTAAAATATCAAAATGGACCAGGTGGCGGAATGCAACACTGTAATGAGCCATGAAACCAACATTACTTTGTTGGGCTCCCTACAATCAGTACTGAATCATTACTAGGTGTTTTTGCATGCCAACCAGCAAGACAGTAATGATTCAAGTATAGAAATTAGGCTCATTTCTTGTAGTTTCATGTGCGATATGTTCATCATTCAAGGTGCTGATCGTGACCTAGTCTGGGCATACCTTGGTATGTTATTTCCATTGTGAAATGTTCCTTCATATTGTCCTCTGGGGAGAGGCAATGTACTCAGCCAGAAACTATATTTTAGCCTGGTTGGTGGTTTGGAACATGTTTTATTTTTCCATTCAGTTGGGAATTTCATCATCCCAACTGACGAACTCATATTTTTCAAAGGGTTTTAAACCACCAACCAGAGATTTATTCTGTACCATAATTGATATACGATCTACGGATCACAGAATTGAAGTACCCCAAAGGCCAAGGCGTTTTTCTGCATCGACAGACTGATTTGGATTTGTCAAAATGGGGTCCCCCATTTCAATAAACTCGCATATGATCGTGGATTTATATAAGTACATAAATGTGTATTAAAGTTTTAATTTACATTTTACTTGGGATATATACTTACTTGGGTGTGCAACCATGTAAGTGGTTCCGACAGGTAACAACCATAGTAAAACCGACTTATATATGGGGCGTGTCTCTGCTATATCTGGCTTAATAACCACTTACTACTCTTTAACTGGGATGCACATCCAAGTACAATATTGACCAGTAACCCAGTTGTAAGTTGGTTTACAAACTCCATTAACCACTTCAATGTATCTAGCATTTTAAAGCAGTTAATTATATTAGTCGTGTTTTCCAGCTGCACTAATAAAATCCAAATAAGTGCGTAGGTTAAACATGTTAAATCACGATTGAACTGTGATTTATCCCCGTTTGTCTAAAGTATAATCAAGAATAGTAACAGTAACTGCACTCCCAAGCCCATCACAAAAATCCATTGTTCTGACTATCCTCTGGTAATTTAATAGTTGAAAATGGCACATCTAGTTCGTTGATTTACCGAACTTAAAGATGGTGATTTTCCAGTTTGCAAACTGTGAGTTTACCAGCGGGTATATCTCCATTAAATATCATTAAATCCCATTCAAGTCTATTAAATCACCACTAAATCCCATCTGGTTGGTGGTTTGGAACATTTTTTATTGTTCCATATATTGGGAATAATAATCCCAACTAACTAATATTTTTCAAAGGGATTGAAACCACCAACCAGCAGGAAACAGTTCAATTCACAGAGCGAAAGGGCAGATGGCCAAGCCAGTGCTTTGGGGGCGCAGCCATGCTACTTCTGGGGATATGATGCAATATGAAGGGTTGCAACTACAACTGCTGGGAGAGTGCTAAGCCATGATACTAAAACTGCTTGGGGTTTGGGCTTAACTCAGCAACACAACATGAAGCCTAACATGCCATGGTCGTTGACCTTTTTTCCCGATGACTCACCATTTTTCGGTTCCCAAAAAGTGGGCCTCTGAGGCCGCGACCAAGCTCTATTTATCTGCGCCGGAACATGCCCCCGCCGCGGTGCCGGGGCTTTGGCGATGGAGTATGGGGACATCCATAGATACCATAGATATGCCCCACTTCGGAATGGCTAAGTTGGGGTTCACATAACTCCCATAACTAACTATGGTTTATGGCAGATATAACGAACTAGTATTCATGGGGTGAAACTAAACCAACATTCACATCACTGGGGGGCACCATCCTGTACCGTAGATATAGATAATTCGGTATTTTGTATATCTATATGTATGCCAAATAGTATATATATATTTATTTATTTATTTAACTATGTTTTATATTTGGTAATATGGTATTTTATAAATGCCATGAATATCTATATGTTGGTATAAATAACTATATTTAATATATATATATATATATATATTTAATGATATATTATGATATTTTAGATATAGATATATATATATAGATACCATATTTTGGTATACCATGAAATACCACATTTTTGTCTATGTGATATTATATATATGATTGATTTTAAATATGTTCATCCATAAATACCATATTTTGGTATATGAACATCCCACAAGATATGGGTCAATGGCTATAGATACCATGGATTTACCAGCTACTTTGGTGTGAACTACAGGGGTACAGGGTTTTGACCCATATCCATATGATCATTGGAAATGGTGACAAACTGATTTGATCAGGTTTTTTCTGGAATTAGGTGATTCGCCGATCCCTCGATTGTAATTTTCATGGTGTTAGTTTATCAGTAGGTTCGCTGGTGTATTACAATGGACAAATCTAGAGTTTGATGGGTTTACAAACCAACTTGTAACTCTAGACAGATCCATTGTAATACACCAGTGAACCTACTAACCAATGTTTCTTTCACAACAAAGGTCCCCCATTGGGTTTACAAACCAACTTGTAACAGGAGGGCCTTCCGAAAGGGATTTAGTGATAAACATCAAAGGTATTGGGATCCCATCAGAAATGCTGGGATTTGCTAACCTGTGAATCTTGATAGGACTTTAACATCAAGTTCAGATAGCGAAAATGACTGGGGAAACATTGGATGTCTAGTTTAAAGCATGTTTGTTATTGCCATGAACGGGACATGTGATTGGTATCTCAGATTTGCCACGTATGCCTATTAAAGATTGTTTACCATCATTTGTCAAGAAAAACAACCATGGTATCTCTGATGGTATGTCTGCAGCATCCTTGATAATGGATGAAACAATGATGGTATATCAGTATTGTAGGTATATAACGGATAATGGATATCAAGTAGGTATATACAACCACCAGGGACTTCTTTTTTAAGCTCTGATGAGAATCCTCTTCACAGTACCTCAAAGAATTGGAGCCTTCCAACAGTCCAGTTGGAGCAGTAGGGGACTTGTAGTAAGGCTAACACCCCAATGATAGTATTTCAGCTTGGCGAGCCATTGCGAATTGTCCCAACTCTAAGTCGGCAGGTGGTTTTTCAAAACCATAATATATATATATATATATATTATCCCATATTTATGTAAATTCACACTTATATGACACATGATATCACCAGGTTAGTATCCAAACTCCTTAGCCACCCACGTTGGGATACCGGCGTCAGGTGCCTGAGCTGCATGAGTTGTTGAACAGCCATCTGCCCAGCTTCGTTCGCTCAACGCATCTGGATGTCCGGACGCCAGATCGGGGAGGTAGCTGTGGAAGGTACCGGTGGGAGGACCGGGGCCCCTTTTTGTTGAACATGAAAGCTGATAGAAATTGCGATCTGGACTTTGGAAGATCATTTTTTGGAGATTTGGTAAGTTCATGTAAGTTCTGGTAAACTAATATAGCTATTGAACATGGCCATAGAAATAGTGAGTTTTCCCATTGAAAATGGCGACTTTCCAGTTCGTTATGTAAACGTTTACCAGAGGGTAAGTGGGTAAGTTCTATGTTAAATTTGGAACGTGTACAATATGGTGTCACCCAACAACAAGAAAGAGAAGCTATAAATTAGGTTTTGTAGTCCTGAAGCAAATCTTCTATGGGGGCCTCACATTGTAGGCAAGAACCAGGTGCACTGTGGTGATTCTTTTTTGCCACCATGTTTCGGGGAAAAACCCTGAATTTACACGCATGCAAATTCTGGTACTGAGAGATGTAGAGGTGGGCATTCCGGCAATTCTATGGGTGAAAGACACACGGGGTATTTGATACTAAGTTGACCAGGGGGCATTTGACCCTCGTCGACAATGGTTTACAGGAGTCAAGTCGATGTCTTATTGGATTGGATCATTTCACAGGTTGAATTCCCATTAAACTCCCTAAAATGGCCCATATTGGATTTAATTCCCATTTTACCATTTTACCACAATCCCATATAATCCAATATTGGAAATTTCATGATCCACAGAGCCTTTGTATCAACGAACTTAGCCTGAGCTGGGCGTTTTTTGGCCCTACTTGGATGATCATTGAGTTATCACTATGCGGTGTTTTAAGAAAACTCATTAAAGAAAACAACGAATCTTTGATGAAGATGTTCATCTTCTGTGCTGCACTCTGGTTCTTTGTTTGATCTTGTGTGTGTGTGTTTGTTATCTGCCTTGTGCCTTGAACAACCAGAAATGCCATGCTTGGACTTGACATTTCCTTATTTTTAGCCAATACACATATATAATTTCCTTAATTTTAGCCAATACACATTTTTCATAGAATATCAATATCATATAATTCCTTCAGATTTTGGAAAGTTCAAAGCTCCGGCTTGATCAGCTCAAAGGCTGAGAAGGGTTGAAGCCCTGGAGCTGGTTTCCCCTGGCCCCCCAAAAAAACCTGGAAGCTAGCTCCGGCATACCAAAGGTACCCTCTGGTGAACTAACATAGCAATGGAAAATCCCCATTTTTCATGGGAAAATCCACTATAAATGGCCATTTTCAATAGCTTCTTGTATGTTTACCAGAGGGTAATATCCCCCATTCTACCACGATTTTCCTTAGGATTATATATTATATTATAAAGATATATTATAATACCAAAGGTACCCCACTTTTAGGATTTACCACCATGGCTATCACTTACGAGGACTGGATGATATCCTCCGTCACTTCGATCCAAGTCATGGCCATCATTTTGGTGCCCGTGGGGGAGATCCATTGGAAAACTGGAGTGAACCTATTTACCCTCTGGTAAACTAACATAGCTATGGAAAATGGCCATAGAAATAGTGGATTTACCCATTAATAGCATGGTGATTTTCCATAGTTACGTTAGTTTACCAGAAGGTATTTCAGGCGAAAGTTGCATCGTCGATTCGAATTTCAGCGCACCTTGAACCTGAACGACCTCGCACTGCGCACTGCGCACGCTGGTACCACGATGCACGAATTGTGGAACGTACAGCCCGCATCAGAGGTACTTGCCGATCGACACGGAGAATGTAACGAACAATGAACTTCCTCCTAAGTGAGACCTGAAGATGAATACTTAGCGCCTCATAGTCACTGAAGATGAATACTGGGTCAAGTCTGAAACTGTGATAATCCTGGTGACAGCGTGAGATCTTAATTTGACCCTGAAAATGTATGTTGATCATAGGAATCAATAGGAAAATCTCTGGACTCGATCGAAGCTAAGAGGCAAATCGGAAAAGAAGGTGACTGTTAGTGGGTTGAATGGTTGCACACTAAACCACTAAACTAGCAACTTCAGCACGCTAAGTCAGGTAAGATGGCTTTGCCGGCACGTTTGCGGCACAGCATCTCAAAGCGTGAAGCAGAAACATGGTTGCATGTTCAAAACTCGTCTTATCCCCGTCATAATTATCATAATTATATACCACCAAAGGATTCCCAGAATGAATTACATGATATTAATAAAACCCAGGATGAAACAGGGGTACTTGACATGGCGAAAGGACTGCGACTTTCCATTGTTTGGATGAACTCTTGGTTGGAGGATTTAGCCCAAGCACATAGTTGCTTCAAGGGAGTGCCTCAGTGAGGTCAATCGCTGATGAACGGAACACTCCAATTTCACCGGGGTTTATAGTAGATATAATCTGGTTAGTGGTTTGGAACATGAATTTTATGACTTTCCATATATTGGGAATTTCATCATCCCAACTGTTACTCACTCCATCATTTTTCAGAGGGGTAGGGCTTAACCACCAAGCAGTGATATATCGAACTACTTAACGGAGGTTTTTTTTCACCAAACAGCACTGGGAGAGGCACCAGCCTGTTGCAAACGATGATTCACCTGATTTGGCAACTTCACCACCCCTCAATCCAGCAAAGTCCGTGGTCATGGAAACTCCCAAGGCTGATATCAAGAGGAGAAAACCGTTAAACTCAAACTATTGAGACTTAAAATTCCATGAAATAAATTTAAGATAAATAATCCGATTAAACCAGTGACAATTCTTGATTCTTAATGTTGGTGTTGGTTTTGATTTTGCAATTCCAAAATGACAATTCATGATAATTCCAAATAGCCTTTCTGATTTTGTTCCCCTGATTCATAGTTCAAAGTCCTTTTCAGGTGTCGGAACGCGCCACGCTGAGTCTGAACATGTCGAGCTTCTACAAGGTACCCAGGGGCGTGTGACCATGCAATGTCGAGTTTTCTAATAAACATGGAGGATTTCAGGTGAGTTGTGGTGCGTTATCCAAGAAATATTGGCTTTTCTTGCCCACTAGCGTGCGTCAGTACTACCCCATGTGGGGAGAATTATATGATATGAATCAATCTAACTGGCGATATGTCATATGGTGGCTTCCATAAATGGAGGTACCCCTAATAGCTGGATGGTTTACTTCATGGAAAATCCGAAAATTCCATCTATAAATGGATGATTTGGGGGTAATACCATTTATGGAAACCACCTAATATACACGATACGCTTGTTATACAAGGTTGTGCCCCAGTTCGTTAGCGAAGTTGGTGAACATAACTCCCATTTCACTATGGTTTATGGCAGATATAACTATAGTATTCATGGGGTTTATAAACCAACAAACATCACTGGGGGGCACCATCCTGTACAATACACACTGAGTACGTCCTTCAGTAGGCGCCCGCTTTCGAGTCGGTAAGCACGGACTGGCGATTTCGCCGGTCTCACCCGCTAGGATCACCCCGCCGTGACGTTTCAGCTTGGTGTTTCTGGGGTTACTGTACTTTCCCTATATTGATTAATTAACAAAAATGGTGATGTCTATGGTTTATATATGGAACTCATCAACAAATATCAACAAATATCTGGTAAATGTTTACATAACTATGGAAAATCACCATTCTTCATCGGAAAATCCACTATAAGTGGTGATGTTCCATAGTTATGTTAAATTACCAGAGGGTAGGATTACTAAATAACCACTTCCTAAGAGGAATGATCCTCCAAAGTGGCTTAGGGTTTAGGGTACACGATCAGTGACTGCAACTGCTCGTTATTCGTGTTCTCTTTTTCTGGGCTTCCCAATGCAGTAAGTTATGTCAGTGCATATCCAATTAAGATCCAGAAACCCTGACTCAGCGAATTGACCGAAACATCCCCAAAAACCTTCAAAAATAGAGCTAGCTTGCTGAATTATTTGGGCGTAAGAATTAAGAATTGATATACCTGCGGATGGGTAACCAACTTATAACTGACACGCACCTTCCTGTACGTACCTGGTGATTTTCCAGTACTGGTAAGTGGTTGTTACCTCAGAATGTATGTGATTTTGGGACCTTAACTTTTGGCACATTCCCATCGGCCGGGTGATTTTCCAGTCGCAAAACCCCCACACTGATTGGTAATTGTCTGATTCTTTCAATTTCAATCCTCACCAACCAAGATGGTTGTTGATGTCTTGATTCATGTACATATTGGTGATGTCCTTTCTATTGCTCAATGTGAAAGTATCTGTGTATACTACGACAGTTGCATCATCCAGAAGGCTGTTAGAGATTCCCCTAACTAGGACATCCATCACCTTCGAGCCGTCTTTTCTCTTTGTATGTGCATCCTTTTTTCTAATTTATGTATTAACCTAATGATAATACCTTTTGTAACTGGTATAATGATGATTAATTTCTACTTGAGTAATACCTTATGTAACTGGGAAATCATCAATCCGTATGTACCTCTGCGAACTACCTATGGCTTGCGAACGACTTGCCAGTGCTGGATCTCCTACATCCAGTCGTAGGGTCAGATCCGGCGTGGTCGTAAAATATCCATCCCAGAAATGAATTGGATGACGAGAAAAACATTGTTTGCATAGGATGGGGCCCCCGTTGGATAGCGTTAAGTTGAGATATTTTTGTGGCTGAATTCTAAGGTTATGGTAGATTCAACTATAGTTGATGGGGGTTATGAACCAACTTATAACTCGGGGGCAGCATCGTACATGTACCTACTGGGAAAACATGAGAACAACATGCCCACAATTGCCAACAATCCTAGATTTAAGATGTTCTCTTGACCCAAAATCCAGTGAATCCATGTTCTACAATTCTGGTGGTTCACCAAATCTGGCAAGATGTGGCAGAAGCAGCCATGTAGAATGAATGTCACCATGCTACACTGGTGATTCAGCAGCCTCAGAACAGGAGTCACTTGGCACCATAGGTGAAGCCGATAAAGAATAGTGCATATAGTGCCCTATTGGCAGCTGTGATGAGTAAAAATTGAAGACATACTTTATTGGAATGAATATCGTTGTTTTCATAGCATGAACTTATTATCATGTTTCAAACTTGTTGTCATGGTTCAGAGGCTGCCTTTTTTGGTGCTATATCTTCCAGTTTGTCTTGGTTGTAAATCACCATTATCTACTGTTGCTGATTTGATTGTCTGTAAACGCCATGTTTCCTGCTTAATCCCACCAGCTGTACTTGCATGTGAATCCTGGCTTAAAGTTGGTTTTAGGCCTAGCATAGCCCATTTATTTTTTTGCGTATATCTCCTCTTACAATGGTTTCTATACCGCATATGATCATCGCTCAACTTAGTTGAATCCCGATTGGTATCTAAATTCCCAATAAAGATACCAGAGGGAATTTCACCACCGTGTTCATTTTCATTGCACCGGGATATTTAACCACTCAGCTAAATCATTGAAACCTCCATTGTTTATTCGTTTTAACATGCATGTTTCGTGGTTTAACCACCATTTAACCACCATTTTGACATTTTCATTGCTTTAACCACCATTTAACCACGGGCTGAACGGTTTAACCACCATTTTTCGTGAAGTCCAGGCGGATGCCGCGGGCATCGCGGCGGCCAAGGACTTGCTCGCCGAGCCGCTGTTGCCGGTGAAGGCGGATGCGCAGGCCGGGTGACCGGGTGGGTTTCTCAGCTGTTGGGATTTAATGGGATATCCTGGTGGCCATTTCCTCTATAAAATGGTCGCACCCGGGTACCCTGCTAAACCATTTTTTAGGCACTATAAAATGGAAGAAAATGTTTGGAGTGGTTCTTGAATGGTTTATCAGGATATGTTTTCTATTTTCTTTTTGGGCAAGTACTACTTTATAGAGGCCACTTGGGGTCTTACTGCAGGAAAGCTGTTCATTTAGTAGGGG
>Ga0126342_10012883_pt1 | contig 14866 bp, 14 predicted proteins | sample Cyp1metagenome_FD_92528 | JGI IMG/M metagenome (GOLD analysis project Ga0126342, IMG submission 92528) | Coral microbial communities from Lord Howe Island, Old Settlement Bay, Australia - Cyphastrea 1 metagenome | ecosystem: Host-associated > Invertebrates > Cnidaria > Coral ... | reverse complement strand
GTTTGGGTTATGGTTTAGATATGGTTTTGGAATGTTTTGGATGTGATTTTGATATGGTTTTGATATGGTTTGGGAACGGAGCGCCTTTTTCAGGGTTCCTGACGGGTTGGCTTCAAGAAAGGACACAGAAACAGCCCCGGGACAGTCTTTTGGTCGATTTCTGGAGGGTTTTTGTGGTTTTTGTGGTTTTTGATACGCTTTTGATACGATTTTGATACGATTTTGATTTGGTTTTGATATGATTTTGGATATGGTTCCGATGGGTTGGCTTAAAATCACAATTTTGACCCACATCAAGAATCATAACTGAAACCATATCAAAATCATATCTAAAACCGTATCAACATCATAGCTGCAAAGAAACAATTCAAAACAGCAAATCATATCTGAAACGTATCAAAACCACAAAAATAGTTATTTTGAAAAACATTCATCCTAGAGACTTCGGATCTTATAACAATAGGGATACAATGGGATATGATGAGATATGTGACCAGTAATTACCTGGGTTTCGTTCAAAATGGCGGATAGATGCCCAATACTGTAATGGTGATATGGTATCAAATCAACAATGAACACATATGGGGATATACTGGGATGCAATTAGATCTAGAACCCCACAATTCTGATAGCAATACTTTGTGATTTTCCCAATAATTGGGTACATATTATACACCGTTACAGGGGATTTTCCCATTAGATATAACAAATTGTGAGACGGCCCCATTTGGGTTATGCCGTGGGATCTCCCGCCAGGTGGATGGTTCCTCTCCCAGGTCACGGATTTCTGAGGCGGAACGAACATTTTGGGGCCAACTTTCAATGGGAATTTCAGGATCCTAAAATGGAGGTACGTTAGTACCATATAAGGCTTTATTTTGTGGGGATATTCCCTTACATAGATAGGCGTTATATGGTAGGTACCTCCAATTTAGGTTCCTGAGATGGCCAGTGAACTTGGCAATTTTTGTGCTGGTTTCCAGCAGGATTTCGGATGTAAACAAATCTTGCACGTCGCGAAACTCGAACGATTGGCTGGGCCTCCCATTTTCCAGCCCGAACAGGAACCACACCCTTCACCTTCCAGGTGTGGAGCTGCTCTAGGGATGTTGGCAATGCATGGTTCGGTGGGATTTAGGCGTCGTTGTTAGCGTGGAATTACTTTGTGCTATGGATTTTGATCCACTGGTGATTCTTAGTGTTTAGTCAGGTTTTAACGAACGCGTGGATACTTAGTGGATGCATGTGGATGCAAATCACATAAATAGCTTCTGATTATGTTGAAAGGTCATTGTGGACTGGATGATCGGACATGTGTGAACTTGCCACAGTCCTCAACAGAGATGTATTGGCTGGATCATCCACTCCCGGCAGCAATGTCCTGATTTCTGTGGTGTTTCTTCCTGTAAAATATGCCCTTTTTCAACCAGGATTGCATCTAGGGTGATCTCGCACTTGGAAGTGCGGCTATGAATCGAGGAAGTCAGACCAGACTACATCAGACTATGATAGAATACTAAATGCTTTCAGATGCCATCGGGCGGGCATCCCCCACCCCAGCCAGTTTCCAAACAGATTCAGCCAGGTCGCCATCCATCCGTCGCGCCAGGGATTCGAAGGCGCCAAACTCGGAAGAGCATGGGACATGAAAGGTTATCATATATTGGTTAATATATCTACAGCATATTGATTACTGAGAATCTATGATTTTGGATGACTATTAGTAGAAATTGGAGGTCATCACGGATGAGCATTTATGATGGTTGTGTTGAAGCATTAATTGTATCCGTTGCAACAAAGCCCCTCCAAATCCTACAAGCCGTTCACCACACACTCATGATCTCTCTGATTTTGATAGAACCGGAGGCCAAATTGTATCAAATTGTCACGGATGTTGTATTTGATGTGTTTTGTTGAAGCACTTGAATCTTTTGCAACAAATATCCAAATCTAGATATATTTTAGATTTTTTGTAAGTTGTCAGCCTTCCTCTAAACCTTGATTCAAGAAGGGTTTCCCCGATGTCAGGTGAGTTTCGCTCAGATGCCCTTTATTGAGCAAGGCCACGTCTCATCACACCATGGCTTGGATTTTTTGCAGGGCTGGGCCGGGAAAGTTTCTTCTGAGATTGGGAGGATGCTTCTCCCTGACATAGCCTCGCACATATAGGATCTTGAAAGCAGATGACCGGTTCATGGCTTGAAGGTTCAGAACCTGTGACTCCAGTCAATGCATGGCCGGAGCCTTTGGATTTTGCCCCAAAAACGAGGACCACCCAAGGGCGCTTTTCCTACCAGGAGACAGAATGAAGATGGGGAAGTTAGACGCGCCGGACAATAGAAGTGGATGCTAAGGCATCAGTTTGGAAACTCTGCCGCCACTCCGCCTCCTGTTTGGGGGCAAGTGCGCAACTCAGTGATGTCTAAGAGGTTTTTAAGTTGTCGTGTCTCAATACTTCAGCAACCACAGCAACCACAGCAACCACTGCAACCACTGCAACCTACTCGCCTAAGTATCCCGAAGACATTCCTTCCAATAGTGACAAGCCATTGTTCCCTCCTGGCACCACATGTTATGCATGAGACTCAGATTCGGTTTGGCCACGGCCATTGTGCAGACCTTTGATGTTCAAAAGCTTCAGACGTTGTCATGGATCCTGTGCAGTTTACTGGGCCCTCCAGCCTTGATGTGGAGAATCTGCTCCCCCAATCTCTGCGGGATGGGATGTTACCAATTCAGCATGAGAATCTCCAGCTGTTGGTCTCGTTGATCCAGACTCGACTTTCATCCAGGCAACTGAAATGGCACAATGAACAGCTCAGTGCAGAGATGAAACAGATCAAAGGTGGATCATCCAGTCCCACAGATCCCACGGCTGCGGAGGTTGAGGACAGGATGGATGGGCTGGAAGATGCCTTAAAGCTATGTGTAGCTGAGCTGATAGCTCTGATTGTTTCGTGGCAGCGACAGATGGAAGGAGAGCAGAGAAAGGATCTATCAGTGGAATACGAAACTCGTTCTCGTTTGTGGTTTCAGCAGATTCAACCAAATTGAAATCATAGATTTGTACTTGGTGAATGGGGCAGAACTTGCATGTGTTTGCCATATATATTATTTGAATATATTTGAATAGGATATTTGAATATATTTGGATAATAATTAAAGGTTTGAAGTATATATCATATCATTATATATCTCTTCAGTACTAGCTCGGCCATTTATTGATCCCCAACGGTTATGTCTTTGTGGGTGAAGACACGATTCACCAGCACCAAGGAGAGGTGTAGAATGGAGATGCAAGATTTGGCTATCCATCAGGAAAAGGAAGTTGAATCGTTGATGGAACGTCTTGCACCGTCCCGAATAAGGGATAGGTTTTCGGGCAAATGCCATGCCAATGAAGTCACTGAGCTTCGAAAGTCTCTTGAGCTGCGTCAGAAACGTTCCTTGGAAGAGACCATGGCGGCATTGGAGCAGGAAGAAGTGGTTCTGGCAGAGTCTTGCATGGCACTGGATGATGAGGAGAGTAAAATGCAGTCTGAGATGCAAGTGGAGAGTGAGGAAGCAGAAGCCTTGCGTCGGATGCGTTTGGAAGTTGGGAAACTGGAGACTCTTCGTAATCGCCTTGAAGCATCTGAACAGACTGCTTTGAGCAATCGAAGAAAATCTCACCAGGAGTGTGTCTTTTGGGAAGATCGAATTCAGCACTATGCGCGCGTGCGAGAGGAGCTCACTGATAGCGCTTGGGTGATGTCACATGAACTGCAGGAGAAAATTCTTGAGACCGAAGCTGCTGCCGATGATTTGAAGATGCTGCGACCCTTGGAGACCCCAAAGGGAAACCCGGAGCTTCAAGAAGAAGAAACCGCGATCAGGTTGCAGTTGGCCCGCGCCGAAAAGGCACTTGCACCCAAACAAAGGGAAGTGGCTGAAGCGTTGCTTGGCTGAAATTGGAAAATGATCCACCCTTAACAAAGATTTATAATACACGTCATGTATTCACCAGCCGCAGTTGGTCATATCAACCCAAGAGCTGCAAATGCCATGGCTTTAACCCTTTGGGGTAGTTTTGTGGCCAAGAATGGTTGGTTTATTTGGGCCCAAGCTGTTCCTTTGAAATCAAGTTGAGCCTAGAACCTTCGAAATTGGACTTGGTGCCAGGTTGAACGAATCCTTTGAGTTGCGCAAAGCTTTGACCTCTGCCTACAACAACCGCTCTGCCGCCAAGATTGCTGAGGCTGAAGCTGCTCGAGAGGTGCGTTCGAGTCGCAGGAGGAACGCTGGGCTTCGGGAGTCCTTGAAGAAACAGCTAACTTCAGTGGCTGAGTTGAAGGAATCCAAACGGGAAGTTGAAGCCAAAGATCGGAAAGTTTTGCTACTCCAGAGACGGGCCTTGCATGAAGAACTGGCAGATACAGAGAGCAATGCTCTGGCAGAAGAACTTCGGGTCAAAACTTCAGAGCTGCAGCTTGAAGCTCAAACTGCGCGGCGCTTAAGGGTTGACATCAGGGACATGAGAGCGAAGCAACAACATCGCTTGCGACAAAGGTCGGTGTGGATTTTCATTTGAGGAGAGTTTTGTGACTGGGGTTTAGGTGTTATTGAAACATATTCACACCATTTGTTTGGTACAATAAAACATCGTGATAGATCGTGTTGATGCTCCCTCTTGCCATGTGACCCATGCAGGTCGAAGACAGTTGGCTCAGTTAGCTCAGCTCCACTGGCCCTGGAGAATTCAGTGCCATCCTCCATATCTTCCGCAGATGTGCAGAAGCAGCTGCGGAAGAGGGAACAGCAGCTGCAACTGCTGCGGACTTCCTTGAGCTCGGTCAGACACTTAGGGGGAAAGACTGAAAGACCATGAAAGACCTATAAGTTGTTTCATCATGTTTCACCCTGACAGTTGAGAGATTTTTGATTCTAGATCGGTGTTTGATGCCTTCATTTTCCTTCAAGATCCGTGTTCTGCATGGCAGAAACACGTAGAAACCGATGGTTTTGGCACCCATCTTTGGGAATACCACATCCACAACTGCAAGTAGCACGTTGCCAAGCCCACTGGATCCACCGGATCAGCGCTCCCTGAGGATGGGCAGAGATACCCCTTCACCGGAAGTGCTGAATCCGAAAAAAAGGGCGCTGTTTTCATGTGCAGAATCCTTCACCACAGTTTCTCTCCGCGGGGGGGTTGTTGATTCTCCACGAAAGGGAGCTAAGGTCAAAAACAGTTTTGTCACAGATAGGCTCTATAGATACTATTGCACAACAAAGTCGGCCGCTATATTTGGTCCTTTTCAGAACGCCATCAATTTTGGTCAAGAAAAATTGGCCCCTCCACCTTTGTGAGGTGGACTATGGCGCCCGTAGCGTTCCTGGCGTTCCTGGCGTTCCTGCTTTGGTCAGATGTCCAGTGGTGACTGTGAACAACTTTGTGCAGGTGCCATGGGGGCCCTGGATGAGCATGGGCAACTTCTGTATTTTTCAAGCGCAGAGCCATAGGACCATGGACACCATGAGCTAGATGTAATATGGGCATATATGCGCCATTGGAGAAACATGGGTTTGGCAGTGGATTTGGCTAGTTTACATGTATGCCTGTGGGCGGTTGGTGGTAATTGCACATGTTTGACCCAGGCATCATCTCAAAATACACCCCGAATCACCTCAATTTTTTGCAGGAATTTTGAATTTTTGTCAGCAAGTCCATTGCGAAACAGTTGGATCATTGGATCCTTTTGCTGAGATTGTGGAAGATTCTGGATTGACCTTGAAATCTTTGAACCTGATGCAGTGAGGTCCGTCCAAACAATCCAGTGACCCAAAGGGTCCACATGGTCCACGGAGTGAGTCGAACACCCAGAAATGTGGACCCACGGTGATCAGATTTGAGGGCAGATTCTCAACACCTGCAGCGGATTGCAGCGGCTAAGGTTCTAGAAGTGTGTGATGGGAATTCACCCTGGACCCCGTTTCACTCAGCAAAATGCTCCAAATTTCAACTCTTGCTCCACCGATGTCAGATGACTCATAGAGTGGACATCAATCCTAATGGAGGCAAAGTCTCGCACTACCGGCGAGAAAATGCGCAGCTGAGACAGCTTGCAGCTATTATCCTGTAGATGATGGCAGTTCTGAACCTAGCACAGGGTGATTCTAGAAGTTTCCTAGATTTATTTGTTTCTTCTTAAATGCTATCAGATGGTTTTAGTTTGTAAAATGTTCAGATGAGTTCCCCAAATGACTTCGGACTGTCTTTGCTTCAAACCGATTTTTTGGGGACTTCCAACAAAGTCCATGCTTTGATTACCTGAGTGCTGCCTGAGCCTTTGCAGTAAAGTTGTCAGCAGTTGGAATGATTACAGAAAACTGAGAAACTCAATTGTAAAAGAAGTCGTGATCTTGAACCAACAAGGGCAGTCAAATACAACATTGGAAAGATGTTATATAGATTTATATAGAATATTCAGAAAACAGAGACACAGTCAGACCATGTTGCACTTGGCACATCGACGTGACATTTCGATCCCTCGGTGCCTCGGCCATGTTGCCCCGTGGCCTGCGCGCCATGCGCGCCCTGCGCCTGGGCGGCCTGGGCCGGTGCCCCTTGGGCCGCGCCTTCGCCGATGACGCGGCGAAGGCCACGGCCACGGCCACGGCCACAGCAGCGACGGCCGCAGCCCCAGGCGGCAGCCCAGGCGTCAACCCGAAGACCAGCGGTCTTCCCATGACGACACCGGGGGCACCGGGCGCCGTTCGTCCCAGAGTGGTCATTGTTGGGACCGGCTGGGCCAGCTTTCGGGTCTTGGCGGATATTGATACCAAGAAGAATGATGTGACTGTGATTTCGCCGAGAAATCATCTGCTCTTTACCCCCATGTTGGCGTCCTCAGCCCTTGGCACTGTGAATCAACGATCTATTTGTCAGCCAGTGCGGCCGTTGACTGCCAAAAAGAATGCCACGTACTACGAAAGCTCTGTGGTCGGCGTGGACAAAGAGAAGCAGCTGGTGACTTGCAAGACCTTAGGTGGCCAGGAGTACAATCTTCCCTATGACAAATTGGTGGTTGGAATTGGCTTCCAGCCAAATGATTTCAATATTCCCGGCGTCAAGGAAAACGCGCTCTTCATGAAGGAAACCGCGGATGCAACTCGATTTAAGGATCACGTCCGGACCTCAGATCTGAGTGGATGATATTGCCAGAAGGTTGACCCCCCGGATACCGATTCCTATAAAAAAGTAAGAAGAAAATCCACCTTTTCTATCCTTTTCTGATTGGTTGGACCAGCATTCCGTTGTTGACCTGACAACTCACACCTTCCCAAATCTTAAGTTGGGCTGTTGTCATTGAGGTCTTGGAGAAATTGGAAGAAGCTGCGTATTGCCATGCATTGGTCACTGGCTTGCAGGTTTCAGTTATTTCCCCAGGATTCCTCAAGGTTTCTGGACGACCTGTGACATCGAAAGCTGTTGACAATTGCTGTTTGTCCAAAAAATAGTGTGTATAGTTCAATCAATCTCACGGTTCAGAAGATGAATTTGTTCCCCCTTTTTTGATGACGATATTGGTTATATATATTCTCCTAATTTGGAAAAAGCCAATTATTGCTTGAGCCATGTTCAACCCTGGATTCAATAACACTGATTGATGAATTAGTTGAGGTCAATCCATTATATATGTCCAGGGAAATGTGCAGCAAAAACATTGTGAGTAAGGTAAGAAAGTCATTGACGGGCAAAGTAAACCTTCGAAAAACAAACATGTTTTCCTGTATTTGTTTCCTCTCCATGGATTTTTCTGAGGACAATGATTTGACGTTGAGCGACGAGGAAAAATGGAAGATCCAGGAACTCTTGACGTTCATCGTGGTGGGTGGTGGCCCCACAGGAGTGGAGTTGGCCGGAGAGCTCACTGACTTCCTGTACAACGAGGATGGGATAAGTGGGGAATGTATGGCTGTTGTCCAAATTCTTTGGTAAAAGCCTAGTGTAAATGGTGCATGGTCATGGTGTGTGATTGGAGTTACCGGATTACATACAAAATGCACAAGTTCTATTGGGTTTATTGATTTTGTGTGGGATTTTACGTCTCGTGAATTTTGTAGATTTTCTTTCTGCTTCACTGGGGGTGTTGCGCATGAAGTGCTCGGGTGGAACCAGCTGCTAAGAGGTGGCCAACTTGTACAAGAACCTGAAGCCATATATCCGCGTGCACATGTTCACCTACGACCTGCTGAACACCTTTGATGAGAAGCTTCAAGACTATGCCATTACGCATCTGCGGAAGAAGCAGAATGTCCAGGTGCACCTGGGTGCCTTTGTGCAGAAGGTGGAGCCGAATGTGGTTCATGTGAAACTCGGGGAGAGTGCCATGTCCATCAGGTATGGCACACTGGTGTGGTGTGCTGGCATCAAGCCACACCCCTTCGTCAGTGACTTTGGATTCGCCATGAATGACAAAGGCTCCCAGATCTTGGTGGATCCCTTTTTGAAGGTCAAGGGGGAAAAGAACATCTATGCCATCGGAGATTGCGCAACCATTGAAGATTACTGGTTGCCACAGACCGCCCAAGTGGCCAATCAACAAGGTCAGTATTTGGCTAAGGCCCTGGGCATGGACGAGAGCAAGACCAAGCCCTTCGAGTTTCACAACAAGGTCTGTGCTTGTTGGGTGGATAGGGATGCTCTGGAATGCTAAATTTTCGGAATAGCATGAGAAGCGGGAATACACAGTAAAACATTGTAAAACCATCATAGACCATCACAGATTCTGATGGGTTCCATCAGGTTCGCGATTTACTTTTTGGCACTTTAAGATAGCTATGGTCAAAATATGTCAAAATCCCCATCTTCAATAGGCTCAATATGCAAATAATCTATAAATAGACCATTCATCTTTAAATGGGCCATTTTCCACCACCATGTTACATTCCCAGAGGGTAAATCAAACACATCCTGGGACCTTCACCAGGGCACTATGGCATACTTGGGCGGACTCACAGCCATCATGGCCAACCTTCCTGGTGTCAGTCGTATCACTGGCTTCGTGGCATTCCTCGGTTGGCGTTTCACCTATTGGTTTCTACAGCTTTCCATGCGGAATCGCTTCATGTTGGTGACGGATTGGCTGCGTTTCTTAACAGCACTAGGGTTGTGTGTGTAGTTAGCTCCTTTGAATTGGGTCTCATATGGTTCTATGCAAAGGAAACAGTGAGTTATCAAGAATTTAATTGTTTTTGGGTGCAGAAGTCAAGGTACCTTCATCTTCGGACGAGATCTTACACGCTTCGGACCTCGCTCGAAACCTACTTGAGCCTTGGGCTTTCAATCTCACCATTGATTTGATCGATTGATCGAAATGTCTTGAACCTGATACAAAAAAAATATAAGAAATATAATTAGATATTAATGAAAATTAATTTAAAAACATATATATTTATACACAAACACAGAATTCGTTTTCATCCTCAAGCCCACCATGATGTGCGGCCACAAGGGCCTTAAGCACTAGCCTAAACCTGAGGAAGGCTTAGAGCCACCAAACTGCAAACTAAGGAACATCTTAACTTTCAGGCTAAACAAACCTTTATTAAATGTTATATAAATTATTTCGATCTTTCTGAAATTATATAAAATCTTTATAATTAATATAGGGAATGATCCTATTTTCGATAATTATTTTATTTATAATATATCCGGGAATTAAAATTTTTTATAACCGATGGAGGAATAATTTTAATTTATATATATAATTAAATTAAATTAATAATTTTGGTTATTATTTTTATTTGTTTTGGGATTAATAATATTTTTATATTATATAATTATATATATATTATATTTTTCAGAATATATTATATTTATATATTAGAATAAGGGTAATAATAAATTATATGTAGAAATATTATATTCGAAAAAAATGCTAGATAGAATGCCAGATAGATTGCTAGATAGAATGATAGATAGAATGTTAGAATATATGTTAGATATAATGCCAGATAGAATGCTAATATATATACCAGAATATATGCTAGATAAAATGCCAAAATATATATTAGATATAATGCCAGATAGAATGCTAAAATATATGTTAGATAGAATGCCAGAATATATATTAAAATAAATGATAGTTAGAATGCTAGAATATATGTTAGATGAAATGTTAGAAAATATGTTAGATAAAATACCAGATAGATTGCTAAATAAAATACTAGGTGGAATGTTAGGATATATGCCAGATAAAATGTTAGAATATATGTTAGATAGGATGTTAGAATATATTAAATATATATCCAAATATACGTCTTGATATATTATGGTGGGGATTACACGAAGGAGAGTAATTTTCTGGTTATTTTTTATAAAATATAATAATGAATATTGAAAAATAATGTCTTTTTAATTTATATAATTATTATTGCGATAATATATTTATATATTCTAGGTATTTAGAAATAAATTATTATATTTTAAATATAAAAAAACTATATTTTTTTTTAACGATATTTAAAATATATTTATAATTTTATATTTTAAATTATATGGTGGTTTTTATTATTATTTTTTTTTTAAAAAAATAATATATAATTTAAATTTAAATATATAAATTTAAATTATTTATAAATTATAATAAATTTATTAATATATTATTTATATATATAAAATTATAATTAAATTATTTTTTTTAAAATATAATATTAAATAATAAAATATAATATAATATTTTTTTTCCTTATATCCAAGGGTTTAAAAATAATTAAGGATTATATGTTATATAAGTGGCTCTGATTTATTTAATTAACATTGAATTATTTCGAAAAAACCGTGAATCAAAGAAGCTGTATTTAACACTTAACTTCAGAATTACGTCCAATAGCGTTACTCTTAAATTTACTAGAAAAAATTCCCCATCCGGATTATTTATATTACGGATACCAGAACCCACAATGGATCCCACAAACTATTAAAATCAGAATAGGCCCATAATTTTATGACAAAATATACCTGAATTCTACCAAATTAGATTTGTGATGGATCCTATTTTATCCAAATATTTTTTGCGATGGATCCTATTTTTCCCAATATTAGTTTGCGATGGAACCTACCAAATCCGTTTCAAAATGATGCCAAATCTACCTATGGCCATCGTATGTGTTAACAAGGTTTAACATAATTTATCTCAAAATTTTAAGGTTTTAAGTATTAGGCATCAATTTTAGTTAGAAATAGATTTGAGTAAGTCCCATTTCAAATATAGTCTGCCAATTTTAGGGGTATTAGTAGTAGATATATGCCTAAAAAGGTTTGTCAATCCAAATCATTGCTTAGGGATAAATTTCACCCAAATCCATCTCTAAATTAAATTTCAATATTTAATGTTTTTTTCTAGTAAATTTAAAAATAATACTATTAGAAATAATTTTCAAGCCAAATACCAAATTCAGTTTCTTTAATTCACGATTTTTTTAAAAATAATTAAATATTAATTAAATAAATTATATTATTAGTATAACATATAATCCTTAATTTTCTTTAAACCCTTAAATATAAAGAAAAAAACAATTATATAAAAAATAAATAATTATTTATAATATTTATTATTTAAATATATAATAATATAATAATTATTATTTATATATATTATAATATATATATATATTAAATTTATTAATATATTTATAATAATTTTTCTTAATATATATTTTTAAATAATTAAATATAAATATTATATATTATATAAATATATTTATTAATTTATAATTATATATATTTTTTTAAAACATATTTTTTATATATTATATATATTAATTTATTTTATTTTTGTTTGAAATAATATGTTTAATATATATTTTTATAAATATATAATTTATAAATATAAATCGTGGTCAAAAGATTTTTCTGGAGATATTAAATTTATGTTTCCACGGAAATTTATGTATGTTTATGTGTTGATTACGCATCCAGATTTCAATTTCTGCGCAGGAATAGTTCATGTATGTTCATGTTGATGTTTACGCAGGGCAAATTCCGAAGGCGCATTCTCCGAACATATAGTATGTATACCTGGAGTCTCCACTACCCTTCGTTTTTGGTGTCGTTTGCAAAGCACATCTTTTCTTTGGGTACGTTTGATACTTTTTGGGTCATTTCAAAGTCATTTCATGCAAACAAAGCCTTTTGTCTTCCAAGCAGGTGCTGGCTATATACACTAAGCATTACTAAGCTAAATCATGTGAGCGTTTTGTGCTTGTCCTGCCTGATGTTGAATCAGGCACCCTCACACATCATTCAGATGCAGGCGCATGACTAAAACTTCTCTTTTTCTGAACAACTTTGGATCCACGATTCGCGTCGAAATATAAAACATTTGCCTGCTTTTTACAATGAGCTGCGGGGGCAAACATGTGCACCTTGCGACACTTCTGCGGAATATACACAGGGTTTGAGCACATCCACTCGCCCTGATCTTGTGGTGCCAACTGCTGAACCAGTTTTGACAGATGGACTGACGGACGTGAAAAGAAAATGCGTTTTAAAAAAAACCTTTTGGTTCGGACGGGCCCAAACTGGATGGATATATCTGTACTTTGGACGCATTTTTCCGTACTTTCGGACGTCGTCCGGACGGCCCTCAGCAAAAAAAGGTACGTTTGAAGAAAGAAAGGCCTTTGAATGATTTGCATGTTTGCATTGTGTGGGCAAATCTTCCAAGGAAAATTTGTCACCAAAATTGAGCAATGTACCCGTATGTCCGCAACTGAGTGTTGAGACCTAGCCTCATGCGTGCAAAAATGAAGGAGCAAAGCACGGCCAAAAATCAAAGCAAGGAAGATCGAAACCATAGCATCAAAACATAAACGAGAACCAATACTTTGGAAATCTGCACCTTCAATCAGCCAAAATCAAAATGGCACCTGCAACAATGAATTGCAAGTTGGCAATGTTTCACAACATTTAATTATTTGATTTCCACAACTTCAGCTGTACCTCCATGAGTGAACATCACTAACATGCAAAAAGCAGTATTTAATTTTTATTACAAAAAAAAATACTTTCGGACAAAAATGTGATTTTTCTTGAAAGACACCAAAAATGAAGAGTCTTGGGAGAGTCAAGGCATCATATATATATATACTCATATAAAGGCTTCTATAGATTATAGATGATTATAGACTTATAGATCTAAATTAAATGAACATAATTGAACATAATCTATTTTCATTGGGTAATGGCCGAGATGCCGGAGGAATTTTGGCCTGCCAAAACAGAATTGCCAAATTGCCAAGGCAGGTGTCCTTTGCGGCTGAAGATTGAGGCTGCTGCCCAGCTGTGTTGAGCTGCTTCATGTGCGGCAGCAAGGGCTGCGCGACTTGTCCGCAAGGACTGCAGCTGTTTGGCCAAGGCCACCTTCAAAACAAGTCGAGCGTTGTCAATGATGTCGGGCCACCAAAATATGCAAAAAGCACCATTGTTTGATGCCACTCCTTGCGGTCCAATCAAGGGTTGTAATCAGTGCCAGTGAAGCACATGCACATACTTGGAAATAGAAGAAGCACTTACTTCATAAAGATGCACAGCAAGTTGTGCGCATCAAGGTTTGACACACTGAATGCGGATCATCTCAAGCATGCAAGTTTTTCTCTTTGCCGACAACCTAGTCACCTGAAAGGTGCTTTAACTACGATGGGAGCTGCCTAAAGCAAGCCTGCCAATGCTGGTAAAACCAACAGTGAGACAAATTGTTCAAATCAACTAAACTTGCATTGAATTCACTAATCTACGGCATTGATGGCCTTGCGCCGTCAGAGGCAAGCGAGTCCAGTTTCACAGCAGGCTCGGTCTCCCCTGCCCTTTTCAGAGCAACTGACAGGAGATAGGGCTGTTGCTGTTGCAGCCTTTTGGGGCTATCTTCAGACTTGCCTGGCTGGCCTGGCTTGCCTTGTGGCAGGAGCTGTTGCAGCAATGCATGAGCCTGTTCTGTTTGCATGATGCACTGGTGGAACTGCTCCGACTGGGCAAAGTTTGCAACACATTTCTCCAACTCTTCTTTACGTTGCTGATGAAGTGCCATGGAGGAGCGCAGGTCACGCAAGTTCAAAGCAGGGCTAAGCTGGCCATTGCAGTTTTCCTCACTCTGAACAGCTTCTGGTTCTCCCAGTTCTCCCAAATCAGCCTTATCTTCCACCAATTGGGCTGCAATCCCATTGGTTCCATCGCTCTTTTTCTTCGTTTCTACAACTCGTTCAGGTGAGGCACTTCGGGAAGACCTGGAAGGTCTGGACCTTGATTCTGCCTCTGAAAAGGGGCGCCTGCGACCTCCTGCCAGAGCATGGGGGCTTTCGCTACTACCTCTCCCAGCTCGGGGGTCCTTTCGAAACTTTGGCGAGACAGACTTTTGAGAACGTAGGCGCCGCAATTGTAGGGCAGGACTCCTGATGGACAGCTCCTGCTTCAAATCTGTTTGCGACGGCTCAGTCACAGTCTTTGAAATATCTGGTGCGTCTGACGCCTCAATTCCAACAGTTCCAAGCCCACTCACATGGTTGGCAGAGTCTTGGTTCTTCGTTGTCTGTTCCTCTTCAAGTTGAGCTCCAGGTTGAGCTTCCCTTGCGGCTTCTGCGACGAGATCAAACCCATCTGCTGCAGCTGTGACAGGGACAGAACTAGGAAGGGTCACGTTTCCACTTTCCCCTCTTGCTCCTCTTTCTGCTTTACCTGCCCCATCTTTGCCAGCAGCATTTTCATCGAATGAGCGAAAGTTGCGCAGTTGCAAAGCAGGACGCCCTACAAACTGCCCCTGCTTCAAATCTATCTGCAAAGGCTGAGGCTTTGAAACATCTGGTGCATCTGACGCCTCAATTCCAT
>Ga0126342_10012882_pt1 | contig 14867 bp, 15 predicted proteins | sample Cyp1metagenome_FD_92528 | JGI IMG/M metagenome (GOLD analysis project Ga0126342, IMG submission 92528) | Coral microbial communities from Lord Howe Island, Old Settlement Bay, Australia - Cyphastrea 1 metagenome | ecosystem: Host-associated > Invertebrates > Cnidaria > Coral ... | reverse complement strand
TTTCTTCTTACTCTTTCTCTTCTACTCTTCTCTCTTCTGATCTTTCTCTTCTCTCTGCCTCTGCCCTGCTCTGCTTTTCATCTGCCCATATTGTCGGAAGTTTGACTTCTAAACTTCCTTCGAACATCTTTAGTTTCGGATTAACTGGTTTTGTTTCCGATTCACTTTTTTTTCTTTCCGATTAACGGGTTTTAGTTTCCGATTAATAGCTTGGCCCTTGATGGCCTCGATGGCTGGTCGGAACAAAGAGATGGAAGACGCTGGGAGAACCACGGTGTTTGATCGTTTCGGCGTGACAGAAACACCTGAAGTCAGGTTCTTCGTTTCTGGTTGGTGGCTGCTGGCCACATACTTTCACATTTGTCATAGCACCCTTTGGGTGCTCTGTTGATTCAATTGCGCAGGTATCCGCGCCTGCATGACTCGCGGCCCTTGGTTTCCGAGAAAGTGATGGTTGATGATGGTTGTTTTGTTCTTAGTTTTCATGTTGTAGCAGAAAGGCATTTGCTATCGTGGCACCGCCGCCGCTCAGGAATTTCTCAAAAAGCCGGCTCCATCAAGCCGATGTTTTTTTTGAAATACCTTTTGCCGAACGACGCAGCGCAACCTTGTCCAATTTTATCCATCAGTACTCCCAGCATTGAGGATTCTTGGTTTAAAAAGTTGCCTATCGCATCTACCGCCCGTCGAGTTTTTCTCTAAAATGCATGAAGAATGCACAAGGATCTTTCTCTACGATCTCAGGACATGAATTTGATGCTGAATGATGCTGAATGTAACATGTCCATGTCCTCCGGCCTACAGATGTTGAACCTGGTTGTGTGTTGTCTTATAAAGACACACCGAAAACCAGTGGTGGGACCTGGATAGAAAGGTTCATACTCACATTTTGATTGACGATTTCTCACGGTTGATGATATCTAGAAAGAAGTGGCAAGGCATGGGAGAGAGGCGCTGCAGCAACCAAATTGGTGGAGGTGTGGTGAGTCAAAGTGTTTGAGAATGTGTTCGAGTGCGTATACATGGGTGTCCTAGCATTGGGTAGCTATGCAAGCCACGCACTTTGATTCTGATGTTGCTGCCCCATACCCATGTAGTTGCTTGCAAGGCTGGAGCTTCCAAAAATATTGCAGACAAACACGGCCTGACTCCACTGGAGCCACGTGTTTGCGCAGTCTTCAACAAATCTGCCCACAGATGCACACAGCGCAATAGTACTTCATGCAGAACGCATTCTGGTTTTGGAATTGACCGTTTTGTTTTTGTGAGACAAGATCATCTCCAGAGTTTGATCACGATTGGTTGCGAGGAGCTTGCGCAACGAAGAAACAAAGTCAGCATTTAACCAGAAAAAGATCAGTGTGAAGCTGCTGGCTTCTGGAAGAGAACGCAGGTTCTATTTGATATAAAAACTGTTTCCATTGACTTCAGCTTGGATCAGCTTGGTGGATTGTGATGGATTGGGGTCAATCGGTATCGTGTGACATGCAGGTCAATGAGCTTCTCCAGCAGACTAAAGCAAAACTTTTGTTGATACGCAGTACTAGTAGGAACGAATGAACTGCTACAACGGTTGGCATTAACCTATACTATGTATCTTGCAAGTGGTGCCACGGACTGCACATTTGAGTCCTGTTAGCAGCGATGGCAAGATGGGAAGAAATAAATAAACAAGCACAGATCCTGGATGATATCAGTAGTGGCCCAGGTAATCTAGACTCTAGTAGACTGTGATAGACTATGATTAAGATGAAGTATGCTCAGAAATTGCTTCTGCACTCGATCTATTTGGCTCAATTTTAGTGCCTGGGATGGCCTGTAGAAGGTGTGGTCTCTGGGAAGCTCGAAGGTGACAAAGGCTACCCGATTCGGTGTGATTTCTTTGCATACTGCATGATGCAACCCGTTTGCATATGAAACGACATTATTTTGCCAGTGTTTTTTCTGCTGTTTATAGGCTACTGTACGTTGCTTATTCATGGGAAGTGCTGCAAGATGTTCCTGTTGTTTTCCGTGACAGCGGAAGAAAGGCTCCAGGTCTCCAGGTTGTGACTTGCTTGAGGCAATGAGATTGTTCGTAAGAGCTTTGACATTCTTTGACACAATCCTGACAACTGGCAGTTCTGAAGCTTCAGCGTGTTGAAGTTACCGCCAACTTTCATCAACAGACTGGACCAATGCTAGGGTTCCTGATGTAGCTTCTCAACAAAGGATTCAAATGACAGTCAGCTCAGTCTTGCAAACTAGGAAACTACGAGGTCATCTCCTGAGGTTCAAGTCCAATGCGTGGGGTTATATTCTTGCTGGAACCAACACTTTGGCTACGCTTTTCATTGGCCTGGTCTTAAAGACATAACTGGGCTTTCGTAACTTTGAAGACTGCGTGGGCTAGTTTTGGCACAGACCCGACAGACTTTGTTGCATCCGCCAAGCAAATTGACTTTCTACACTCGCAAGCATTGCAAGGGCTTGAGGTCTCGGGACAAGGCCTTTGAGCCTTTCGCTTCTATATCGCATATCCGAAACCAAGTTTATGACGGAACTCTCATCACACCTCATTTTTTCTCGTCTCATCTTTATGCATTCTAGATTTGCTATCAGCCGACAAACATTTCTGAAACCCTCTCCATGTCTTGGGTTGTCCTTGCGCACCGACGACTCCACTCGATCGTATTCTGCAGGGGCTTTCTAAAGTCCTTCTCAGCGTTTCTACCACCGGAGATTGTTTCCCCCTGCAGTACATTGCGGCAGTAAACAAGGAAAAAAAAAGGAGTATAGGAGGTTGCAGGGACGCTCTAGAAGTTGCAAGAGGTTTGGAGACTTTCAAAAGGCTGCACATCACCGTTCAGGTTTGGGTCTTAAGTAGGTCTCCAAAGTGAGTTTTCAGGATACTTTGGGAAGGCTGTAGGAGAAGGATCGGAGGTGGACGGGTTCAAATCAAAGGTTCCAACGACTTTTTACTCACAGTTGGACCAATGCAGGACCTTGAGCAGGCATTCGCGGGCTAGGACCTAGTGTTGAGAGCATGTTTCATCTCTGTTCTGTTTTGACTGTCGCCTGAGTGTTTTGCAGGCCCCTTCAGCAATGGCAGCGGAAGTTGGAGCGACAAAGCAGGCTGCGCCCGCACATCTCATGTGCACACAGACGCGTACATGCACACAAGCACCGTTGTACTGACATAGACATATAATATGCGACCATGGAAAGAAGACGTGAGGACTTTGCAGGACTATGTCGTTGCGCAACGCTGCACATACTTCACGCAAATGGCAAAAAGAGATGTGGAATCAAGATGGGCAAAGCAATGCCAAGTTTCAGATTATAAGCGAAAGACATGTTTTTCCTTTGACTGCTTTCTTTCTCATGGCTTTAGCTCTTCACTTTCACCCAGCTTCAACGTTTTTTGCCGAATGAAGCCTTTTAAGGACGAGTGTCCCTTGTCTTCAAGTCTTACTATGTCTCACATGTTTGCACTTGCTTTCTGGAGATGTCCGGACTTTGCAGGTCTTAGACTCCATGGACAAGCTCCATGGTCCGCAGCGCTCCTAGTGCTTGCCGATTTCCGTAGGCCGTGCAGAGTTTGGATACCTGGCTTCAGTCTCACTAGACTGTTCATCGGCTCAGGTGGTTTGTCCCAATATCTACAAATCATATCCTTTCAGGTCGAATTTTGTGAACTTTGCGGCCTATTCGTGGTCAGTGCCTTTCTTTGGATGCATGCTTTGCGGTTTGAATGCAACGCGTTCCCTCCGCTTCCAACCGTGTTTGACGTGGTCGATTCTGCGTGCTCTGCATGGAGGAACATATTCCGCTACATTGGAGACTACCTTCACCTGGGTGGGAATTCACCTTAGTGCGTTGTTGAAGTCTTGTACTGCCTTCTGATATCTTTGATTGCTCAACCTGACCTGCAAGGATCGTCACCTTATTGGTTACTATTGCGAGAAACAAGTCAGTTGCTGGAATATCTAGGACTGGCTTGCTAGCTCACTGTGCGTTGGGTGCGAGAAGTGTTGGTTCCAGACACAGAATCAGAGTCAGCTACAAGTCTACAAGAGAGTGTTCGCGGGCTGAATCTACGTTGTAGTTGGGCAACGCTGGATCATGCGACATCATGCCACGCGGGACAACAGGGAAAGCCCCTGCACTAGGCTGAAAGGCTTTGTAAGGTGTGTACGCTCTGGTACTGAAACGTTGGACGTTCTTGCTTGCAACTGGAAAATCGTTTGCCCAAGTTGTTCAGCCTATATATATATAATTATATATAGATATATATACATACATACATATGATTATATGTATGACTATATATACACTGTATATGTATGATTATGTATATTTGGTTAGTTATATATATATATATGAATTCAAATCTATGATTACATATATATATATACATGATTCTATATACATACGTATATATATATATAATGTAATGTAATGTAATGTAATGTAATGTAATGGTATGTAATGGTATGTAATGGTATGTAATGGTATGTAATGGTAACTGGTATGTATGTTATGTTTTGTTTTGTTATGTTATGTTATGTACTGTAATGTATGTATGTATGTATTTACATATGTATATACATTTGCATATACATTTGTATTTACATATGTATGTACATGTATTTATGTATTTACATTTATATATGGATATATATATATGTATATATATAACGTGTTGTATATATATATACAGGTATGTATATGTATATGTGTATGTATGGTCGTTTATATATGATTATGTATATATTAGCATATATTTTTATGCATATGCCTATTTATCTAAATATATACATGTTTTTTTACTACTCTATCTATATATATATATGATTACGTATTTGATTTCACACGCATACTTACTTATGTGTATGTATATATATGTGTGTGTGATTAATAGCTATATGATTATTTATATATATATATGTGTTTTTCTATGTATGCTTTTAAATGTGTATATATATATGTGTGATTTTACATATAATCAAAATATGTTTATTTATATTTGGTTATGTGTATATATACATATATATACGATTTTATACATATATATATATATACATGAATGATTTTATACATATATGATTATATATATATGGTTGTTTATATATATATATATATGATATTGTATGATTATGGTTATGTTATTATGTTTATATGATTATGTTTATATGATTATGTTTATATGATTATGTTTATATGATTATGTTTATATGATTATGTTTATATGATTTTGTTTATATGATTGTTTATGTATATGAGCGCTATCAGATTTATGCAGGACTACCCAGATTTTGTACTGCATCGTGTTCATCACCCGGTGCTCAGCGCGGACAACTGTATGTGCAACTGAAGTCATGACATGTTGAAGGATTGGTTTTCCGGTGTTGTTTGCAGATTTTGGACTTCTTGGACTGGCTTGAAATTGCTAGGTACTTGGACCTCTTGGACCACGCGCAGTCTTTCTATTTGGTGTTCTTCAAGCTCACGTGAGCACTGGTGGTTTTTCTTGTAACGGTCAGCTTTTCTGTCTGTCTGTCTGCCTGCTACCTCAGGTACATCGCTACGTCGATCGTTGTTCTTGCCCTCTTTTACAACTATGACAGCACGTATGCCCGGAGGCAGTTGCCCGGGGAGCACGAGAAGCGACCAGACATGTGCGCTAAACGAATGTGTAAATGTCAAGCGACTTCTAATGGGAGAAACTGCACTCAGTACATATCGTGATGGCGGTGCAAGCAGCGTGTCTGCAAGTGTGTGCCCTTGCTCATGTGGAATCTCATATGAATGATGCTGGCAAAGAACTGCAACAAAGAGCAACACCCGATCCCCAAGTGGAGAACCACATCCTCCACCCTTCTGTCCTGACTAAAAAGTATTCAAATTGACAAAAGCATTGTCGAAGGAAGTTTAGAAGTCAAACTTCCGACAATATGGACAGATGGAAAAGCGGAGGTGCGACGAGTCAGAGAAGAGAAAGGAAGAAGACAGAAGGTGCAGGCGCGCGAAAAGGTAGAAAAGTCGCGAAACAAGTTATTCCATTATTTTGTGGCTCCAGAGGGTCGAAAAGTAGGCCCGCCGGCGGGTGCGGAGCCATCTGGTCGGATGAGAGATCAAAAATTGCACGCGGCTGTGGCGCGAAGCACATGTTGAAGTCAAAATAATGTCAAAGACACTTCAGGTTCAGAGCACTTGTGGACGTTGAGCTCTTGAGAAAGCACACGCCGCTGTGGCGCGAACCGCATTTTCGATTTCGAAGTCAAAATATACAAAGCACCTCAGCTCCGGAGAACTTTTGGACGGTGAGCTGTTGAAAAAGCGCACGCGGCTGTGGCGTGCAGCATATTTCGAAGTGATAATGTTAAAAACATCGTGCGCTTGGAGCACTTTTGGAAGTTGAGCTGTTCAAAAAGTGCACACGGTTGTGGCGCGAAGCATATTTGGAAGTGAAAATGCCCAAAACAACATAGTGTCGGAGCACTTTTGGACACTGTTGGAAGTTGCGATGTTGAAAAAGTGCACGCTGCTGTGGCGAGGCACGTTTGCAACTCAAACGTGTAAAAACTGACAGTCTCGGACCATTTTTTGGACGTTCATATGTGTTTTCCATGACAGGCACAAGGGGTTCATCACCTTGCCAAAATTGAGCAAAACGTGAAGGTCTGCAACTACAACTACACTACAACAACTCCAACTACAGCTACAACTACATCCCAGCTGCAACTGCAACTGCACTAGGTTTCAACTATATTGCACTACACTACACTGGACTACACTGCACTGCAACCACACCTGCAACTGCAACTGCAACTACAGCTACAATTACCACTGCCACTACATGACAACTACAATTACAACCACGCGCACAACTAAAACTAAAACTACGCTACACCACACTGGAGATAGATAAATAGATATGCAGAGGGAGAGATAGAGAGACACAGGGAGAAGGTGACAGAGCGAGGGAGTTCAAGAAAGAGACGGAGAGAGACTCAGAGCCTCGACCATCTTTCGATCCATCAGCGGGTTCGCTCTGCCATCATGCATCACAGGAACTCACCTCTCCTATAGTTTCCTATCTTTGAAACTTCCGCCACCGCTCTGCGCGGTACCAATTACATACCTACTGCAAACCTGCTATACGGAACAAACTAGGATGCAAACTACGCAGACATTGTGAAATATGAAAGGAGACAAACATACCTTGGAACAAGCCTGTGAGGATTGAGCCATGTCGTGACGCAAGTCTTTCTGTTGAGTGTTCTTTGGATGGCAAGCGGAGATCTCACGAATTTTGTAGGTTATGGGTCGCGACTGCCTCAAATAAACGATGGTTTACTTGGAGGGATACAATAGAGCGGATTGCTGCTTTTACATTGCTCCTGCTCGCACGGCATATATAACTGTCCAGCACGCCTGTTTGCAAGAGAAACAAACAGGATTGCACAGCAAAAGTTCCTCTAGCAGGTTCTCTCTGGGTTTGGATCTTGATGGCCTTTAAAGCTACTTCGGAGTTTCAAACTTTCAGACATGTGGTAGAACATAATGTTGGTTCACTGGTAAGGCCAGCCCAAAGTCCTGAGAGGTTTCTATCCAGTTCAGCCTTGTTGGCCTTTGCTTGTTTTAGCAAGTTTTTTTTGGATCTTTCTGGAAGATGGTTTGGGTTTTCGTTTGATCTCCAAACATTTTTATTTTTTGCACATCACGTTCTCTTTGACTGTGCTGTGAGTTCCCTTACAAAGTGTGCCACTTGGAAGGAGTTACTAGGCTGAAGATGGCTCAATTCAAAGGACTCTTGACCCATACAATGCATTTTCATAGAGGCGTAGAGTTTCCGCATACCTCTGCGTATAGTCCTTTTGGATCCTTTGGCAAGCTGGCTGCGTGAGTTGGCACGTCTGACGTGCAGGCATGATACCTGCAACATGACTGTGATCTTGGTGCCTTGCTCCATCGCTGCGTTGCTCTTGACGAACGACTATTCGCCCTTGGAGGCAATGCACTGCATTCAATGCACCGAGATTGATGCATTTGCACTGCATTTTGGATCATTTTGGTCTAGATTTTTTGAGCGCTGCCTCTCTCTCGCTCTCTTGCTCTTATGGTTGCATCGCACCAATCGTGTCCCATAATCCGAAGGTCCTGTGGACTTTCTCTGAATTCATAGAAGGCTTTGCAATGGTGCCCCACCTGTTTGATGGCTTGACTTTACAAATTGCCTGACAGATTTGAATTCTGGATGAGATGAAAGGAATATCTCCCGTATGTTTAAATTGGTGACCACAGAGCTTGGTGAAAATCTTGTTCTTGTGCACTTTCGCCCCACGTCATTTAGTTTCTCTCCCTTGCATCTGTGTACTTTTTCAGGTAGACTGTTTGGAGCTCCAAAACTTGAGTTCACAATTTGCATTCTGAAGTTGATTGATGACAGGTACCTCAATATATTTTCTGCTATAGAGAGCGCGTGAACAAAGATGTGTCTGGAGCTCAAGAGATATCAGATTATCAAATTGTTGTTGATTCCAGTGGCATACAAGCCAGGGGCACAAGCCTTTACGTGGTCATGCTTGGGGGCTACCGTGTATTCTATGCGCTCAACTGGATCTACAAGAAGGTGACGTGTTTGTGACGTGTTTGCATGGACGTTTTCCATCATTTCGCAAACGAAACGCCGAAAAGCTCGGCATATTGACCGCTGTCATTGGCGGCCACAAGCGTCAGATCAACATGCCGCGCTACTCCGATATCCAGAGTTGGATTGGCGGCCTTGTCGAGATCATGTTCTTTCTAGACTTCCTGAACTATAGGTCCGGACCAAAGTCCAAGCATTGCCAGGAAAGCAGATATAGTACGGACTGTTACAGACTCCAGGGTTTTCAAAGGACATCGTCAGAAAGGTTCTCGTAGCTTCTAGACCGCCAAAGAGATGCGTTTTTTTTCCAAGGTTCACTGGCAATAGCATTTTGCGTTCTTTCGTTCTCAAAGTGGACACGAAAATCAACGAGATCAGCGACCAGGCCAGTTGTCCTGTCAGCGAGCCCATGGCTGTCATTGTTTAAAGTTTAGAGCATACTTGTATGTAATATATGACTTGAATTCCATGCCAAGATAGACATAGTGCAAGTGGTCGTATGTTTTCAGTTTGGCACAATCTTGATCGCTTCTAGCATCTTAGCTTTTGGCATGAGAAATTGCTATGCAAATAACTTGGCCATTTTTTGACTGTGCTTCTGCGGTTGTGTTTTGGGTGACTGTTTTCCTTCCAACAGGGGCTGTAGAATTGATTCGGCAGTGTCATCGGCAAAGTCGTGGTTTCAATTTCTATTGTGATCAAGGCAATTCAAGGCAACAGTACATCATAATACATCCACATTACATCCAGTGTTGCTGTGACTTTGACCAATTCCTGTGAGGTGGAATCTAAAGTTCTAGGCTCAGCTCCTCGGACAGAGAGGCTTGAAACCGAAGGCGGTGAGATGCGAAGGCGCTGGATGTAACAACCGGTGTTGCTAAGAGTTGCTAGCCGTCGCTCGCCAGTCGCTAGTCACAAGTGTTGGCATCTTTCTTGACTTGGGAGAGCAAGCTGGTAGCCTCGCTGAAGATGTAGTTCGCTGAAGTGTGTAGTGTGTGTTGGAGGGTATGGGGTGGGGACAAAGTGTTTGCTAAATAAATGTGATATATATATATATCTGTGTGTGTGTATAGCGGCTTAAAATGATCTAGAGCCATGCGTTCCTTCCAAAATCAGCGTTTGGGATTGTTTTGGTATGTTTTGGTAGTATACAGCCTGCAGTAGGTCTTTACTTGCAAGATGTTAAATGCAAGAGGAAATACGGCCGTGCAACTTGTCAATCTGCCTTTGCACTTGTTCGGATCTTTCCATCTCTTTGCCTCCATGGTTTGGTGGTTTGGAGGTCATGTGCTACTTGCACTTTCGGGCTATTCCGAAGTTTCCTTATTGGGCGTTGGCTTTCAACCTTCCTTTGATGTCTTTAAAGTACTTGGTGTGCTGATTGAAGTAGCCTCAGCCCTCAGCATAGCGAAACTCATGGAAGGCGAAGGAAGCAAGAGGAGGAACGGCCCATGGAGGCCTCTTCAAGAGCTGTGCCAGAGTGGCCCATTTGTGGTACATTTTGGATCATCTTGGATTTTGGGTACTTCAGCGCTGTGTAACTTCCTGGTTGATGGTTCAATGCTGCACCTTGAAGTGCCAGGACGTGTGATGCAGCACGGCCTCTCTGAGTCCACTGTAGCAATCGTACATTGAAAGAATTGACGACCCAAGAGCTAGATGCCCAAAGACCTTGGTTCGGAACTGGTTAAAGCACAAGCCTTGAGCTGTGATAAATTTGAAAGTTGCACTTTGGGTAGGGTTTCCTAAAACCTGCTTGCCATCAGCTTAGTTGGAACAGCCCAAATCCCGGAACTTGACCAAACAGCTGGAGGGCGAGGATGGGCGATGCGACCGCATTTTGCTTACGGTAGAGTTAAAAACTGCGACTTCATGATTGTAATTATCCCGTGTTACAAAGTTCTGCATGCGACAGTGCCACTTGTAGGAACCTCTCAAAACAAATTCAAAACATGCCTCAATGATCGGCGAAACCCTTGCATTGGAGCCTGTGCAGGCTCTTATTGCAGCCTTCACTAGCATGGAATCCCGCGGCACCTCCCTCAGATTGAGAATTTTGTTGTGTTTCTGCTTAAAAACCTGTCAGAACCTTCGAGATACCAAACTCCATCCTTATAAACCCGGAATCCTTTGGCGGCCTTGGGGAAGCCAGCGCATTCATTTAAAACCCTTATTTGCCAGAGCATGAATTCTAGGACCAGTTCTGCACATACAATCTTTATATACTTGCATCCTTTCAACCTCATTTCCGTGCTACTGTATCCCAAAACCTGCGTTGCTGAAGAAAAGAATGGCAAGACAAAGCTATCGAATAGGATCAGCTGGCCAAGTTTTCAGTCAAAACAATATCAGACAACAGGGCATCAAGTCCATGTGGAGCACAAGCCATCAGCATCCGTTTGACAGAACTGAATGCTGAGCTTGCAGTGTCAAAAGCCGCGTCCTTCGACGAACCTCCAATGTTTGGTGGGTAAACAGTGGTTAATGTTTGGGACAGGAGACCACCAGTCTTGCTTGTTGTTTGATTTCTTATTTACGTATGTATACATATATAACTACATATGTATACGTACATATACATAACATGTACATGTACATGTATATGTAAATGTATATGTAAACGTATATGTAAATGTGTATGTATATGTGTATTTGTATATCTATGTATATCTATGCATATCTATGTATATATATACATATATATATATACATGTGTGTGTGTTTGTTTGTTTTTACTATCTAATTCTGGGAGTACCCGAGTACCCGATTTCGACTTATACCCATGCATCCACATCTATTTGTGGGACAATCCAAATCACTTTCCAGGGCAAGTCATGGGAAGTCTTGTGAGCAGACACAGAGACATTTTCTGGCACTGTGTCCACCTTTTGTCTCCTGTTTTGATTCTATCCAAATCCCCAAAATTGGGTCAACATTTGCAGCCAGAAGCTACACTGTGGCTTGCACGAATTTATGCATATGTCTGTGCGAGCGTCCAAATCATGCAGTCACTTATTAAAGAACTGTTGCAACAGGCTGGCTACAGCAGCATTAGCCCTTCTCAGAAAATTCAGAAATGCTGAAGACGTTAGTATATCTTTCGAACACAGAGTTTGCAAAACTGCTTGTAGTTTCATGAATGTTGCGAGCCTCGTGTCTAGATGTGTGCCTCCTGTTCCTGCTGATAGTTCACTTCCTGGCAGTTTCTGTCCATGCAGAAGATGGAGAGCTCGCTGACCGGCGGGGCATGTTGCTGACAGAAGTGGGCCTCCTTCGTCAAGTGATTTTCGAATACGTTTCATCAACAGATCCCAGTCTACATCTTGTTTTGCAAGATGTTGCTGATGGGAAAACTTGGTCAGCAATTCACCAGCTGGGTAGCAAACTTGAACCAAGTTACAAGATACATCAGCAGATGATGTCTGAGCCAATTGGGGTTCGAGAGCTTGGAATCCTCCGAGCACTCGCAGATATTGGCATTTTTGAAATTGTGGCCAGCCTTGAAGCAACAGGTCTTCGCACTGTCAATCGCACAATCCAGACGATCCACACAATCCATCCACACCAGTCACGAAGCCACTGGCTAATGAGTTTGGCCAAAGATTTGCAATGGTTGACGCAAGTCTTGCCACGTGGGGATCGCACTTTGGTGGCCATTGCTCATGCAGTGGCATCCCACGTTATGTTTGCCAGCTTGGGTGCGGATTCTGATGGCTATGTACGGATAGAGAGTATGTCCTCCATCACTCAGGCGTGGTGGTTGGCAGAACAAGCAGCTTCTGCAAAGGTTCGCAGCATGTGCGAGGTGGGCTTCAATGGAGGGCATTCAGCGTTGGCGATGCTGCTGAGTGCTGCAATCGATGCTTCCATGATTTCTTTTGATTTAATGTCAAAATCCTACACTCCAGCTTGTCACCGACTGGTTCGTTTGGCCTTCCCGCACCGCCACATCCTGGTGGAAGGGCCATCCAACTTGTCCATACCCAATTTCGTACTCTCAAATTTGCAAAGCAAATGCGACTTGATATTCATAGATGGTGGGCATGCTGAGAAAGAAGCACTGTCGGACTTGCTTCATATGTCAATGCTTGCTACTGAAGGAGCTCTCCTTGTCATGGACGACGTTGGCTGCCAATCCAATTTTTGCGAGGGCCCCACCAAGGCATGGAAGTCCTTTACAATATCAGGACGAGTCTTGGAACTTGGCTGTCAAGAAGAAGCTGAGCGACGATGGTGCTGGGGCACGTACAACCTTTGACAAAGCATGATTTTCAATTATTTTCATATACGTGTTGATAGGCGTTTGGTGATTTTGATGTGCGAACAGGAAGAGCAGCACCTTTTTGTCGCCCATTGCTGGTGCAGAGACTTGAAGCCATTCGACTTGTTCGGCTTGGTCGGTTTTGATCGTGGTCATACGGAGTAAGGGAGTAAGGAAAGCTGGTGAGGCCAAGTGACCAAGTCGGTGAATCATGGAATGTCAATGCAGCCAGAGACCTGTCCTTTGGGCACTCTCTCACTTGAAGCTCGAATGGACCGTCCAACGTGTTGGCCACTGCTGGCATGGATGTTTGATACTCATTTCATCTCATTTCATTGTCATTGAAGCAATGTCAAACTGTCAAAGGTGTCACTTTACTTTGCAGATTCACTGAAAGACGCAGCATGAAAAGTACTTGAGCAAGGATCCGGCTATGCACGCGTAGAAAGATTGCTATGAAGATCTCACAGGCAGCAAGATTCGGTGAGTTCGGGAAGTTCAAGGGCAAAACAATCGGGGCAAGTCGTTGACATTCGTTGACAAGCCGTCCAGATCCATCCAGCTTCTCAGTGCCAGTGATGCCAGTGCAACGTCAAGTTGTTCCAGTTGTTCCGGTTGTTCCTGCTCAGAGACAGCTTATGACGCAAAACTGAAAGATAAAATAACATGATGAATCCATGAAGCCATGCAGCCACTGTATGATTATTGCATTATGTTTGTTGGTGAATGGAACCAAATAGATCAGATTGATATGATATGATATGATATGATACTGTATGATATGATTCTATAATAGCAAAATAGAAGGCTATCTACACCAGTACTTTGCAGGCTGCATATTCCCTCCAAGCTCCATCTCGAACCATATGAGAAAGCGCATCCGACACACATGGGCCTGTGCTTGCTTCCAAGATATGAGTTCCTATCAGGACTAGTCGGCATCCTGTAAGTGCCACTAGATACTTCCAAGTACTTGACAGTGACACCCTGTGACGTGCAATAAGTTTGTGCTGTGTATATAATTAGTGCAGTTTTGGTACTTTGTGGTGCAAAGTAACAATTTGCAGTGCAGCAAAAAAGGTGATTTGAAATTGTTGCCACACTGTGCATTAATATGCAGTAATTACTTTGTATGAGTAACAAACTTCGATAATAAAGCCGTATGACGCTCCACGTTGATGGCAAGAAGTTCCCAGCCAGCTCCAAGAATATTTTGCGCTTGTTCCCTAGCCGCACAGGGCTTGCTCCAGCTTCCTCCATAGCAATCAATAAACCTTTGAAGATCTTTGAAGCATTTCGTTTGACTCTTCTTGTGTGGAAAAAGTAAAAAGGCACTTGGTTTTGGTTATATTGTCTTAGTGATTTTGCTGTACTGATTTGTGTATTCTACAACGTACATTGAGTAGCGAGTAGTAACTGGAATTGGCGCAGCTACTGTACCCAAATCCCGACGTAAACATCTAAATATATGAGCAACCGACACAAAATTAGCAGCATACTACTGTAATGTAGCAATCGGCTTGGGATGAATACGAAAAAAAATCGACCGATAGGGGATTACCCATTTACCGATATCCTATATTCATCAATATTGACACAACATGGAAAAAATAAAAATTTACAACCGACACCTACTTTGACCATACCTATTACATATACAATAATAAATAATTTGGACCATTATTTATATGATTATTCATATAATATTTATTTAATAATTTCTATAATATTTATATATATATATAATAATTTATGTAACAGACATCTTAAAATTATTAAATATAATTCTAAATCATATAGATATTATCGAAGGAAGTTTAGAAGTCAAACTTCCGACAATATGGATAAATGAAAAGCAGAGCAGGGAAGAGGCAGAGAGAAGAGAAAGATTAGAAGAAAGAAGAGTAAGAAGAAAGAAGATGCAGATGCGTGAAAAGGTAGGAAAGTCGCGAAACACTGTGTTTTTCCAAT
>Ga0126342_10012881_pt1 | contig 14867 bp, 17 predicted proteins | sample Cyp1metagenome_FD_92528 | JGI IMG/M metagenome (GOLD analysis project Ga0126342, IMG submission 92528) | Coral microbial communities from Lord Howe Island, Old Settlement Bay, Australia - Cyphastrea 1 metagenome | ecosystem: Host-associated > Invertebrates > Cnidaria > Coral ... | reverse complement strand
GGTATGTAGGTATGTAGGTATGTAGGTATGTAGGTATGTAGGTATGTAGGTATGTAGGTATGTAGGTATGTAGGTATGTAGGTATGTAGGTATGTAGGTATGTAGGTATGTAGGTATGCATGCATGGATGGATGGATGGATGTATATGATATATGGACAAGTGCACAAACTACATACAAATATATATAATTATATATATATACACTTAATATACACATACACACGGACATGAAATGACTACACAAAAGAGCCCTGTTGTATCTTTTGGTTCACTAATTAGGGCCAGTCGAAGCTCCTCTGCGCAAATTCATCAAAATATCGCCTCCATCCTGTCGCGTGAGCTCCCCAGCTATTGCAGACCTCAACTGGTGGAATGCTTGGCTCTTGCTACGACAAAAACACTCACAACTTCTCACAACAAGAAAAACAATCAAGAAAAATGCAAATAAACATAGAGAAACAAATCTTTCAGCGACAATATGCAGCGCAATCTCAATGAACATCTCTTTCAATATCCTCTTAGAATGTAGCAGCACGTTCGCATCAAGGACTGCACGGCAATACCCCGCCTAAACAGCGATGCTGAAATGCTGAATTTGACTCCGTCGACACAGCACCCCATTCCCAGCGCCTTTGCTGCTGCCAAAGTAAGCTGCCCGCCACCGTGACGAGTGTCTTGGGCAAACCTGTGCTTTTTGTACAAACACGAGCCGGGACACATCCATGAAGTTTGAAATCCTACGCCCGAACGCAGTATGCCAAAACGACAGTGCCACTGGAGTATCGAAAAAATTGTGTGTGTATCTATATACATATCATATACATATACATACATATATGTATATATGGCCCCGCCCGGCGTCCGGCAACCCCCCCATGCTATCCCCCCAGCAACCCCCCACGGGGGTGGCTAGCCATCTACCACCATCCGTCAAAATCTCATATGCTCATGCTATACTTAAATGCTGGCCTCGTGCCACCTATGCACTACATGACAGGATACCTCCATGCAGCGTTCACTACTGCCTATTATAATATTGCCATAGAATCTATTTACAGCGTATTACTGCCAATAAAGTACCTATATAGTAGCCATATACTAGCTACTATCAAGATCTCATGCGCTATACATACGTGCTAGCCACATACTACCTAAACACTATCTACATGATACCTCTATAACACCCCATCCATCCCACAGGGGGGGCGGGGGTAAAGTAGACCCTACATCAATCATTTATATGGTAGCAAAATGTCAACTATATCCGACAGCGTATATGCATGACCATGAGGGGGGGGTGGTGGGGGGTTGCAGGGCCGAGCCACATATATATATATATAATTATATATAATAATAATATATAATAATAATAATAATAAATAAATAAATAAATAATAATAATAATAATACTAGTATACAATAATATACGTACATACACATATGAGTACATTGTATATATATATATTTATATATAAATATATATGTATATATTTATATTTATATAGATATATATTATATATATGTATACATACACAGTATATCACAGTCTATTCAATGACAGTGTATTCATGATGCAGTATATTGGGGAAGACTGGCATCTTCCAATTCCCACAATCTCCAGAGGAAAAAATACGCAGATCGCAGCTCCACGAGGCAGGCCTCTCCTCCAGCTCACGCAAATGGACCTAGCAACAAACATGGGTGACATCTTGTCTTCAAAGTCTTCAAAATCTTCAAATTGGTTGACACGGTTTGGAGATGTTTCAAGTCATTAGTCCAATTTTGACTCATACTTCATTGAGGATTCCATACCCTTACACTACAAAGTATCACAGTAAGAAAAAAACTGAACAATTCTGCAAGTGTCCCCAAGAAATCAGAATCCAAATTAAGGCGATCCACATTGCCTATCAAGCTCTTTATCAATTCACTGTATAATTCATCCATCCACCTACCTACCTGACTGCTACCTGCCTTTGTCAATTTGTACCTACCTGTTTATATATCCTTCTGTCCATCCATCCATTTGCCCTATAGACCTACCTGCCCTCCCTACCCATCCACGCATCTACCTGTATACCTATCATTACCTATCTATCTGCCTGCCTACCTCCTAGTCTGTGTATATGTCCATCATTGTCTGTCTAAGTACATGTCATATAGCCTACCTACTCATCTAATTATCTTGCAGTATATTGTATACTGTCTTCATGTCCATTTGAATCTGTCATAATCTGTCTATATAGCGAATCTAGAATCCAGAGTAAAATATAGTGAAATTAAAAAAAAAAACGGTGGGCAGAAGCTGAGGGTGCCGCGACGGAAATTCCACGCCTTAGCAGCATTGAACGGCGTCTGATGTTGCCATGGAAGGGCAGTCAGATTTGGCGATGGAGCTTGGCATTTCGGCTGAAGCTTTGGTGAAACCAAGATTCAACTCATGCAAATCTCCATTATTATTGTTTTGGGTTGGTTGGCAAAGCAACGACCACGGCGCGATTGTAGCACTGGACACACCTGTAGGATACTGTGCCATCCTGTACCCAACGTTCAGCCAGGACACTGTCCCAAACAAGCCTTTCGACTGAACTGGTACATTGCCTGTTCCAAGTTCGCCAAGATTCAAGCCATTCTGTTTGATCAGTTGCAGCAAACAAACAGATTGTCAAAATATCATGATGATATCATGATGATATCATGATCACAAAATATCTGCCGCAAAGAATCTGCCTACGTTCTTTGGCAAAAAATCTGTGTCTCTTGTGACCTGGGATGATTTGGGTGTCACCACAACTGGAGACTGGAGAGCCTCCTCAGCCACAACAAAAAGAGTTCGACCTGGGCATCGCTTCGGAGTTTTTGCGACTTTGTGTCACATTTGCGTTTTTTCTGAGAATTGTTTCTAGAATATGAACTATGAGCTCCCGTCAAAATCCTTTACATCTGAGTAGTCGCTTGTTATGGTTATCGCTTTTGGGGGGCCTATCGCTTTCCAGGGTTTTGTGGAAATCAGCATATTCGAGATCCAACATGAAGCCAAAATCCATTCCTAAACAGGCTCGGAAATGGATCGAGCAGTTGTTTTGTTGGTTTCAAGTGCTTCGGCAACACTTCATGTTCCTTTCGTGTTGCATTTATTTGCATGCATGTTCCTTTCATTTGCATGCATCTTCCTTTAATTGTGCATTCATTTCCTTTCATGTCCCTTTCATGTTTCTTTCATTGGTATTCATGTCCATTCATTTTCCTTTCATATTCCTTTCATGTTCATTCCAATGTTCATTCATGTCCTCTCATCTTCCTTTCATTTGCACACATGTTCCTTTCATTTTTCATTAATGTCCTTTAATTTCCTTTCTAAAGTTGTGGAAATGGCTCTATGGCTTGGCCAGGGAACCCGAGTGCAGCAAATGGTTATCGCAAAGTTATCGCCAAGGTTATCCCTAAATAACCCCTCCAACATATGACATTGTTCGAAGGAAATTTGCCACAAAACGACAGAGAGAGAGAGAGAGAGAGAAAAAAAAAGAAAGAGAGCGAGCGAGTTGGATGCCAAATGCTATGGTAACTGCAGGAAACAGGCCACCACAGGTTGAATTTCCCTCATTGGTTTTGCCCGGCCCGTTCTGTGAATGTGCACAACAGTATTGGTTTACGCAAAGTTTAATGGACTGTCGTGTATGGTCCCAGGTTATCGCTTTTGGGGGGGCCTATCGCTTTACAGTGTTTCGTGCACATCTCTGACAAAAAACTCCTGCAAGACTAAAGTAGTCTTCAACCATTTTGACCGTGGCTCATATTATGAACATGATACCAAGATATACCAAGTGTAACAATATGCATGTAGTTGAAACATGTTGAAACGAGCAAACTTGCTCGAACAAGCACACTATGAACAGATATGAACAGTATGCATACAGTATGCATTCTGTCATTCTGTCATTCTGTTGGAATTTCCGGAATGGGACTCAAACCTGGCACCTCAATATTGGAATCCCACAGGAACCTCAGCACTGCTCAGAATCATTCTTGAAGCATGGTTGTGAAAAATTGCAAAAGCTCGCAGAAAGAGCCTCTCAGAGAGCAATCTTCAAACATGGAGCTTTCGCAGTTGTGTTGTTCCAAGATAAGTTTTTTAGGATCTTTTCTGGTCATGTTGGTAAAATTTTCCTTCGAACTATCAGGTTTTATATGTTTTACAATTCAATCAATGTCTTGTTTTAAGGTTGGATTTCAAAGGCTGCCCGGCGCGAAGTCAAGTAGGTGCACCATGCGAAAAGAAATCCTCGGAGATGGCATGCATGCATTACTGTAATATGTATATTTATTTATCTAACTATATATTTATTCATTTATTCATTTATTTTCATGTTCGTTATTATTTTGTTGTGTATATACTATATAATACTATATATACGTATGATTACATGAAATTATATATGCTTAATAGATGGATGTATAAATCACACACCATATTCAAACATAACAATGTCAGGTGGCTCGTAGCTCACAGAAACTGACAACGAACAGTTGATCTCGTTGATCGGACTCATTCGGACTTCTGATCTCAGATTCTTCCTACAGCTGAGTTCTTGGCCCCAATTCGCTCGCAACTTGTTCGCTGTGGGCAGGGAGTTTCTTCAGCTGACAGGGAGGCTTGAGGCACTTGCTGTCTTCGTTTCATGATCGCAGGATGCCATGAAAAAGGAGTCAACACAAGAAGATGCGCAACAAAATCCAAGGTATATGCAGGATTCCACCAAAGCCGCCCTGCAGTTTGGGACACGCAAACAACTCAGAGGAAGATGACTTAGAACGTGCTGGGCGAATCTACCTGTAACAAATATTTTAAATCGACAAAGTCCATGCAGCCAAGACGTTGAAGACAGAGAGCTCATCGTGCTGAGCTCACCTACAGTTTTCTTGTCACTATATGTCACTATGAAACCCGCTGAGTTTTGCCTCTGTTGGAGGAGGGGCATCCAGAATCACGTCCACGACACCCCACCTGATGCACTGGCAGTTAGGTCCGCAGATTGTTAAAATATGTTAAAATCACTTAACAAAATTGCTTCCTTGTGCAGATGATCAACCATTAGATCGTCGATTAGCATCGAAATTAACATCCTCTCTCCCGCTTGTTGTAACCATTCTTCGTCTCTCTCTTCTTGCCTCGTGCAGCGTTGTAGCGGAGAGTTTTCATCTGTTTTGAGCTGCTCAATCTTTTGCCTCTCACCTGCAGCATGAAAGCTTAGAGAAAGAAATCCACTTCAAGAACAGGAGGCGTGAAACTATTGATTACTATTGTTTCTTGATTTTTCTTGTACTTGCATGATAAGGATTGGAAGACCAAGAGGTGCCAAATGCTCGGCCGCACTGCAGAAGACCATGCCTGGAGTGTTTGCCCTGGCAAGAAGCTCGTCCATGACCAGATTGAGCACGACAAAGACAATCCGATCCCTATCCTGGACGGCTAGACCAGTCATGCCGTCTAAGAACCTTAAGCAATACATAATATATCATAATATACAGATTACAGATGATTACAGTATATATTGGCTCATAAATGCCCCAGCTCCAAGTTGCAGATTCTACATGATTCTACCATGTGACAAAAATTGCCCTGAAAACACGTTGAATGGTGAGACCTTTGCATTTGCAATTGCAGCAAGATCGGAGCAGCAGAATTTCTAGAGCACGTTCTTGAATCATGGACTGTGAAGGGCTGAAAGTTTCCAAAAGCATTTCCATCGCAGCTGCCTGCACAATCACATCACTATCCGGAGGAACGCAACACCTGCAGGTTAAGAGCAACTTTAAGAACAACTTGTCAATCTGCAGGTTGAGGGCAAGCCTTTCTCTGTCCATTTCAGATTCTGCGAGTCAAAGGAGTCTCCACAATGCGATCACGCAATGTGTCAGTTGATTTCGCACCGCATTTTTTCCCACCGCATGTGAGAGTTGGGTAGCTGAGTGCCAAGTGAGCCAGAAGCAGAGATAGCTATCAAACCTTTCACATGCTTCATCCGTGTACCATGTATCTGCCAAAACAAGAAAAGCATTCACCTGCTTGATCACTTGAAGCCTCACTCCACTTGCAATGAGGTAATATAAGACACAAGGAAAAAGGCTCCTGTCCATCTTACAGATTCATTCGAGGGGTAAGGGAATCCACTTCTCAAAAGGATTGCTTAAACGAAATGCCAAAGTTCCGTATTTGTTTTGCTAAGACATGGATCGGAAGCTTAATCAGGCTCAACGTATGTTACGCATACAATATCATACAATGGCATACAAGCAGTTTAGATTAAACCTTAGAATCACAGTGCAAAAAAGGAAGTGTCAAGGATTATTGACAGGCAGGCACGCAAAACACGGTGTCAGTGAGCGTAGTAAGTTTGGATAGATTGTTTCTGGTTTGATCTTTATGCTGCAAAATTACCCTGGTTGATTTGCAAGCTGCTGCTCCTCACTTGGTGCACATGGCACATCTTCGAAAGGTGGGCTGCCATGAATGACTCCTAAGGACCAAGGATTCAATGTTCCACACTATGAGTGGACAGAAGACACGCTCAGCGATTGTGTGTGCATCCTTTAAAGCTGGATAGATGCCAATAAGATCTACGTAGTTGTACAAACCACCAATACATGGAGCATTCCAGACATGATGATAGAATTGCAGCTAGGTATGTCAATCTTGTAACCTTTGGAATCCTCAGTCCGTTCCCTTCCTGGTGTCCTTTTGGACTGTACAAGGATTAGTCTGGCTCTGAAGGAGTCTGGAATGGGAACGTCCACCAGACTGCCGTAGCATGAATACCTCCTCCAAAAATCCAAAAACATCTCGATTATATTCAATTATTATCATGGATGATTCGTCAGGTACATGCCCCTACACACCACCAGAATGGTGGGTCATAAATGGTCACAATATGATTGGCAAGTTGTGGCATCAACTGTGCACTCGGAGGTCAAAATGTCAGTGACTAGTGGTTCATGCAGTTGCTACTGCAAGGGAGGTGAAAAATGTAAAATCACCGTGCCCTTACAGTGCTAATTGGGGCGCTTTGAAGTCACCTAAAACAAACGAACTGACCTTGGAAGCTGCAGGACAGACAAAACGGCCAGCGCAATTTGCACTTCGCGGCTGCTCTTTGCAGGGAGCTGTCCGACTGTCTTACGATTACAGCCTGTTTAAGGCTCAGACAGATTTGATGGGTTCTATCTCGCCAAGTCAAGGTATAACTTTGGCAGATTCAAGTGAACCCTGCTGAAATCTGGGAGTCTGTTGGAATCTTCGTCCTGACTAAGGAGCATTTCCCTCAAGCTCCAGCGCTCTGAATCTTCACATTCAGATCGGCCTTGCATCAGTCCTGCCACTGAAACCGTTGATCTACAGGCCTCTGTTTATGTACCCGCGCGACGACACTCTAGATCACTCTAGACTCTGAAAGGAACCGCAACCCATGAATGAGGCACAAGGAAAACATAGAGAAAACTGAGAAAGAAACTGAGGAAGTTGTAATGTTCAGTCTGATTTAGTCTCCTCAACTTCCAATCAGACCGAGGACGAAGAATCTGAGCAAAGTCAAGCGAGACGAGAGATGAAAACACAAACAATCCCAAACAATCCCAAGTAATCATAAACGCATAACCTTGGCATAAACAGAGCTGGATGACTCAACGACTTTCAAGGCAAATGTCAAAGCATTAAAATTCTTTCAACCTGGCCCTTGGGAGGTAGCAGGCACTCTCCGGCTGGCCTTGAATCTCAACATGTTCTGATTCTTCATCTCTTCCAATATGCCACGCCTTGTATTCACAAGATTTCACAAGCTCACAGCATCATCCAAGTCACATCAGGTCACATCAGGTGACTTTTGAGATCATCAGGTCACTGATCTCTTTTGCCCTTTGATCATCTTTGATCATCTTTGATCCCTCAGGATCCCCTCGCATCTCGGCACTCTGCATGGGGATCACATGGGGTCGCCTTGATGGTCCACTGAGGAAAAGGCACATCTGTCACCTCGTTCACTGCAAGGATCTGGTCACCTGCACTTCAGAGATCTTGAGAGCACTTCGACTTCGGTAGTCACATGAGCATTTTGCCAAATTAAGCATAGCCAGGCATAACAACATCATGGCAGTGAGACTGCAGCTTCAACACAACTGTTCATACTCAAATGAACACACCTTGGCGCACTGCGCGATTCCTGCCATGATCATGAAGTGAAAGAATTTGACAAGAAAAACAATGCGCATAAATCATAATGTGCATACGTATAATTCATTTGCAGTATATAATGTATATATTCTTGTGGCATGACATGAGGACAATGCCTTTTGTAGATTTCATATATATAGTACGTATAAGCCTAAGCACATGACCTACGATGACCTACGATGACCTACGATGACCTACGATGACCTACGATGACCTACGATGACCTACGATGACCTACGATGACCTACGATGACCTACGATGACCTACGCATATATAATATATAGTATTGTAGAGTGTACATGAGGTAGAACATGCATGGCATGCAATTCTTGTTCAGGCCCGTCCCCTAGGTAGAAGACCTGTACAGTATATACTGCCAACTGAAGACCTTTAATGCTCTTGAAACCGCCTCACAGAATTGATCTGAACCAGTCTGGACATCTCGATTCTCCTCGTTAAATTTAATCATAAAGATTCATAAAACTGTTCAAAACATTTCACAACTGTTAGAGAAAGCGGGTTTGGAGTTTCGTCAGCCAACAAAGGCGGTGCGGCTCATAGTCCCCCAGGCACAGCTTGTTCCACGAGGGGATGACGCCGTCCATGTAAACTTTTTGCACCTCCGAACAACTTGCTGAAGCCATCGCCCACAATGCCCACAATGCCCACAATGCCCACAATGCCCACAATGCCCACAATGCCCACAATGCCCACAATGCCCACAATGCCCACGCCCAGAGCAAGAAACAGAAGAAAATTGGAACGAAACAGCGAGGAAACGCATGGATTGGAACTGCATCAAGCAATCAGCGGGGGCTCAACACATGGCTGCTGCCATCAGGAACACTGTCACCAGGACGACAACCACCACCGCCACTAATGAAGAAGAACCACTATCAGTCAACATGAACCAGAACCAGTCACAGCCAACCGTACTCACAAAATCTCACAAACAGCCACTATGCAGAGGCACAACAGCAATAGCAAAAATTGCGACAGTCATGGAACCACACAACCAGAACAATGATGCGACACACTCAACATGCGGCCACACACACTCCCTGGTCCCTGCACCTTGAGTGGTGGCTGGCCATGATGGTGGGAGACCTTGCATGTCATGGCAGAAGATTAAAAGATCTTAAAAGTCACAAGCTGTCCTGGAGGCAAACGCTGCCACATTGACCAGAAAGTCTCAGAAGGTGTCGGATAGTAACACCCTTCAGCATGTTTGAAGAACAGCAGAAACTCCAAGAGATGCGTTGATACAAGCAGCAAAAAATGCGTTTCAAAAAAAACATAAAAAGGGTCACACAAGGCTACCACAACCCTCCGCTGGCACCTGCATCCCCAACTCTGTGGCTGGAGTGGCCTGTGACTCAACTTACAGCATCAGCAGAAAGTGGTTTTCTAACAGCAAACACGTTCGAAGACCGCGCCTTTCGTACTGTGAATTGCAAAATCCAATTACCAGCTTCTGTTTCAGTGAACTTGTTGTCCTTCAAGTTGGGAGCTTCCTGGCCAAAAAGTCCAGCTGCACGCTCTCTCAGAAAATCCAGCGCAACAAATCCCAAATGGTGAAAAGGGGCTCATGCATGCTTATGCAAATTCATTGCTCAGCCCAATCTCGAAGTTTTTTGCTCTACAGGACTTCAGACATGGTAGCTACAACAAACCTCCTGTTGTGGATTGTCACATTGTGACATTGCAACAACCAATTCAGGCCTGCGCCATCTGCATAGTCTGCGAGGCCGTCATCATTGACACATCTGACTGCCCCGTGGTGCCTTCAAAAAATCTGCAGCTCACAGCGCAGGCGAGTACTGCCCACAAGACACGTGCCACTCAAAATGCAACCAAATCAGTTCCGAACTACAACAGTACCAAAAGCAGCTAAACGATGTAGTGTTTCAGTTGAAGATATCACTCCATGTTCAATGGGAGCACTTCAAGGTTGCGGTGCCAAACAAAGACACACATCAAACTGTACAAGCCGTGAGGGAACCGAACTGAAGAGAAACCTTCTGTTCGTGTGTGATACAGTGCGGCATTGACATCTCTTCGAAGATGATCAATGAATGCCAGAGAGACTCTGCAAGGGACAAACCTATTGGACCTATGGCACCTATGGGTTGTTGGACTATCTCAATATCTTCCTACCTGGTAGCTACCTGGTAGCTACCTGACTTCCAATATCTTCCAATATCTTCCAATATCTTCCAATATCTTCCAATTACTGTACTTTGCATATCTTTGCATTACTTTGCTGGTCCAGCGGCCCAGCGGTTGCTTCTCGTTCATCTCGTGGTACGTCTTCATAGCATCAACCTGTCAAATTTTGTTGGTCACTCGAATATCACTCTGCACAGGGCAACGAATTGTGATTAAGTTGCCTGCTGGCCAATAGTGATTAGGCACTATCAAGAACAGCCAGAATCCAGAAACTCAAGCCAGCTATAATTGATCAAAAGAAAATGAGTGCCAGCGTGTACCAACCTTCTTTGTCTAACAAACATGTCCGCCTGAAGCTTCTGCAAGATATTCTGGTAGTACGCAATGCCATTTGTCATCTGAGCGAACGAGAATGAGCAGGACACCACAGCACAAGCTGGTTGCTTTCGACATCTTCAAGGTTTCAACTGTTCAAGTCGTTATCGCCATTCAGGGTCATTTCTTTAAATAACATGTGAATACCATGTGAAGCCTCTTCTTGGGACTTTGGTTGAGCATCTTTCTTCGTAAAAGAATAGGACCGCAAACTTGTGAAACTTCAGCCTCAGCTGAGACTCTCACCATTAGAAGCCTCTGCTCTGGGTCTGGCTCCGGCACCAAGTCAGTCAATGGCAATCTGGCTCCCTTTCCTGCCTTTCCCTTTCCCTTTTCTCCCTTTCCCTTTCCGAAATATCCCTTTCCATGTCCTCCCTTTCCTCCCTTTGCTCCCTTTGCTCCCTTTGCTCCCTTTCCTCTGACCATCGCAGCGCTGCCATCACAGCTGGCAAGCTGTCTTTCAGGGTATCTTTCATCCCAGTTGGAGCGTTTGCCCCATTTGTCCCATTTGTCTGCCCAACGCTGGTCATAGTAACCATCGTTGCGGAAGTTGCTCTCGTAGCTGGCACCTGCCCAAGTTGCGTCAGGTTCTTTGGAATGCGATAAAATTGGAGCGGACTGGTTTGACTAGACAGCACCGCTCGGTATCTTTGCTAAATGACAAGGCTAGCAAGGAATTGGCTGTGGAACTAGACTAAGAATATCAGAATATGGCCATGTTTTAGCATCTCGCAGTGACCAAGTGATACCACGTGGACCAGGACGCTGGAAACAGTGCACCCAACAGACCACCTGTAACCTCCTGCCTTCACCCGCTGCTGACGCAATGGCGTCCTTGAACGAGCTGTGGACTTATTGTGGACTTACTTGAAGCATCTTGAAGCCATTTGGAGCCCCTGTATTCACCCCAAACGATGCCAGGGCTTTATTTTACGTGGGCGCTTTCTCCATGAACTGCCTGCTGAAATCGACTGAATCGATGTTTGATCCGCCTCTCCCGTAGATGACTTGTTGTCATTGCCAGTTTCATCTTTCTCTTGCTGGATGTGCCTGCTTCGAGATCAGAATTCGGCACTTCTGCAAGTTCTTTCTGTTTGTAATCAAACATAATCAAACACTAAGGCCATCCAAGGCCATCTAAGGCCACAAAGGAGTCAAATGTCGGGCCACGTCGAAATGCAAAGACCTTCAGTTTCCAGCTTCAAAACTGGCACCTGAAGAGTTCCATCCTTTCTAGGCCCATCTTGCCTTCACGAAAATCGACTGGCATCAAATTGTCTACCAATGTCTACCATTCATTACCATTCCACACTGCATCACATTGCCAAATTGCCAATTTTGCAATGACCAGGCACAACTGGCAAAGAAAGCAAGACCTAAAACGACTTGACCATACAGCAAATGGGTGGATTGCAAACCAATGCATGATGTACTAACGGTGGAGGACACTAAACCGTAAAAACAAATAATGGAACATGTCATCGCAACTAACATGAAACCTCTTCGAGGGAAAAATAGTTTGTTTGTTTGCATGTCTGTACATCAACCGACGATTCCGGAAAGCCAATATAGAAACACTAGGCAAGCGGTGTTGCGTGCGGGAAAATAGTCTGGTTATGTTTTCGCACCCAGTCGGAATCACAAGTGGGAATCAAGAGCAGTGCAGGAAAAGAGAAGAGATGGAAAGAATCTGATAAGGACAATGCTACACAATGCTACACAAACATACACAAACGGTTTTGTAGGTACACAGGATAAGCAAAAGCTATCACTGGAGGCTTTGGGGCTACAAATGACTACAAACGCTGAGCACTTACTTCGTTGGATCATGCTTGCAGTGCTGGCAGAGTGTCCGCAGAGTGTCCGCACTTTGGCCTTCATGACTTTCATTCCTTTTGCCTTTCGGTTCTCCTTCACGCTGACATTCAAATTCCTTTTGTTCCTTTTGGCCTGATCTTTGGCTGGGAAAAGCAGCTCAAGACTGTGGGCGAGTCCAAGCGTCAAGCCATAGATGCAATAAATAAACAGCAGAATACAGCTCAGCAAATAAGTAATCTTTGGCAAAGTAATGCAAAGTACATAACATCTCTGAGTCAGGAGACATGTTTGAGTGGGAGCGCGACTCATAGGCAGCTTTGCTGGAGTTTGCCTAGGCTATGGTTAAAGAGTTGAACTGGCATTGATTCATATTTCATATATTTCTGATTTCCCAAGATAAGAATAGAAGAAATGAGTGACAAAATAAAAATCCACATACAATCGATGCCAAGGCCGCCAAAAGGTTCGCAAACCGGAAGCTGTTGCTCTTGTGCCAAACACATGTCGTCATTGTGTATATTTTTTCAGATTTGTCCCATGCCTATGAGCGAGAACGCTCCCTTCGTTCGCTCTTGGCAAGCGGCATATTGCTGACATGTCCAAGACCGGGTGCTGGCCTGCCAAGATGGACCGGAGATCGTGAATTGGCGACAAACATTCTGTGTCAGCTATCGTCTTCTCCATATCTTCAGTCCGTTTCAGTTTCAACCCTTTCTTTGTCGTTTCAAGTCCGTTCGAATCCATTCAACATGTCCGTGTTGTCATTGTTGTCTGTCAAAGAGCTGAATTGGTTGCCTCACTGGTGTTTGCGGAAAGCTCGTGGGAGAAGGGAACGGCCAAGGTGAGGAATCCAGGTGGCCATCCTGCACACTATACCTCGGTTCAAGGCTGCGGCTGTTGATTTCAGGGTTTTTCAGGTTCTGTTTATCTGAATAATATCTGAATATGCTATGATATGCTATGTATATCTACGCATGCTATGCTAAGTCCACCTACAGTACGTAATTTTATAGTGGATATGATGTTATCTTCGAGCGCAACATGTTCAAGTTCAGCAATTTTTCTTCCCGCAACCGCCTTGCAAAATGAATCGTGTTGGGAATCGTTTGTCAGCACTCTTCAAGCAAAATCAACCAAGTTTCAAATCCGCAGATGGCTTTCCAGGGGGCGTCTGCAGCAATAATGTGTCGAGTCTGATTGGGTTGCCTCGCACGGCTGACAAGGCTAAACCGAAAACATGACCCAAACGGATACCTAAACATAATCCAACATATTCCAACATCATCAATATCGTGAGGATCGTGAGGTCTTTGATTGGGTATGATTCAGTGCTGCTGTGAATGCTGAGTGATGTCAACGGTCACCCATTGCTTCTTGGGGCTGCTGTAGTACTGATTAGGGTACGGTCTCTAGATAGATTTGAATCTGTCGTGTTTTTTCTCGTGTGCGGGGGTTGAGGCCGATTGTGCCTTCACAATATGAATATGGAAGAAATATGGCCTCGGTCTCTCCTTGTAATTGTGTGCGCGTGTCTCACTTTTGGGCTATAGATGCTACAGCTATAGCTAAATGACGTTAAACGGTGTAAACCCACGTATCTGTATGTGCTTGTATGTGTATATTAAGTGCTGAGCACGCTTTCGCTTGGCACGCTTCGCAGCAAAAGAAACTCTTCTCGTCACTAAGCACACTGCGACCTGGAGGAGAAGGCGATTCACACCTTAGAAAGCACAACTGCCATGTCTTGCGTTTCCCTGTGATGTTACGAAAGCTGTGACGTGGATCCGACCGATTAAGTTTCTGTAATCTGTGGAAATAATTCTACTTCAAGATGCTGACCCATTCAAGAATGACAGAAGATGTGCTGCATGTGATGCATATGCATTGAAGCAGATATTCACAATAATCTGAACCAGCGAATCTAATATGCATAAAATGATAATAATCATCATCAATAATCAACAATATGATAAACATACGTATATTATGTGTATATATATATATTACAATATTATAAATATATATATAATATATATATATATATGATATTATATATATAATATATATATATATATATATTATATATATTATATATTATATATATTATATATATTATATATATTATATATATTATATATTATATATATTATATATATTATATATATTAAATATATTAAATATATTATATATATTATATATATTATATATTATATATATTATATATATTATATATATTATATATATTATATATGTTATATATATTATATATATTATAT
>Ga0126342_10012880_pt1 | contig 14867 bp, 18 predicted proteins | sample Cyp1metagenome_FD_92528 | JGI IMG/M metagenome (GOLD analysis project Ga0126342, IMG submission 92528) | Coral microbial communities from Lord Howe Island, Old Settlement Bay, Australia - Cyphastrea 1 metagenome | ecosystem: Host-associated > Invertebrates > Cnidaria > Coral ... | reverse complement strand
TGTATATGTATGTATATGTATGTATATGTATGTATATGTATGTATATGTATGTATATGTATGTATATGTATGTATATGTATGTATATGTATGTATATGTATGTATGTATGTATGTAGGTATGTAGGTATGTATGTACATGCGTACATATAGCAAACCATAGAAACACGATCTGCCACTATGTTTGCTGGACATTCACTCTTCTATCTTTTTAGGGTTTGCTATATGGATAAATTAAACTACTGTAATTCCCCAGCGTCAAAAAGTCCGATATTTTGCCATAGTTGCCCCTTACTGACCAGTCACTAAATCTTGTCTGTAAATGTATACATACATTGTTACATAATCATACACAATATATATATATATGTATATATATAAGTATACATTATACATTAATGTCATTGGTTAGATAGTGAACATGGGACATAAGTTATACTGTACAGATACACTATCCCAGCTATCCCAGCGGCAGCCCAGGCGTTGCTGGTTGTAAACTTACTCACTTGGGATGTCCAGGATCCAAGAAACACTTCGATCTGGAATGATCTAAAAATACTGTGCAACGGATCTGGGCAAATTATAATAGTTTTTGTTTTTTTTTTGGATATGGCTAACCATCCTCATTTCTGGTCGCGCCAGATCTGGTGACGTATTTATCAATGTCCAGCCAGTGGCACTTGTTTACCTACAGTTTGGAGCAACCTTAAGATAAGAAAATATATAAGAAATATAGTAGAACATCAAACAAAGAACATCAATAGGTGACCTAGGATCTAGGCTCATGTTCTATTATCGCAACCTATAAGACTCTTACCGTAATATTTAGTTCTCATAGAACCTCTGGTAGCTAGTAATCCTGTTTCCCTCAAGCCATTGGGATTTGGGGGCCCGAATTTTCAGACCCGTGGCCGAAAAATTTCTCACCATCTGGAGGTTTCTCATATGAAGAAATGATGAATAGGTTTCTCCGAAAATGGCGAATCTAAAACCAAGATCTAATTTTGTCACAATTTAAATACGGAAAAATGATGATTAACCATGGATTTTTTATGGGAAATTATATAATGAATTTGGGTTAATCATGTTTCCCTCTATTGGATCTAATATCCCATAATTCATATTTGTTTCCACAAAACTTAAAATGTGATTTTATGGGACTCGGATGTCATTCGGATTCTGTGGGATTTCATTGGGATTGTATGGGATTTCATTAGGAACATCTATAGGAGTGTCATCGAAATTTCCCAGATGCTCCATGGGAATATTTACCAACATTTAGCCAAAAAAATACTGTCATGTAGGTAAATATACCAGCACCATGGTTCGCATAGCTATGGAAAATCACCATGTGTTATACGTAAATCATCATCTTTATCATCGAACGTAATGGGCCATTCTCATTCTCCATAGGCCAAATAACCAGAGGGTAGATCATCTCAAAGTACCATTAAGTCAACAATAAATCACCACTAAATCCTTAAGTCACCATGAATTTTCCACTGGCCTCATCAAAGCCATACCATGCCAAGGTGTCGTGAGTGATGGTGGCCATCGGTCTGCGACCATGGAAAATCCAAAAATCCATGGCTAGTCCATGGAACATCTTGGTTGAGCAAGTTCTTTTATGTCAACCGAGAAAAAATGCAATGATATGGATATGGGTCAAAACATGTCAAAACTCTGTACCCCTGTTGTACCCCTGTTGTACCCCTGTTGTACCCCTGTAGTTCACACCAAAATCTTCATCCCCCCTAGAAATGCTATCCGGAGGGTCATGACATTGACAGTTTATGGTAGATAATATAACTATAATATTCATGGGGATTATTTCATGGTTTATAAACCAACAAACATAACTGAGGGGCCCATCCTGCAGTTGTTTTTCAAAAAGAATAGGGACTAGGGACTTCAGCATCGACAGTATCCCAAGGCTTATCCAGCACCAAAACTACCTTCATTCCTGAGGCAGTGCAATGCTCTGATCAAATGATCGTTCATGGTGAATAATACTTACTGATGATCAATGGTTAATCATTGTTAATAGTGGTTAATATTGGTTGATGATGGTTTATGATGGCTAATGATGGTTAAACATGGTTAATAATGATGATCAATGTTTTTTATTTATGATGATTAATGGTGAATACTAGTTGCTGATGGTTAATGATTGTTAGTAATGGTTATATAATAGTGATTCATCATCATCATCATCATCGTCATCGTCATTGTCATCGTCATCGTCATCGTCATCGTCATCATCATCCTCCTCGTCATCATCATCATCGTCATCAACATCATCATCGTCATCGTCATCGTCATCATCATCATCCTCGTCATCATCACCATCGTCATCGTCATCGTCATTGTCATCATCATCCTCCTCGTCATCATCATCGTCGTCATCGTCATCGTCATCTTCATCATCATCATCATCATCGTCATCGTCATTGTCATCATCATCCTCCTCGTCATCATCATCATCGTCATCGTCATCTTCATCATCATCATCATCATCATCGTCGTCATCGTCATTGTCATCATCATCGTCATCGTCATTGTCATCATCATCGTCATCGTCATCGTCATCATCATCATCAACGTCATCGTCATTGTCATCATCATCCTCCTCGTCATCATCATCGTCATCGTCATCGTCATCGTCATCATCATCATCATCATCATCATCGTCATCGTCATTGTCATCATCATCCTCCTCGTCATCATCATCATCATCGTCATCGTCATTGTCATCATCATCCTCCTCGTCATCATCATCATCATCGTCATCATCATCGTCATCGTCATCGTCATCATCATCATCATCCTCCTCGTCATCATCATCATCATCATCATCGTCATCGTCATCGTCATTGTCATCATCATCCTCCTCGTCATCATCATCATCATCATCATCATCGTCATCGTCATCGTCATCATCATCCTCCTCGTCATCATCATCATCATCATCGTCATCATCATCGTCATCGTCATCGTCATCCTCGTCATCATCATCATCGTCATCGTCATCATCATCCTCCTCGTCATCATCATCATCATCATCATCATCGTCATCGTCATTGTCATCAGCATCCTCCTCGTCATCATCATCATCATCGTCATCATCATCATCATCGTCATCGTCACTGTCATCATCATCCTCCTCGTCATCATCATCATCATCATCATCGTCATCGTCATCATCATCGTCATCATCATCATCATCGTCATCATCATCATCCTCGTCATCATCATCATCGTCATCATCATCATCATCGTCATCGTCATCGTCATCATCATCATCATCCTCGTCATCATCACCATCGTCATCGTCATCGTCATTGTCATCATCATCCTCCTCGTCATCATCATCATCGTCATCGTCATCGTCATCTTCATCATCATCATCATCGTCATCGTCATTGTCATCATCATCCTCCTCGTCATCATCATCATCGTCATCGTCATCGTCATCTTCATCATCATCATCATCATCGTCGTCATCGTCATTGTCATCATCATCGTCATCGTCATTGTCATCATCATCATCATCATCATCATCATCATCATCATCATCATCGTCATCATCATCATCATGATCCATTAATAACCACTGATAACCATGGTTATAGTGTCAACTCTCAATGTTTTTAAGGGCTTTACAAAGGTAGCCCAAAGGTAAAAAGATACCCCCCAAGGGGGATCATCTTGAGATGATCACAGTTCGAAATGGGTTATGAACCACAATGACTAACCACTTACCATGGTGAATCTGAGAAATACATGCCAAAAAAGCAAACTTTCAGCTGGTGAATGGACTAATTTCATCATTGAAATCGCTTTCAAAAGATAGCCTCTGGCAAACTAACATAACTATGGGAAATCACCATGTTTAATGGGAAAATCCACTATTTCTATGATCATTTTCAATAGCTTTTTCTATGTCATTACCAGGCCGGGTAGCAAGTTCCTGCGGAACGAGCTCGTTTCCAGTCGCCCGACCTACCGGGATGATGCCAGCCATCCCCAGATGTGCCCTGTGCCTCAGAAATGGGAAGCAGCTCCAGAGGCCTCAGCCGTCGTCCCCAAAAACGCTGTCAACAGCGGTTAGATGGTGAAGATACCCTAGATTTACGATGTGTTTTTTGGTCAAAAACAACTGCATGATTGGGGTAAACCAATAAAGCTACATATAATTTCAATGGCCATTTCAGGTACCGTTTTATTGGAGGTATCTAGCATATATGTATATATAATTACATATATATATATGGCCTATGTAAGGGCTATGGCAGGGAATACCGCTGCAAAGAAATTGCCTATGATACAATAGCTCCATTTTTTCCTCCTGAAATGTCAGTGGTTTCACCGTAGTTTCACCAAGATTGCTGAAATGGGATCATAAAGTGGTGCTATATTTGGGGAAGCAAAAAAAATAGGCATTTCTTTTGGATCTTTATAGGATCTTTATTTGATTTTGGGGTGATAAATTGAGATAAATCGACCATCGACTAAAAAGGGCCATACTCAGATGCTCCATGGTGCATATTTACACCCAAATGTAGGTAAATAACGGTAAATATACCAGCACCATGGAGGATATGGGATAGTAATGTCACTTCACAAATGATTGACTAATTACAAAAGGAACATCCACTCGTTGAAAATCGCACTTTCGACACGGAACAACCAAGATTGGTTTTCCCTGAAAACCAACACAGAAACCCAAAATTTGTGGGGTTGGCAAGTGAGTTTCCTATGTATGTCCTGGTCAAACTTGTGCGGTTCCGGGCTGATAGAAGATACAAATTGTATCAATGGTTTCAACATGGTGAATCTTAGATACCTGCCAAAAAATCGATTTTTTTAGCTGGTTAGTATATTTTACCGTTGATAGCAAAAACCGCATCACACAGCCCAGCGTCGCGCCAACCATTCCTCAAAAACCAGGAATCCCAGGAACGATCCCCTTTTGTCAGATGTGTCGCATGCAGTTGTCGCGTCTTGCCGCTGTAGAATCGCTCCTGAGTACCCATTGGTATCCATAGGTTTCCCCTATGGACGGATTGGGCACGTGTCATAAAATCCTGACATGTGGATAGGCTGTTTTTTCATTTTTTGTCAGAAAATCCAGAAAATTGGGCATCCTCCACAATTTTCGTATACAAAAAAAAAACATAAAACAACCATGAAATGGTTCCAATGACAAATTTCTTATTAAACAAATTCCTTATAAAACAACCATGATATGGTTCCCAAAAAAAAATCAAAATTATCATAGGTTTCCCTCATTTTGGGGAACTCAGCTATAGAGCTGGGAGCTGGAGACATCCTTAAATTGGTTCATGGGATTGCCAGCCACAAATCATACCAGGGATGACGATAAATGATGCTACCCTCTGGTCATGACTAACAGTCTGCTATGGAATCTTTTCTGGAAACCATTGCCCAGTTCGAAAGTTCGACAATAAACATCATGATCTATGATCCATTAACAATAATATCTATCATGATGTTTACCATGCTTAGATGATTGTTTGATTTACCAAATGAACTCCTTTCGATGGAAAGTTCTGATGATTTAGCTATGAAAAAATATGTTTTTCCACTTCGCTACGTAACCAAGTGAAGAAACAAGGTTAGATGCACCAGTGTCCTAGAGATGTCGAAAAAAAATTGCAGCTGGCTGGGTTAAGAACGGGACCAGTTCATCGATTATTATACTGGTTGGTGGTTTCAACCCCTCTAAAATATTAGTCAGTTGGGATTATTATTCCCAATATATGGAAAAATAAAAAATAATCCAAACCACCAACCAGTATATGTATAATATGTGTATATTATATATATAGTGGCAATATAACTTAACCTAAATGTAAAGTATGACCTAGTGATGGGATATTCTTGATTGATCGTGATGTATACAATTACAACGTACAATATATATATAACCACCGAACCAATCATCACCATCAATCAGGAAAATCCCATGGAAAATCCCTTAAAATCACGTACCGATCCATCTGGGTAAATTATAATATTTCACTAACCTGAATCTTGCGGCCATTTGGGGATGATTCCTCTTATAAACCATGATTCCAGTGATGGAGAACAGGGTTCGGTCGCAACATCATTTACGTATCGATCCATGGATTAAACTGATGTTTGACGAAAGCCCTACTCAATGGGAATTCCAGGATCCTAAAATGGAGGTACGTAAACGTACCAGATTTTTGGCCTTATATATGGTAGGTACCTCCAATCAGTCGGTTCCTGAAATGGCCATTGGCCTACAAGTGATGATCAAATCCCCCATTTACACAAATCTATATCCAGATGTGGTTATAATTCACTAACCACTATTAACCATTACTAATCATAGATAAATCACGAAAGCCCTACGATGATCAAATCCCCCATGTTTGTCCCCGACCTGAAGATCGCTGGAGCACCACAAGTTGAGATCCCCCACCTACCAGGAGACCCAGGAGACTGGGCCCCGATGTTCCGCCCCAATTATGGATAGGGATATATTATGGGAATATTTAAACTGGATATCATGAAAATATATGGAGATATCATAATATGGGATATTATATTTAAACTAGATGGATATCATATATGGAGATATTTAAACTGGATATTCAAACTTGTGGGATATTATATGGGGATATCATAATATGGAATTCAAAGGCTATGGGAATTTATGGATGGACCCTAGGAAAAATAAACAAAACATTGCCATATATGATGGGGATATCTTATGGGAATATTGTGGAAAGTAATAACGGATATATATATATATATATATTATGGATAATGTAAATATGTGTAATAATGGGATATATTATGAATAATATATATATATGTAAATTATTATTGGTTGTTGGGATATTTTCATGCGATTTCCCAAATTATATGTGTAATGTCCATGGCTCGTTGAGTTCGATGATTACCCGGCCTGGTAAACGAACAAATAGCGAACTGGAAAACCACCATCTTTAATAGGTAATTCATTCATAAATGGTCCATTTTCCATAGCTTTTTGTATGTTTACTGAAGGGTACGTCTTTATAAAAAAATTGTGATTTGACACATCGAACTGTTGGCTTTTTCTGAGGGTACCCTCTGGTAATTTAACATAGCTATTGAACATGGCCATTTATAGTTGATTTACCCATTAAAAATGGTTATTTTCAACAGCTATGTTCGTTTACCAGAGGGTACCCGCTATTTGTGGAATCCCATTCACGATGCTGGGTCTTTGACCTTGGGGGGAAACAAATTGCTTCCACTCGGTGGAGCCACTGGTCTCCCCTTCAAAGTAGCGCTGGAAAAGCTTGACATGGCCGCGCGATAGTGGAGTTGCCGAGTCATACAAATGTATACATACAGAATATATATATATATACATGTACAGCATCTTAATTAATGAATATGTTTCAGCCATGGCAAATTCGATAATCTATCCATCCATTCACTTATCCATCCAAGAATTAATCCATCCATCCATCCATCCATCCATCCGGTCTGATATATCATATCATGCGAAATAATATGATAATGATATGATATAAAATGACATGACATGATATCAAATTGTATGACATGATGGCATGATATTATGCTATTATATGATACAAAATACTAGTGTGTAAAGCATGTAAAGCAATAACAATCTCGTTTGATATCATATGATATGTGTTGGCGAATACAATCAAATGTGATTGATAACACATGGTTTGATATGAGATGATCTCTTATCCTATGATGTGTTACAGTCTGAGAACCTGTTCTGGTATGCTGTAGGTATATGTTGATATGATATGTGAAGGACTGATATGATATGGTGTTATTTGATATAGTACAATATGTGCTGGTTCGACATGATATGATATGATATGCTAAGATGTGTTAGGTACGATGTTGTGTGGTACTAAGTTGACATTATAGAAATATTTTGGTATGATATTACATGATATGGTCTGGTTGAAAAAATGATGTGTGATGGTATGATATGATGTGATATAATTAATATGTTTGGTTTGATGTGAGCTCTGGTTTGAATATAATATGATATGTCGTGGTCTGATATGACATGACATGATATAACATGTTATGTTTTGGCATGATACTATATGATGTTATATGTCCCGGCATGATATGATACAATATGTTCCGGCTTGATATGGCATGTTGAAATGCAATATGTTCTGATTTGAGATGGTATGATATATCATGGTGTATGATATGATATCAGAACATGTTCTGGTTTGACATGGTTTGATATGTCATGGTATGATCGATATGACATAAGATGTTCTGGTTTCACATCATATGAATTCATATGATAGGACCTAAGGTGTTCTCGTTTTGATATGCTATCTTGTTTGATATTGTATGAGAATGTATGATATGGATTGGATATGGATTGTTATGGTATGATATGATCAGCTGAAGAGCCTTTTTTAAGACAGCTGCAGCCACCCATCTCCCCACGACCTGCGGCCCTTCCACGCAGCAAATGCGAAAGAAGTGGCCCTTGGGCACGTCGAAGCATCGAGCCTCGCGTGGCGGCACCATCACCTGGGGCTGGTGAAAAAGTGTGGATGATCCAGTTATTTTTGATGTTTTATGGCTCATATATGGCTCATATATGGGTCAGCTATATGTGTTTTTGCCCAGATGGTTTCATATTCATTCGCTGAAACTGAAACTGAGTAGTGAAATCCATGTTTCCTGTATGGGATGTTATGGAAATTTATGCATTGAATCTTTAGGGTTTGCCCCCCAATCCACTATATAGGAAGGGAGAGTGAAGGATAGAAAGGGTCCAAGACTAAAAATTGCATATACCCAATCAACTATATACATATCTACCATAGACTTTAATTATTGGAGATAGAAGCCAACTTAATTTTCTCGGGTAGCCCACTTTGCATGGGCCGCTAGCAGCCTGTGGTCAGAGGAAAAACATAGATTTCTGTTCGCTCAATTGCCGGAAATAGAGGCTTAAGCCGTCAATGACTGGGGTTTTGAACATATTTACCATATTTAACCCATATTTTTACCATATTTCCGGGTTTTTTTTAATGATCTGTACACTTCAACCATATTCAACCCCTGCATCATGGGATTTGCGAAGTAATCGACCTATTCTCTTGTAATGGGTGGCTCAAAAAGTAGCAGAGGTTTGCCTGATTCTGAAAACTGACTGAGATGATATTTCTCTGGGAAATTGTCCTGTTCTGGGTTTTATATTGATTTTCAGATTGGTGAAACCGAATTCTACAAAGTAGAACATGTGAACATTTATGGTTGCGAACTAAACAAGTCGACCAAGAGCAGCATGCACCATTCAGTCACAGAACGGACATTGCATCGGCATAGTTATTGCGATGCTTTGCTCACGGTTTTGCTCTTACTACCCGCGTTGCACAATGACCACAAAAATTGGTTTTCTCTCTTGCACTGTACTGTATGACTGCATGCATCAAAATTCACAAGAAACTTCTATGATTTACTAAGTACACACTCTCACCAGATTGAACAACTCAACAGCTCAACAAAATCCGCATTTTGGGTCCTCAAAACTGTGTTCCCAAAATTGAACGGGTTTAATACAATTATCCCGGCAAGAGGCCCCAAACAATCTGTGTGGAGTGGGAGGATAATGTATTATAATGTTGTTGTTGTTGATGATGATGATGATGCTGACGATGATGATGATGATGATGATGACGACGATGATGATGATGATGTGGGGGATCATGATGTGGAGGAGGAGGACCGATCCCAAGACCGAGGACCATACTTTCTGCGAGCCTGCGCAGTCGAAATGCACTTCAACATTTCACAAGAGCCACTTCATACAGAATTTTACAGAAAAATGCCGTGGCCCAGAACCAAGGACCACACCACACTTTGTGCGAGCCTGAGCAGTCGAAACGCACTTCAACATTTCGCAAAAGCCACTTTTTACGGAAATTTACAGGCAAAATGCCGTGCCCCAAAGTGAGCCCAGAAGGTAGACAGCCAGTCAAAATGCATGTAAACATGTCACCAAAGCCACTTTATACAGAACTTTACAGGAAAAATGCCGCGGCCCAGAACCAAGCACCACACTTTGTGCTAGCCTGCGCAGTCGAAATGCACTTCAACATTTCACAAGAGGCACTTTATACGGAAACTTACAGGAAAAATGCCGCGCCCCAGAGTGACCACTTTGTGCGAGCCTGCGCAGTCGAAATGCACTTCAACATTTCACAAGAGCCACTTTGCACGGAAATTTACAGGTAAAAGGCCGCAGACCAGAGTGAGCACCCTGATCAAGCACGGGCCTTTACAGCTACCGTAAGAACCCCTCAGTGTGGACACACTGTTTGGGGAAAAAAGGATTGGGGCCAACACTAAAATCAATGGATTCTACCGCACAAATAAGCTAAATACTAAAGTAATTGCTTGGTGGTTCACCGAGTAAGTGGGATCGTTCACCATTTTAGGAATCTTAGTCCAGTTGGAAATGGATGATAACCCACTTACGATCCTAGGGGTGAACCACCAAATACATTCTCAATTTTGTGGGTCCATTGGTATCCAGTTTGAGCCGTGTTCAAAACCCTCTGTCATTCAATCAAGCATAATTTATCAACGATATCCCCATGTCCCCAGATGCTTGATGGTTTCCATATCAATGATGGTATTCAATTCCCGATAGAAATCATTCATCAACAGGGTCAACCAAGATTTTCACCTATTGATGAAAACCATGGTAAACCGATAAACCATGGTAAACCCCTATAAATAACGGTGACATCTCCAGTTTTCATGCTTAAGTCATGGTAAATCCCCATGAGCTCACCCTTTTCTCATCATTTATCAGGTCATATCAGCCGAGTTTTCAGGTGATATGCCCCCAAAATACGTTACAAATGACCATTACACTACCATGAACATGGAGGTATCCAAAAATGGCTGGTAGACCTAGCCATCTGAAAAATGATGGAGTGAAAGTCAGTTGGGATGATGACATTCCCAATATATGGAAAAATAAAAGCCATGTTCCAAACCACCAACCAGATGGTATTTTGAAATGTCACTACAAAAATGGTAATTTCATGGAACCCGAAAAAAATCACCCTACCCTCTATGGCACGTTCCTGAAATGACCACTGGTGAAATTTCGACAGCGACCGAACCACAACGGCACCTCCCAGGATTTCCTCCAATCCTTCCGGGCGCTCTCGTAGAAACGAACCTATGCTTTGGGTGGTGAATATTGGAGGTTCGGGCCAGGTGGAAGATCAGCATTAGTACTTAGTAGCGGTTAATAGTGGTTATATATATATATGTACATATATTGATATACATTGGTATATACCCGCAGAACCTAACCTTCGCCCAACATTACATAATTCACCACTTTTGCCACAATGTTCACATCTCTCTCATCAACACAGGGCACAAACTAACAGCATAACATAGTATAAATTGCCACCCCCCTTCAAGCAACATGTAGAATTATATGATAACGGGAATTTATCTGTCAAATACAAGGTATAAATCCGCCATCCCCCTAACACAACAGACGGTAGAAGGATATAATAATGCGGTTATTTTGCAAAACAACTAATTGATAATATAAAGGGTCTGAATCCGCCACAAAAACCTAAAATGTTTTAAAACAAAATGTAAAGGGTAAAATAATGGGTTTGCTTTGTAAGAGAATATGGAGGTTTCCAAACATGGTGGTACCCGCAAATCATCTATGTTAATAGGATTTTCCACGAAATAAACCATTTTGGGGTACCTTTATTTTAAGAAACCCCCCCATATACGTACTGCAATAAAACGCCACGCTTCTGGTGTCCCGTGCAGATATATGAGGGGCCGTTCTGTATATAAATGGATACAGAAATGATAATTTATGAATGGTTACTATATACATGTGTATAATTACAGTTATGATCATTTCTCTTCATGTTGTGCTACGAATTTTCTGCGGAAACATATCTACAATGAGTAGACAAATCCCTATGAACACGGATCACAGTCCCCCAACGAATGGCTTTGGCGGCGATCTGCTCGACAAAACCTACGCCGACCAAACTATGGAGACTTGATCATTTCCGTAGCTCATGACTTGGAAATCTAAGACTCTGCAAATAAAAAATGATTAGATATACATCTGACTATAGATACACTACAATATTATATAATACACTAATATACTAATAATATTAGTATTTTTTAGATATACTCTAATATTATACAAAAATATAGAGTAGCACGCGAATCCTGGTGAAATCGTGGAATCGCCCCTCGGCCAAGGGATCTTTCCGAAGATTTCGGAAGGCCAATCCGCCAATCCATCTGGGTGACCAGCTGGGTTCAATCCCCACATGGCTGACATATTTGCGTGTGTGTGTCATGTTCATGGTCATGGTGATGATGCTGTTGTTTAATGTTTTGTTAGTGTTTTGTTAATGGAAATTAATGGTTATTAATGAATGAATGAATGAATGAATGAATGAATATGATGATGATGATGATGATGATGATGGTGGTGGTGGTGGTGGTGATGATGAATCACTATTATATAACCATTACAAACAACCATTAACCATCAGTAACTATTATTCACCATTAATCATCATTTTTAACCATTAATCATCATTATTAACCATTTTTAACCATCATAAATCATAAACCATCATCAACCAATATTAACCACTATTAACCATGATTAACAATTTTTAACCATGATAATTAACCATTATTAACTCATCATCATCATCATCAGCCATCATCACTATTAACCATTATTAGATGAGATGATGATGATGATGATGATGATGATGACGATGACATGATAAATCCCAATTCTTGATGCTAATTTCCCCATCGGGTATATATATATACATGGAGTTCAATGGATATCTTCAATACCCCATCCCCATCTCCCCATCCCACCAAGGAACGTCCACCTTGGGCAGTAGATCCACGCGATACGCAATCACCGCCTTGGCCCTTTTGCGCTCCGCAGCATCCGGCGGCGCCACAAGGTCGGCATTGTCGGCATCGGCGCCGCGGCGCTTCATGGCGACGATAACGATAATGGCTAATGATGGTTAATAATGGTTAATAATGATGATTAATGGTTAAACATGATGATTAATGGTTAAACATGATGATTAATGGTGAATAATAGTTACTGATGGTTAATGATTGTTAGTAATGGTTATATAATAATGATTTATAGTGCTTGAGGTTTTGGTGAATTGTGGTTGCTCAAAAAGGAGAAAAGAATTCGATGATTTATCAAGTGATGCGAGTTAGGATTGGTCAAAACTGATTTATATATATATACATATACCATCATATACCTGTATATGTATACGTATATGCATATAGAGAGAGAGTTAATCCTCAAGCAATAATTATGGACAAAAAAGATTTCCGCTTGCATTCACCCCAAGGGCTTGTCCAAAACTGCATTAATAGGGGCCACAAGGCCAGCCATTCTGTAGTGGAAGTTTGAACTTTGAAAAAAAGGGAGAAACGAAAAAAATTGGTGAGAATAGTGATGATTTGTCAAGCAATGAGGAAAGTTAGGATTGTTTATGGATAGAGGTAATGTTCAAGGAAATCTAAGATGGATATGACTGGAAAACATCGCAAGATCCATAAAACGTTCGATATTCTGGTGACAAAACGTTGGAGATGTTCGCGGCAGTCTTTATCCTTAAGTGGGCAATATTGAAACCCGCAGCTCATTGGGATAGCCAACACCTCAGAAAACTATTCGATGCGATTCCTGTGTACTGTGTACTGCGTGCCGCTTGTTTTATTGCCTCAACATAGTACGTGAGTAAGATTGGGTAAGCCAAGCATTCCGGTTTTTCGTGTCCAAACATGGACCCATAATCTCAGTGGCTCACCTTGAACCAGCCGCTGCTGGGCCCATGGCCATCCCAACTGTGAAATCCCGTTGTTTCACAAGTCGATGGTAAACTATTTGGGGATTTCCATAAATGGGAGATACCCAAAAATGGATGGTTTGTAAGGAAAAAAATCATGAAAATGGATGATTTAGGGATACCCCCATTTTAGGAAACCTCCATTTGCTTGTATGTGGATTTACATCAGTGAATATAAGTTATTAAGTTATTAAATTTTCACACGTTCTCAAGAATTCAAGACCTCATTGATTCCTTTGGAATTCTTTTGGTAGTTACCACCCATCTTCGCCGGATTCACACCACAAAAACATCCAATGTTAGGTTCATCTTGTGGATCATTCCGGTTTGGGGGCTACCGACCTCCCTGCCAAGACTCCGCAAGTTGGGGATCTAACCCTTTTTTTATTGTTGGTATCTGGGGCCTGCTCCCCATCTGGCCGTCCATGGTATAGAAAAGGTTGAGTCGTTGGAGTGTCGATGACGGAATGACAGGTGGTTGGAGTGTCGATGTTTGACTGCCAGGTTCTGTTGATCTTCTTGAGAAACTCAGGTATTCATCATAGTTTCTGTTTGTCCACCTGTTCGTCTATCTGATTGCCTCGCTGCCTGTTCATCCATGCTGTCTGTCTATGTTTTAATCTTTCTGTCTACCTGTCTGTCTAACTATCGAACTGTCAATCCATCTATCTACCTTCTCTATCTATCTATCTATCTACCTACCTACCTACCTATCTATGGATCTATCTCTATCAATTTGTCTATCTATCTATCTATCTATCTGTCTGTCTATCTATCTATCTATCTATCTATCTGTCTATCTGTCTATCTGTCTATCTGTCTATCTGTCTATCTGTCTATCTGTCTATCTGTCTATCTGTCTATCTGTCTATCTGTCTATCTGTCTATCT
>Ga0126342_10012879_pt1 | contig 14868 bp, 15 predicted proteins | sample Cyp1metagenome_FD_92528 | JGI IMG/M metagenome (GOLD analysis project Ga0126342, IMG submission 92528) | Coral microbial communities from Lord Howe Island, Old Settlement Bay, Australia - Cyphastrea 1 metagenome | ecosystem: Host-associated > Invertebrates > Cnidaria > Coral ... | reverse complement strand
TACATACATAGATACATAGATACATAGATACATAGATACATAGATACATAGATACATAGATACATAGATACATAGATACATACATACATACATACATACATACATACATACATACACACATACATACATACATACATACATACATACATACATACATACATACATACACACATACACACATACATTACATTACATTACATTACGTTACATTACATTACGTTACATTACGTTACGTTACGTTACGTTACATTGCATTACATTACATTACATTACATTACATACATACATACATACGTACATACATACACATACATACATACATACATTACATTACATTACATTACATTACCTTACATTACATTACATTACATACATACATACACACACATACACACATACACACATACACACATACACACATACACACATACACACATACACAAATATACACATATATATATATATATATATATACATACATACATACATACATACATACATTACGTACGTACGTACGTACGTACTTATATATATATATATCTATATACGTATTTACATATAATTCATCGAACTATTTTTCATAAATACAAACCACGGATAAGTAATGAGGATGTTCAGTCATGTTAACCATACATATCATCAAAAAACTAGACAAGTGGTGAATATTTGGATAATGTAAACCATTAAATCACAGAAAAACCAGGTGCCATTTATGTGGACTCTATATATATACACAATATGTGTCCCCAAACAAATAGCAGTCTTTTTCAGGATGGTATAGATGATATTCACCTCATAATTCTCAGCTGTCCAACTTTTCTATTTATTTAGGTTGCTATATCTGTATGACTATTAACGCACATGGTGAACATATTAGTCACAGGTAACAATTTACATATATATATATAATAGTAAAACAATATATTTAACATGTTGATTTGTAACTTAATTTTCTTCAATATTACCCTCTGGTTATTTAACATAGCCATGGAAGCCATGGCCCATAGAAATAGATGGTTTACCGTTTTTAATAGCATGGTGGATCTTTCCATGGCAAACTGGGAATGTCATAACCAGAGGGTATATCTACTAACATCCCTGTTTTTTGTTGATTAAACCTCCAACCAACCACCATTAAATCCCATTAAACCACCATTTAATCCTGGGAGGCCACAGTTTTGCCCTGGGTATCTCTGGAGACTGCTTGGAGTGCGAAGAGCTGAAGCTGCAGTGCCCGCAGCCGGGGATGAGCACCTGGCTGGCGACACCCAAAGCGGGCTACGTGCGGATGGAGTCGAACTCCTCCAAGGTGCGGAAGGGAAAAATCGGTGGTTGATGATTGGTTGGATGTTGATATCAATATTAAAAGTAGTACATTCAAGTAGTGCATATTGATAATGATGTTTATGATGATGTACTAGAATCCACCATTTTTAAAATATGATATTGCAGGATAAATTATGAACTGCGAATTTCTGGTGGTTGATGATTCTTGGGTTGGTTTCGTGAGATTTTACATGTTTGACACATCAACATATGGGAAGAGGATTGATGAATGATGTATGGTTGATTGATGATAGGGGATTGCCACCAATGAGATGTAGGACAATTGTAACTAGTGTAATTGTAATATTGTAATATTGAATTATGGGGTTTATTGGTATATAATGATTGTGATACCATGATAATGAAGTAATTACTGATTATATCTGATATTACTGATTATGGGGTTTATTGTTGATATTATCATAATTATTGACGATTGTGGTAACTGATCATATCCGATATAATTATTGGGGCTTATCACTATTCTTTATGGCAATCCCTTTTAACCAACCCGTATCATGAAATGACACAGGACAATTGAACAGTGCTCACATGATGGAGTTCTCATGGAAGCTATGGGTGAACCAAAATGGTGCTTTTAATGGCCTTATCTCATGGGGAAAAGGATTGAAATTGGTGGATCCATAGGAGGAAACCTAGGTAACACACGGGGATAATGAAGCAACAATTGGATATCGCGGGTAACCATAGAACTGAGGTAGAAAACGGACCTGGTAATCTAACATAGCAATGGGAAATACTATGAATACTCAGTGTTGGTTGATGATATTGAGATTAACAATATTTAACAATCACTTGTCAGCGTTGCTCCAACGTCCTTTAAGTAAGTTCAGCTTCCCCATGAGTAGACTAGTGGAAACCCTAGATCCCGGAAAATCTTTCAATGTGAACAGTTTTTGAATTTATGCACTCGAGCAAGAATTCTCTGAATTCTGATTGATGGTTTTAAACATGGTTTATTTTGCATCCTACTTGGGATGATGATCCAAAGTGCCTTTACTTTTCTCAGGACGTTGGAGACCGCCAAGATCCGCAGAATTTCTTGAGGAATTAATGGCCCAACCGTTTTTTTCCAGGCAGATCACAGACAGAACCGATGGTGGTCCGTGTTCTTTTGGATTTGGAAATGGTTGGATTGTTGGGATGTATCCTCTGGTATAATTTCTTACATAGCTATGGAAAATGGCCATAGAAATAGTTGATTTACCTATTTAAAATGGTGATTTTCCATAGCTATGTTAAATTACCAGAGGGTTTCCGCTTGAAACGCTTTGCGGCCCAACGATTTTGTTCATCTTTGCCTGCCTGCCTGCCGAAATGGTCGTCTCGAAATGGTCGGTGGTTTCAAAATGTTTCACCCCAAAAAAAAACAGGTTCTAGCAAAACAACCAGTGGGTGTCTACCAAATTACTTTGTCTCAACACATTCGTTGTTCTATCATTTCCTTTACATCTAGGATTGTTTCACATGGATGAAAAAAAACCTGTTTACCCTCTGGTAAATTAACATAGACCCTGGCAGATAGGGGTTGGAAGACTAGTTTCCATTAAAAATGGGTGATTTTCAGGGTCTATGTTTATTTACCAGGGGTATTTGTTGCTTAACTCCCTATGTTTTGGACCATGGCTAGGTCTACCTGTGCCTTTCAGCTGACCAATGCAACAGCCAGAACTGCAGCACGGGATTTGCTGGGCCGCTCTGTGTGGATTGTGCAGCTGGATATCGATCCGTAAGAGGATCCTGCGAAGCGTGCAGCAAGGAGAAAGCGACTGGATGGGTAGTATGGCAAATTTTTGGGGTATAGATGGGAATATGATGGAATATGTACTAGTAGTGGCTAGTACTAACCAGTTAACATGTTAATTCATTTTAATTCGTTGCAGGGTTTTGAAGATTGGGAATGGTGAGGTAGTGGGTTAGTTTCTGGCTATGCACAGCGGGAAAATGCATGAAAATGCACGAGCCAGCTACAAATTAAGCTCTTTGAGGAGTATGCAGTTGACATGTAGACTGATTTTCGTTCCTTTTGGGTGTGGCGCTAAAACTGCCAAAGTTGGGTAATTCCATTTCAAAAACTGGGCCATCACCAGAACTATCTCTCTCGACGAACCTTGAAGTTGGTAAATGTTTCAATGGTTCCCCAGCTAGCTACGGCTGAGTCCCTTTTGGGGACGAGCAGCAAGCCAACAATTCCCGAAAAAAACACCGAACAAATCTGGGTTTGTCTGAAAATATGGTACCCCATCCACAGATCATCCCCCAAAACATCGCCGGGAAGTTCGTCCCTCCGGATCCAGGAGCCACCCAACCTATTTTTCTGGTCGATTGTGGCGGCGGCTCTGCTTTCTCTCGTTGGGGTCGTGGCCTACCTCTTCATCTCACGCAGTGCGGCAGCTGCGGCAACCGCGCCCGCGCCGCCCTCGAGGGCATTGAAGTGGAAGGTCTTGCAGGACTTGGCAAAGGCACAAGCACCGGTGCTACTGCAACTCTGTCAGCCCCTTGGTGAAGCTGATGATTTGGAGATGGATCAACACCTATGATCACTACAATTGGGGGATGACAGTGATGATGATCCATAAATCCCATCTATGTTGGGAATCTTGGGTTTTTGACTTTCTTTTTTGATTGAGAGTCTACGTGAGTCTATGATGTGGCGAGTTGTTTGAAAGAAAATTGACGCGTGACGGTCCGTATGTCAAGCCGCACCAAAAAGAAGGTACTGAACAAAGTGTAACAAAGTCACACAACGCAAACTAAGTCCCAACGTTTGAGGGACCCTGACCACTCCTGGCATTTTGTAGGGTTGGTACATTTACATGTTGAAATTGAGAAGAATTAACATGTTTGAACATAACCCTCGAATTGTTGTTGGACATCATCCTCGGATAGTCTAGTGCTTGGGTGGCGGTTTAATGGGACACAATGGGACGTTTGCGGCCAAAAAAGGTCCCATGGTCGCATGTGTTGGCTATGTCCGCACAGCAATGTTCAGGCTATGGGCGGCGTTGGCTGTTCTGTCATTTGTTGGCAAGAGATCTGCAGATGTGTTGTCACGTGAAGAAGGTCACGAGAAGGACACCGCTGCTTGGAATGCAGAGAACATACCTGAAGAGGGATGGTCGAAAAAATCACCAATGCTAAGTGGGTTTTGGATATTTCTAAGGTCTTCAAGATTGACACAAATAGCATCAAATAGCATCAAATAGCATCAAATAGCATCAAATAGCATCAAATAGCATCAAATAGCATCAAATTTAGCATCAAATAGCATCAAATAGCATCAAATAGCAGCATATGAATGGAATATATATGATCATATATATATATATATATATTATTGTCATGTTTTCCTGGCGATCAGAAGTTGCTTCCCCCGGCTGGCCAGGAAGGAAGCAACTCGTGGATTAGCACTTTTTGGGAGTTGCCTTATGTCGAGACGTTGCAGCTGAGTCTCAACGCTTTCAAGGACCTGCTTTCGATGACTACTGGAATTACTGGAGCAGTTTTGGATGTAGCGGCAAAGATTGGACGGTGACCATAGGTGGCCTATGAAAACGAAATAAGACAAAACACACAGATTTTTGAAGAGTTATATTAGTTATATTATGACTTAGATGAGGTGATCTGCGATGTTCTCAGAAGAATCATGTACAGCTCATTTTAACTCGGTTTTTCCCATAGTCTGGGATCGTTTCGAGGATAGGTTCCCTAATCCGGTCTGGCGAGACGTGTCTCTACGTTCCCCTGGTCATAGGATGTCACAGGTACATACTTTCTTGCCCTGCTATACACAGCCGTCCCGGCGCTCCCATCAATTCCCGAAGTGATTGGGACATCAGTACAGGTAGAAGAGTCTTTTCTAAAGCTTGGAATCACGTTGGGTCAGCTGTTTGGGTCATTCCTTGCGCTTAAGTCGCTTAACTTTAACCTCAGTTGTCCGAAATCGTCACCAGGACTGAATGGCTTCAGAAATCCTGCTTGGATGGTGAAGATACCCTAAAAGTAACGAGAGAAAGCACCGTTTTCAACTGGTGATTTGGATTTCTTCCACAGCAGTATGATCCCTGTGTCCTTTTGGTTTGTCAGGATTCTATGGCTCTGCAGTGCAGCTATGATGGCGCCAGGATGCGTTTCTTTGGTGCACTGGCTGCGCCCTTGCTCCCTTTGCTGATTCTGGCTGCATGTGGCATTTTGGAACTTCCATATCCCACCAAAGGAATTAGCGCAGCACTCAAGGTGCAGCTTCAAGAATTGGCGCAGCATCCTTTCAGGATGTTGGAAAGTTGTCATGGAATCCCTTTTTCAGCTCAAGACCCAGATATTTTTCGGGCATCGCCCCCAACACAGAGAGAATGGTGCTGGTTGGCCACTGATTTCCATGATTCTTGGCCCAAAAGATAAACCACCAACAACCTCCGGGCAAAAAGTGGCGATTGAAAACATCCCTGGAGTGGGAAAAGCTACAGTAGATTATCTGAACAGACAGTACCCATATACTGTGGCGATTGGGGTGGGGGTGACCTTTGGCTTAGTGACGGATCTCCGATGATCAAGATCCGTGGCAGGTGCTGACCCTTCTCTTCATCGGTGGGGTTTCAAGTTGTGCCAATCTCCTAACCTGCCAATATGTTGATAGCGCTGATGAGCCCCTGGGAGAACACGCATTTCGATTCTGGTTGGTGCTTTGGAACATTTTTTATTTTTCCATTCAGTTGGGACTTTAACTCCATCATTTTTCAGAGGGGTAGGTCAACCACCAACCAGGATTGCACATGCCTTTCTTGCGTTGTAGAGATGACTCGTGGCAAGCTCTGTGGGTGGATGTGGTGGCCTACAGCTCCAGCTTCGTGTATGGGGTCTTCATCCCATTGCAACCTGGCGGTTTCAGAGCCCACTTCACAAAATGCTGTTGTCCAAAAATCGGGTTACGCCAAAATGATCCAAAGTGGGAAATTTAATCAAATTTGGGTACATAGTAGGTAGCTAAAGAAGGATTTTTGTTCTTGCAGGGTATCAAAGAGATTGTTGCTTATGTGAATTACATACGTACTTGTAGATATTAATATATAATATAATATAATTAATATACTATATCCTCAAATTTGCCCTATAATATCCCCATCATACCCCCATGATATCCCCACCAAGATCCCTGGTAAAGGTGATCCTTTTTTCTCCCCATGAAATATGTGATTACAAATCATATCAAACCATGGATAAATATATGGATTACACTAATATTTCATGGGGATGTCCGGGGATTAAAAGAACATACCCTCTGGTAATTTGTTACATAGCTATGGAAAATCACCATTTTTAATGGGAAAATCCACTATTTCAATGGCCATTTTCAATAGCTATGTAACAAATTACCAAAGGATACATCTCAACAATCCAACAATTTCCAATTACTGTAAAATGGCCATTTATAGTGAGTTTTCCCATTAAAATTGGTGATTTTCCATAGTTATGTTAGTTTACCAGAGGGTAAAACAGCGCATGTTGATCGAAGCGAGGCTGTTGCTGCATTTGTTTACCCGGCAGCACCTGCTGATGCGGAGCTGCCGTACAGTGGCTGCCGTGACGCAGCTGACGCAGCCGGAGGGCCAGGGCATGGCCGTGTCACTGCAGTCGCTGACGGCAGATGGCAAGCTGTCGTTCGAGGTGGGTACCCCTCTGGGATGAGTAAAAGATGGCAAAAGTATGGGTTTATGGTAGTAGATGCAGATCTCCAATGGAAAGTGGGGGTTACATAAACACCAACTGTACTAGATAATGGGTTTATGGTAGATATGGCAGCTATGGTGAATCATGGTACTGATTTATGGAATCTAAGACATCTTCAATCCAACAGTTAAATCAACTATGGGTTTTGTGGTAGTAGAAATATCTATAATGGATAATGGAAGTTATAAACCAGCTTATAGCTGGTGGGAGCATTTATACCCTCTGATAATTTGAAACAATGATGGTATGGATGGCCCATTTAGTTCGATGATTTACCTTTTTGAAAATTCCATAACCTATCTTAAATTAACAGAGAGTGAGCCATGGTTGAGTATTGTTATCTGGTGGTGAACAGAGAGAGCAGTTTGGAGCTCTTATGGGTACTGGTATCCAATGGTATCCATATTCTCAACAGAAAAAGGGGGGCCAAGGAGCTACTAAGAGATCCCCAACCATTTTTTATAGGTCGGCTAGTATTATTATGTTTCTTGGCATGAATTAATTGATATATTATATATATATATAAATCCTACAAATGGGATGAATGGATGTAGTAACGGGTTAAATTGATTTACCCTCTGGTAAACTAACATAGCTATGGAAAATCACAATTTTTAATAGGTAAACCATCTATTTCTATGGGCCATCTATACCATGGCTATGTTAAATAACCAGAGGGTATAAGCTATCTACTAACCAGTTGTCACGAACTCCATGGCCCATCAAAGCCCAGCTGCGAAGAATCTGAACATCACGTGATGCGAAAACCACGTGATGCTCGATGGCCACTACCATATATCATATGGTAAAACATCTTATGGTAGTATGTGATCCATATAATAGATATATAGATATGGTATACTAACTAGTTCGATATATAAAAAATGGGGATGGCCAAAACCTACTACCATATTTGAAGGCACAACCATCCGTTAACCAGCTATTTTAGGGTACCTAGGGTACCAGGGTTTTGACTCATAGCCATATCTGTTATTAACCCAAGAGTTACTGAAGTTGTATTTACCAACTTAGCAAAATTCATGTTCATAAACAAACTCATTTTGGCTGGGTTGAATCAAAATTCCATAAACAACATCATAAGCATATTTTTGTGGTTGGGTTTTAAATCAAACACGTTTCACCACCAAAATCATTTTGGATCATTTTGATTGGGTTTAAGTCACCATCTGGAGGTTTCCAAAAATGGGGATACCTGGATACCACGGGATACCATAAATAAAAATCATCCAGCGATAAAGGGTTACCCGGCCTGGTAAACAGCCACATAACTATGGAAAGATCCATCATTTTGAATAGGTAAATCCACTATTTCGACTGGGCCATTTTCAATAGCTATGTTAAATTGCCAGAGGGTAATGGGTATTATAAACCAACTTATCACTGGCCATTTATAGTGAGTTTTCCCATTAAAATTGGTGATTTTCCATAGCTACGTTAGTTTACCAGAGGGTACCCATTGTAGCATATTGGGTTGCCCCCGAATGGAGGAGTCGCAGCTGCGCGGTCGCTTGGTGGCTGCGTGTGCGGCACGTCTGGCGGTGTCCCAGCAGGGCCATCGCGTGAAGCTTCGAATGATGAAAGATGTCGTGTACCTGGAGGATACCATGAGGGATATGATGGATGATATGATATGAGGGATATGATGATGATGATGATATGATGATGATGATGATGATGATTATGACGATGATGATGATGATGATGATGGTGATGGTGATGGTGATGGAGATGATGATGATGATGACGATGATGATGATGCTATCTAAGATTGGCAATGCCAGAATCATCCACAGTACACGGTGATTGTATTAACATATATATATATATACATAAGGGATATGATGATGATATCTGGGTAAATTATAATGACCCCATAATCCTATATGTATATATATATACACCATCAATGGGATTTACTGTAATGGGGATATTGTATATATAATTATCTGGGTAAATTTCATCACGACCTCACTGTTCTCCCTCACTATCATCATGGTTAGGATTCGGGGAAACATTCCCAAGATAGCCGCAAGTTTCAGGTTAGTGAATTACCATAATTTACCCAGATGATATGATGCTAATGTCAACCAATTATATGATATTATATGAGGGTCTTTGGATTTTCTTCGGGATTGTGAACTATCCCATAGTTCCAGGAGGATATCATGATGGATATTGTGATGGATTACCCTCTGGTAATTTGTTACATAGCTATTGAACATGGCCATTTAGTTCGTTGATTTACCCATTAATGGCATGGTGATTTTACACAGTTATGTAAATGTTTACCAGAGGGTATTAGGGATATTAATACGAAGCTTATTATGAGGAATATTAATATTAACCTTATTGGGCAAATGGGGGATTTAACATTATGATTATAGCTATAATCTATATTTACCCTCTGGTAAACATTTACATAACTATGGAAAATCACCATTTTTAATGGGTTAATCAACTATAAATGGCAATAATGGCTAATGTTAATCATTTGTGGGTATAACAATGCCATAAACCATCCCCCAGTCATCATTTTTATAGGTGTTTTTTTAAACCATTCCCAGTCATGGGTGGTTTATGGCATTGTTTTACCCACATCATTAGAGATATATATTAACCTTATTAGCTATAATATTATTATCTAACCAATGCCTCGAGGACACGAACAAAGCCTGCTTGGTGGCTTATCCCATTTAAGAAATAGGTTAGTTCCCTACTTATCCCACTGAAAAAACCAGGGATATAACTTACTCAGTAGGTGAAAACCCTGATACCATTAACTATAGTTATGTTCGTAATTTTGTTAACTATATTATATAGATATGTATTGGTTGGTGCTTTGGAACATTTTTTATTTTTCCATATATTGGGAATAGTCATCCCAGCTGACTAATATTTTTCAGAGGGGTTGAAACCACCAACCAGTATGTGTGAACCCCCGTGTTGTCGTAATATATAGTTAAGCCCTGGTTGATTGGTGAAGAATTCGGGAAAATTCTCCGACTTTTTGGTTACGTAAACGGGGTATGAAGGATGTTCCTACGGGGATTGTGAACAAATTGTAGTAGTATGGAGGAGGATATCATGATGGATATTGTGATGGATTATGATGGATTACATGGTGAAACTATGACACTAACCATCATTAGCCATCATTAACCATCATTAACCATCATTAACCATCATTAACCATCATTAACCATCATTAATGGATATTGTGAACTAACCAATATTAACCATTGTTTGGAATGACATGGGGTATTTCCCCTGGTATCTTAGGGAGAACTATACTACTTGGGCTATTGGCGATCATGGAAGACATCATGAGCCATGAAAGTTATACCTTGATGGGGTAAGAACTAGGGGGTTTCACTATACCTATTTTATCATTTGTACTTTGTTGGGGACTCTGAGAACCCTTAGGAGGACAAGTTGACGCAACTGCTTAATGATTGGGCAAAAGCAGTATAAGTGAAATCTCAAGCAGTTTTAGGTAAGTTGAACCAGGTCTAGGTAAGTCGTTAATCTTCAAAAGGTTTAGGTCAGGTCGATGCTTCAATAACTTGGTGAACGATTGGGTATATGGTGAATTTAACACTATGATTACACCTACAGTTACTCTCTGGTGAACTAACATAGCTATTGAAAATCACATTTTTTTAAATAGCAACATCAGCTATAACTTTTTTTTTTTGTCAATAGCTATTTTGACATAACTAGAGGGTAACTGGGGTTCTCAGCTTGTAGGGAATGTAGGGAATGGTTGGATGTGTTGGATTGGGTGGGAATTTCTGAAGATGTTTAAGCAATATGACATGAGGGTTTTCAATTCACCATATACCCAACATGGATTATGAATAGGATTTTTTGAGTTCACCATTGTTTTTGAAAAGCAGTATGTACTATGATTAATTGTGGATTAGGATTATTTATGGACCATGAGTTTTTAAGCCAACACTACGGACTTTGTGCTTCGAAATGGGTTTTTAGACTGGAGTAGACTCCAATCTATGGCCGGTTTTCCTGTTGCTTCAACTCCCATGGTTTGGTATCTGTTGGTTGATCATTCTATGGTGATTATACAAAAACTACAACGATGGAATGGATTATGACTTTCCAGAAACAGTTGGGAATGGAATAATCATCCCAAGTGACGAACTGACGAACTTATATTATTCAGGATGGGGTAGGTGGCTCAACCACCAGATATTATGATTAACCATCATTAACCATCAATATTAACCATCAATATTAACCATTCATATTAACCTTATATTAACAGCTAGTATATTAACCACAATGGTATACCACCAACCAGTGATTACACTAACTAACATGTAGGGGAATGTCAGGATCCATTCGGGAAATCCGACGGTACCAACGGTGCTAAAGATCGAATGGCCACTGGGAGTTTACTCGCTTCACCCGGTTTTGAACCGACTGGATGGGTAATTTAGTACTTTAATACATGTATTTATATGCCAACTTTAGTACTGAAACATCTGCTAACCAGCTTGAAGTTTCGCTTTTTGCAGCACATCTAAGCCTGATTTCACTATTGGTTTTTGCGAATTCCCCGAAGTTCCCGGAAGGACCTGGGGCAAACATCGACCGGCTCTTCCTTCGCAGATGCGACCATTGAGGAGAGCATGGTGGCGAGCTGGATGCTTGGGTCCAAGTGAGTGGCCAAAAGCAGTGAGAGTGATTTGAATTGCGGATTGACCCACTAAACATGGTGAATCTTTCCGTAGTTTTTTGTATGTTTACCAGGCCGGGTATATAAACCCTACAAGTAATTTGAATTGGGGTTGCAGGAATAAACCATAATAAACCCAAATGGGGGTTTCCATAGTCATGGGGGATCCCCAAGCTCGCAGGATTCGGTGACTATTTCCATGGGAAAATCATGGAAAATCCGACAATCCCATAGCTGGATGATGAAATGGGGTACCCCCGTGACTTAGGAAACCTACAAATATCCCAGTGATTATTAACCATTGACCATCATTAACCACTATTATTGGTATATAATCCCATTATAAAGATGATTATCCCATATATATATACACCCTCCAGTAAATTAACATAGACCCTGGTAGTTGTCGGGGTTGGAAGATTGGTGAAACCATTAAAACTAGGCTATGGATTCAGGGTCGAACTGTTTATTTACCAGAGGGTAACAATAATCAATGATCCCATCAATATTACGCCATGAAATAATTACGGATGGGACAACACTAATAAACCTAATCCCATCAATAAACACTAATCCCATCAATATTGACCCCAATTTATGGTCCCAAAGAATCCCAAATATGTGTACACGACCTACTTTTTACCAGGATTTCTGGGTGGTATTTAACAATTTGTGATGACCTGCCTGTTCGACCAAAGCCCACTAACTCTGGTTCGTACTGCGGAATCTTCCCAAAATCAGCAACATTGGTGAAGAACATGCCGCAAGACAAAAGGTGCTATGACCTGATGGTTTTGTTTCATTCGAATGTTGATCCTAGTTGAAACAATCGTGGAAGTGGAAATCGATACTTTTTGTAAACCCAATATCCTAACTTGAGGATTGTTTCCGTTTCCATCCGTGAAACCAGGGTTGTTTCAAATTGAACAGAAAAATCTTGTGAAACTTGGTATGTTTTTTGTTGTACTGGGAATGTCCAAGACTTGGGAATCCCCAATAGGATCTTTTAGGAGAGGAAATCCATGCCATCCCATGTATCATGATCTTTTCTCGACACATCTCAATGAATTGGGGTCCAAAACCGTTTTGCCTCGCCAGATATTTGGGGTACCCAAGGACTTGACTTGACTTGACCTATTGTCACCTCAGACAGTTGGTTCAGCTGGATGACGGAGGGGTCAGAATGGGTCAGAATTGATGGAGTGTCGGGTCCAGCACTAGATGACGCACCTTTATCAAGTATCGTAGTAGATGGGTGTGGGTATGGAGATAAATATACCGAAAAACTGATGGGTCGCATTATAGAAAACATGTTGTATTCCCATTCTAGACCTCGTTAAGAACGCTGAGAAACCATATAGAATTCACCTACTTATAAACCAACTTAACTCTAAGTATTGGGTACCACCTTGTATCAATAATATTCAATAATGGTATACCCTCCTGTAAACTAACACAGATGCCGAAAACCCATCATTCATCCTTTTCGGAACGTGGTTAAACCATGGGTGGAAACCATATCTCTTTGCTAGGTTACCCCAAACCAACCATTTATTAACCCAATGTCAACCATGATCAACCATGATTAACCATTGTTGATTATCTATGGTTAATCATTAAACATCATTAAACATCATTAAACATCAATATTGTTGATGAACTATGATGAACTATGATTAAAATCATTAACCATTATTACCTAAGATTAGAAGCAATAATGATGATTAACCATTACATATGAACTATATTGAACTATGATGAACTATGATGAACTATGATTGACTAAGTGATTAAGTTGGAGACCATCCCCCGTCCCATCTCCAGCCCTTTTTTCTGGCCGTTCGCACCGAGGATCGCGTCCGAGGAGGAGATCCAAAGTGGCCTGGCGCTGCGCTGCCGCAGCATCTCTGAGATGCTCATGGAGCGCCGGGTCCTGGACGAAGGGCAGCGTTCGGAGAGGAGCCGGCGGTGTTTCACCGCGGCGTTCAACGCCTTGGTGGGTTCAAACATCTCCATTGAATGTACCCTCTGGTAATTTGTTACATAGCTATTGAAAATGGCTATTTATAGTGGATTTTCCCATTAAAAATGGTGATTTTCCATAGTTATGTTAAATTACCATTTATTTTTATTTTCCACGAATGGTACCTGTTGGTTGAAAATTCTATGGTGATGATACAAAAACTACAACGGTTGGTGGTGACTGGAACCATGGAATTTGATTAGACTTTCCATATTGGGAATTTTCATCATCCCAACTGACGAACTCCGTCATTTTTCAGGATGGTAGGTATACCACCAACCAGTGTTGTTCTGTGGATGGTCTGGATCCGAGCCAAAAAAATGGGATCATCCAGCTGGTGCAGGAGTTCCACTATATGAATGGTATGAATAACTATAGTCACAACTACAGGGGGATATCCAAGTGGAAATAGTATCCAACTGAATAACGAACATCCAACCGAATATGTTTTGGGATATAATATGATACGATGGGGTACACCCTCTGGTAAAATACTGTAACAGTTTGGTATGGAAATCACAATTTTTTCATAGACCAATTATCTATAGCTGAAATGCCAAATGTATCCGCACGTGGCTCTTGTGGGAATAGTATTGCGCAACTCGAGCGCAGTTTCCGCAACCCGAGCGCAATTTTCCGCAACTCGGCTCAATTTTGAAAATCTTGTAGTTTCCTGCCTGTTTGGGCCTACATTTCAATCGGACCCGTCAATTTTTCGGAATTTGAACCGATTTGGAAGGTAAATTCCCGGAAAAAAAGTGATTCTTCGGCATTCTCTGTTGTCAGGCTCTGTGATCGTCAAGATTTCAGGGTCTCGAGTGTTTTTTGGGGCTTCGTAGTGGATTGTTTGAAATCGAGAAGAAAAAAAAATTACAGGAAATAAACATATCTATTGGATTCAATTGGTTCTCCAGGTATATATATATATAATGTATATCTCGAAAGGTAGCGGTGAGCTACCTGAGTTCCCCCTTGCGTAGCAAGTATTAGGGGGCGAGCGGTGCAAGTGCAAGAGTTTGGGCCGGTTATGTCTCGGTCCGCCTTTCAAGGGGGG
>Ga0126342_10012878_pt1 | contig 14868 bp, 12 predicted proteins | sample Cyp1metagenome_FD_92528 | JGI IMG/M metagenome (GOLD analysis project Ga0126342, IMG submission 92528) | Coral microbial communities from Lord Howe Island, Old Settlement Bay, Australia - Cyphastrea 1 metagenome | ecosystem: Host-associated > Invertebrates > Cnidaria > Coral ... | reverse complement strand
TATATATATATAAGCAGTATGTCTATATATATATGTATATATATATATATGTATATATATATATATGTATATATATATATATGTATATATATATATATATGTATATATATATATGTATTGATGTATACTGCACTGTATTTTATCATTCTTTGTGGTGTTATCTTCCACTACCAGGAGCTCATGCATTATGGGAGTACAATCGGGACAATTTCCTGTACGATCGCAAGATGCGGCAAGAGACGGAACTCAAGATACTCGAATGGTGCTCCACCCGCAGTTTGCTGCACACTGTTCAATGGTCTACACTGACTCTACACTGTTTACTTTAGCTTTTGAGGCACACGCGCTGGCAATCCCAGTGCCAAGAAGAGCTATCATGTATTTTTTCTTTCAAGCAATTCACTGCTATTCAAGCAATGTCAAGACGATGACTCTCTAATCTCCAGACATTACAACCAAGGCGAGCAGAGCAGGCAGAATTATGGAGAGACGATGTCAGAGACATCATTGGGTTGACTCAAAGAAAAATGGTGGAGATCTTAGCAGATCAAAAGAACAATTTTTCTCTACTTCAGAAGAAAATCAAGATTCTCCAACAGAACAGTTGAGCCGAGTCACTGGAGCCAAGGACAGCTATTTGATTGTGTCCACACTTCTTCTTGGAATGTGTTTAGGCACCACAAGATTTTTTTCAAAATACTTTGCAGATACATGAATCAATATCATTCAATCTCAACACCTCTTAACCAACTTGAAAGCGTTGCGACCTTGTCCGTGGAAGGCCTTTACACAGAAGGTCGCTTGCAACCTGGGACGCCAACGTTCCTGATACACTACTACATGCTGACTTTGTCTGCAGCCTTTCTGTACTTGCATCTTGGCTTGAATGCAAAAAGTGTTTTCTGAAAATCAAATGAAACATGAATGATTCTGCTGGCTCTACCTCTGACTTTTTTTGTGTACTTCACTTGCATTGCTTTGTTTCACTGCTGTTTTGCTGAACAGCCAGCTCTAATGGCTAAATCATTGGGCAAACCGCTCGAATTTGTTCCGTCATACTAGTCTGGCCTAAGGCTAATGTCTGTTTGGCTGGCCGTGCGACTTGGATAGCACAGTCCACACAGAGAGCTCTCAAGAATATCAAACATAATAAAGCATAATTAAAACAGACATGATAAAACATAAGAACAATCAATAATTTAACCGCCTTCGGCGTGTTCCGCTGGCCACCATGGAAGAGCTATCGTGCAGGCTGCAAACAGCCCTTGCACAGGCCCAGCAAGAACATGGTTTTTGTCTAAAACATGGTGTTTGTGGATAACACAGTTTTTATGTAAAATAGCTCTTTGTGTAAAAGATGGTTTGGACGCAAAAACATTGGTTTTGTTCAAACCACGGTTTAAGTTTAAACCAAAGCATGTGTGTAAACCAGGGTTTTGGAAAAGGCCATATTAAATGAAGACGCTTTGGAAAAGGCAATATTTCGAAAGGTTATGCGCGTAAAAGGTGTTCGGCACAAAAGCCAGTGGATCAAGTATTGGATATAAGAAGCGACGGAGCAAACCGATGGCAAACACAACAAAAAACGGGAACAAGCATTGAAATGACAGCAAGATGTGCAAAACCAAGCCGGTGTTAAGCGAGGCGTGGGCAGAGTTGAGCCCACCACAACGTAAGGAAAGATCAAGACGAAACGAAGAAGAGCTAGGTGGGGGGGGAGGGGGGGTGGGTTCAAGTTATACGAGGGAAAAATCCGCGCCAAGGGGGAAGTCTAGACAAGACAAAGACAAAACAGACAGTACAACTACGAACAAGCAAGATCCACAAGACACGCAGGCCGGTGGATTCCAACACATAATTTAATAATATATTATACAAATATATATATATATATATTGAATGTTTAACAACGATGTTTGTGTCATCCCGCTCAAGCTTCATGTCCTGGCCTGCTTGGGTGGGGGACCTTGTTCGGGTGCTGGCTGTGGGGAGCTCTAACTCCTGGTTTGAACTTGTCTGTCCTGCCCACTGCGGCTCATCCATCCCTTACTTGGTTGCTATCTTCGTGGCTGGCTTGTGCTCTGGAATTCTTCTGGTCTTGGCTTCTGGGTTCTACCTTCTGGTGCTGTTCCCCACCTTGCCTTGCCAGCTTTCCACCACACCTGCCTCCACTCAGCCCGGTCCACCCAACAGGCTACTTGCCTACTTGCATGAACGCCACCGGCATACTAATCTCAGCGATTAGGACTGCCGTATCTTCCCTCAGGGCCATTGCCAGTACCCTTGAGGCTGCCATCAGCGGATACGAGGCTGCTGCCCAATCTGCACCTGTTCCCTCTGGCATTTCACTCCCTTCCGTGGACTTGGATTTGGAAGGGTCACTACTTTCTTCTTCTTCCGCTGGTTTCCCATCTCAGGGTCTCTCAGTCCAGCCACGACGACGTGGCTCAGCTTATCACCTCTGCTCCTCCTGCTTGCCATCAGCTTTGTGTTTCTATCGGGGCTTCGGCGGAGGAAAGGTCGAGTCGGGTTCAGAGGGCGTGGGAGGCGGGACATTGGGCTAAGGCCACACTTGAGGGCATCATCAACAAACCCAGGCCAACGCCAAAGTTGGCAAACCGGCCAACGGTCTACGTCATCCTCAAGGCACCGGGCCTGGCTCGCCCTGTCAGGGTGTCTACTGCTGCTGAATATTTCAAGATCATTCCTCGCTTCACCGAGGGCAGTGAAAGTGTCTCTCACGCTTTCCCCTCCCTGGCAGAGGCCAGGGTGTATTGCATCGCAGCTGGAGTTAGTTTTCCTGAACCAGCGGAACAATGAGCGAAGTGGAGGTTGCCCCCTTCACCCTGCGAGATGTGAAGACCTTGGACAGAGGCCCTGCGCCCCCCTATGTCATCAACCTGCCAACACAGGAGACAGAGGGTGGCATCACCATTCCTGCAGTCGAAGCTCTTTGCATCCCCATCCTCCCTCGCCAGAATAGACTTCTCCTGGCACTTCCCATGGATACTCCCCCCACGGAGGTCTTAGAATCTCAGGAGCCTCCTTTGCCTCACGCCCTGATTGGGCCAGCACGCGAGTTCGTGGTCCAGACAGCCATGGACGACGAGAATGGTCAGGAGAGAGAGTTGGAGATGGAAATGGGGGTTCTGGTGGTGGACTTCGATGCAGCAGTCCTCACATCCTTGCGAATGTTCGACCCTGTGACAGAAGGAGATGGCATCCGGTTTTTCTTGGAAGGAGACATGGAGGCTTACCCATCTTCCCAGTCCTTGCTCAAAGCAGTCCAGGCCTGGCTAGAGGAAGCACACGAGGAGAGAGTAGCCTTTTACTCTGCAGAGGAGACAGAACCGCCCAAAGCCAAAGTGGCTCCAGCGAAGCCTGGTCGGGCGAAGCCTCCCTCCACGGCACGGAGGGTCACCACAGCAACCTTGTCCCAACAACTAGCAGCCTTGAGCGAGACCATCCCTGCTTTATCATCATCTCTGGCACAGATGCAGAGGAGACAGGAGGAGTTCGAAGTAGCTTTGCAGTCTCAGGCATCACTTCAGCAATCAGCACCACACCAGAGAGATTTTGGGGCCCATCTTCAGATGCCCCTCCACACAGCAGCCAGTCCCGCCAAGTTCTTGTCTCAGGTTGGTCCTCCCCCCAGACAGACCCAAGCACTGCGCCAGCCTGCCCTGAGGAGCATGCGAGAGGACGAGCCAGCAGAACTTCCAGAGGAGCAGGAGCCCCCCATAGAAGGAGCCGATCAGGTGTCTCAGATGCTGCTTCAGCAACAGCAAGCACTGAATCTCCTGGTCTCCCATATAGCCAACCAGGATGGGCTTCCAGACCTAGGGTCGACCTCTGCAGGTTCTTCTGCCATTTCTTTGAAAGGCTCTGCAAGAAGGGAGAAGTTGCAAGCAGAGCTGGCAGCTCGAAAGGGGGGTTTCTTCCTCAAGATAGCACAGAACGCTTTCCGAAGACTCAAACCCTCAGATCCTGTTCCAGGATCGATCCAGGAGTTCCAGAAGAAGGCCATCTTCACAAAATACCTGGAGAGGCAAGGAGGATACACGGGATACCAACGAGATTTGGGGCTGGTTATGTGGCTTCTTTCACATGTGGCCGACCAGATGCTGGCAGGAGATCAGGCAGGAGCGCAGGAGATGCTGGCATTAGCAATGGTCGCTATAGAACAAAGCGCCATGGACGGGGGCAAGTGGGAGGTAGCATGGATTTTGTCCCTTCAGGAGGACCCTCCCACTCAGATCTTCTCCCATCGTCCCCAGCACACCAATCCACGCCTTCGGGCGTTTGGCCCCCTATGCCCGGCAGACTGGGGCGCGACAGCCCTGGCATATGTCAAGGAGCTGGACCTGTTGAACACCCGCAGGTCAGAGGCGCTCCCAAAGAAGCCAGGAGGAGGTCTACACAGGCAGGAGGACGAAGGTCAGGAGACAGCCAAGCCAAAGCAACCCCGATACCCCAGGCGTCCAAAGAAAGCAGCAAGTCCGGCACAGACAGAGGGGGCATGAAGGATAATTCAGGAGGTGGTCCAAAGCGTAGCCTCCAAAAGGTTCAGGAGGAGGACACAACAGGCAGCACCAGCTTTTGTTCCGAGGAGCCCCAAAAGCATCCTTGCCAAGCAGGCCCTGGCTGTAATGATGACCTCCCCTCTTGGACTTTCTTGCAAACCTTTTCATTCTCCCGATGGACTTCGTCCCTTTGTCGGTTGGTTTTGGCTTCCCATACTCCCTTTGCTGAGTTTCTGAAGCGCACTCTCCACATCACCAGGTCGTCCGAGATGGCACCTGAAAAAGCTCTCTTCCCTCTTCCTCTGCCAAAAGAGGGGGTTTTCACTGTTCCAAGTCGTGCTGGCAGCAGAGAGAGAAGGAGAAGGTCCTTTGACCAGGCATTCCATGTTGCCGTGATGGCTCTCAACTTTTGGCATGCTGACTACCAGTTCCCTCCTGTCTCTTTGTTGGCCAGGCATCCCTCTTCTTCTCAGGCGAGGGTTCTTGAAAACTTGAGGAGGTTGATGAAGGCTTTCGGTAGCTCAGATGAGACATTTGCAGTCCCGTCGAGTGGCCGAAGATCTACTTCACTGACCGCACAGCTGTCAGACCTTTGCGATTTTGTCACATGGGAAGGGCTCGCAGGAGCCTCATATGAGCGAGGTTTCCATGGTGCTGCAGGAGGTTTTGAAGCTATGCTCGAGTTCCCGTGAAGGTTGATAGAGCTCCAGAGCTTACTCCATACAGCAGGCTGCAGCCAGGCAGGCTGAAGATCACCGGCAGTGGGAGGTGGGACCCTACTGAGTTTCTAGGGGACTCACTTTGGATGGCGTTTTGCGAGCCTGAATCTCTGCGGTGGTCTGACTCTTGCGTTTCACAAGACGTGCCAGATCTTACAAAGGAGAGATACGAAGATGTCTTGGAGCTTATGAAGATCTGGGACGCAAAAGGATTGCTTTTTATTAGAGACAGCATGCTTGAGGCTGAGGACTCAGGTTTGGCTATGAGGTTTTTCAATTGTCACAAGTCTGCTGAAGTTGACAGAATGATTGGTGATCGCAGAGCAAGAAATTTTGTTGAAGGGCGGCTTCCTGGTGTCTCAAAATGCCTTCCCCCTGCACTGCTTCTTGCGGATTTGGAAATTTTGCCTCTGCACGAGAGGTTCTCGGTCTATGTATCGGATCGAAAGGATTTCTATCACCAGTTCAAGGTCAGCCATCAGCGGGCTGCCACGAATGTTTTGTGGCCTCCCATCCGTGCTGCAGATTTGGCCAAGACGAGAGCCTTTGCAGCCTGGAGCCAAAGAAATTTGAAAAGGAAGGCCTATGACAGGATCATCCACGGGGACCTTTTTGGTAGCAGTGACAAGACCATCAACAACAGAAGGCTGGCTGAGGTCCCTGCGCTTTTGCAGGGGTGTTTTGCCAGCATACCCCAAGGAGACCATCTTGGGGTCGAGTTTGCAGTTGACAGTCACAGGGGCTTGCTGAAATCAGTTGGGCTTTTGAAAGACAGTGATGAGCTGCGCGCAGATAGGTTCTTCAAGGGTGATAGATTGGTTTCAGGGCTTGTCATTGACGATTTCTATACGGTTTCTATTGAGCCTGCGCCGCTTGATGCTCGGGCGGAGGACATCCCTTGGCAAACAGTTGCAGGAACGGAGATGGCCACCGCTTTGGCGGCTTATGAGCGGCAAGGCATTTTGGGATCCCCTGAGAAAGACATTGCAGATGCGTCGAAGGCCAAGATCACTGGAGCAGAGCTGGACACCTCCCTTCGGGTGAGGAGTCTAGGCTTGGCCACTTTGGCCTCTCCAGCAAACAAGCGCTTGGCTTTGGCGTTTGTGTCACTGCATTTGTCCAGATTGAGGTGGACGACGGATCAGCTACATCTTTGTTTGATTGGGGGCTGGGTGCACTCTTTACTATACCGTAGACCCATGATGTCAATTTTGGCTGACAGTTTTGGTTTGGTTGAGAACGCTGCGGTGGATTCAGATGCCCCTGTTTTGCTTCATCTCCCCAGAGCTGTAGCCCAAGAGCTGGTTTTGTTGTCCTCTCTCATCCCTTTCATGGTCACGGATTTGGCGGCGAAGCTTTCCTCCACTATTTACGCAACTGATGCTTCGGATGCAAAGGGGGCCTATGTTGAAGCTGAGGTTCCAGAAGCCATGGCCAGGGCCCTTTGGAGGTCCGGTAGAAAGAAGGGAGGCTATGTGAGGCTTCTATCCAGATCCAGAGCCTTGCTACGAAAGCTGGACCCTGCGTTTGAAGAGACGGCGGAGTTGGAGGAGTCAGATGCAGGATCAGTTGAAAGACTTCTAGGCATGCGTTTTCATTTTCTTGAGATTTGTGGCGGAGCTGGGAAAATAGCGGCTTCCCTCAGTGGGAAAGGCTGGACAGTTGGCCCAGTCATTGACCTTGACAGGTCGCCTTTCTATGATCTGAGCATGCTGCGTGTCCTCAGCTGGGTTTACCATCTACTGGAGGATGGCAGGCTTGACAGTTTCATGGTGGAGCCTCCCTGTACAACATTTTCTCCTGCGCAGCATCCAGCTTCGCGGAGGTATGACTGTCCGAGAGGCTATGATCCCACAGATCCAAAGACTCTCCTGGGCACCACTTTGGCTCTGAGGTCATTGAGTCTGATCAAGAAAGGCAGTGAGATGAAATGCCCAGGGCTTCTTGAGCAGCCTAGAAGAACGAAGATGAGGCGGCTATCAGAATGGCAGTATTTGCTTAATGCACTTTTGGCTGAGGAGATTTGGACGGCAGGTTGCATGTTTGGAAGTCCTCACAACAAGGAGTTTGTGTTTTTGATTTGCAATATGGAGGCAGAATTCTTGCACAGGAAGTGTGACAGATCCCATCAGCATGTGCGCATTGAAGGTCAGTTTACAAAGCTTTCGGCTGTATACACAGATGAGCTGGCCTCATGCATTGGCCTAGCTTTTGATCGCGCTCTTCGACAGAAGTTGAGGCTTGAACGCATTCATGACCCCAAGGTGTCAGGCCTCGAGAACCCTTTGTGCAATGAAGCTTTGTTGAGTTCAAGGTGGAAGGTTGGTGCTGTTTGGAAGTGGCCTAGACCTTTGCACATCAATATCCTTGAGACCCGGGTTGTTCAGACCCTACTCAAGCGCCTTGCTTTGGAATCCCCCTGCTCCCGTCAAGTCATTGGCATGGACTCCAACGTTGGACTTTCAGCCTTGGTGAAGGGTCGATCTCCGTCATATGGCTTGAGACCCTGCGTCAGGAGGATTGGGGCGACAGTTCTTTACCCTGCGTACCAGTTTGCACCAACAAGATTGAATCCCGCCGACCATCCAACCCGAGACAATGAGATCCCGGAGCCTTTGGAATCTTTTTGGACTTCCCAACCCCTCAAAAACCTCTTGGATTTTGCAGAGGTAGGTTCTTTGTCTCGGGCGGCAGCCAACTGGATTCGGCTCTTCTCTGTCCTTCAGAAATGACCTCCTCCTTGGCTGGGGTCTGAAGAGTGCTGGAGATACGAACGATATGCCTTCAAGCACTACCCCTTTCACCTGCAGGTCCCCACTGTCTTTTCCAGCTATGCTCCCTTGGACTTTGATCAAACCCTTGGTTTTCCAGGTGAGGGCCCTCCTTGGATTTTTGGAATCATGTCATTTTCTGATCCCCCTTCTGCGCTCTTCCATGTCCTTCCTGGCATTGCATTGACTTGGATTTCTAGCATTGCCTCTCCACAACTCTTGGCCAGCTTTCTCTGCCTCTGGATTTTTGCTTGCTTCTTCATCTTGTCTGTCCGCCAGGTCTCTTCTCCGGGGGAGGGGTGCTTTTGGACTTTTTGCTGCTGCGCTTTGGATTGCTGCCGCGGAGGGAGTGAGCCATGGCCCACCATTGATCCCACGAGATTCTGGCGACAGGGTGCGAGCTGCAAATAGAGGCGCGCTGGAACTGCCAGAAGGCAGACCTGTTCTAGGAAAGACGCAAGCTTACAGAGAGAAGTTTCTGGCAGCTTTTGATGGGTGGTTGAATCAGGACGGCATGACTCTCAGTGCATTGATAGGTGTGGGGGAACCCGATATTGAACTGATAAATCTGCAGCTGGAGCGCTACGGTAGGTCCTTGTACCTTGCTGGGAGGCCCTATGGCCACTACAGTGAAACAATCAATGAAGTAGCCAGTCGAAGGCCGAGGATCAAACGTATGTTGCAGCCAGCATGGGATTTGGCCTACTCCTGGCTTCGACAAGAACCACCTACGCACCACCTTGCATTGCCATGCAGGCGCTTTTGAGTTTGCTGGTAACCGCATTGTATTGGGGGTGGATCAGAGAAGCGGGAATTTTGGCCCTTTCTTGGGGCGGCCTGACAAGGATCGGAGAAGCCATCTCCGCTGTCAGGCGCCAGCTGGTTTTGCCACGTGACGTTGAGTTCACAGCGAGCCACGCTCTTCTGCAGATTGATGAACCAAAAACACGTTTCCGGACTGCACGTCACCAGGTTGCGAAACTGGACCAACCACAGCTTTTGGCATTGGTAGATTTGGCTTTTCATCGCCTCAGTCCAGGTCAACGGTTGTGGCCCTTTTCCGGTCAGACCATGAGAAAGCGTTTCCAACGACTTTTGGCTGCGAATAACCTGGATAGGTTGCCTCATGGTTTGTCCCGAGGGTTGGATCTTGGTAGCCTGCGTGCAGGAGGAGCCAGCTGGCTTATGTTGGTTGGTGACAACGTTGACATGATCAGAAGGAGAGGTAGATGGGTAAGTATCAAAGTGATGGAAATCTATGTACAAGAAGTTTCAGCAATCCAATTCATCCCAAATCTGCCAGGCAATGTAAAGAAGCAGATTACGGATGGCGCAGCCATTTTCCCATGGATCCTTGCACAGGCACAGATTCTAGATAGGATCAGCATCCCACTTTCCGCATGGCCAATCATTTTTCGAGGTGAGGCAGCAAAGCTTGAACAGAATGGGTGATCTTTTTCTTATTTAATTGATGGACTGAAAAGGCTGGGTACAAAGTGTGAACTTTTGGCCATAGCGGCCGTGTCACCTTTCCAGCCGATGTGGATGAGAAACAGGAGCTGACACTTGCTGAGTTGTTGAATGTTTAACAACGATGTTTGTGTCATCCCGCTCAAGCTTGCCCTCCCGCAAGCCACCCATGCTCACCTCGAAGGGTACAAAGTGTGAACTTTTGGCCATAGCGGCCGTGTCACCTTTCCAGCCGATGTGGATGAGAAACAGGAGCTGACACTTGCTGAGTTGTTATATATTATATATACACATAGATAAAACGCATAATCAAACGTGGCAAAGACATATGCAGAGATATGCAGAGCCTGTGCACCAGCTTAAGCTTTGAGCCGTGACTTTGCCCAGGCACGCGTCCATTGTTGCCCAGTGTTCGGCCGTCCGCTTGCTCACACAATTTGTTCGTCTTCCAATCCCAACATGGCAGGCCTCGCTGTCATGAGTTGCAAAGGGAGTTACTGAGTTGTCCATAGTTGTCCAGTCTTTGCGGAGATTTGGGGCTCTTCTAGGACCTATGACTTTTGATCTGTCAAGCTTTTCCCGTCACCTTTTTGTTCCTCATTTCTGCAGGCGCTTCAGAACATGAGAACCTTTGCGTCGGGGCCTTGAGCGACTTCTGAATCACATGTTTGCAAAAGAAAACCATGAAAACCACAAGCTGAGTTGACTTCAATCTGAGGTATAACTATGAAAAACTTGATGCAAAAGACATGCTGCGTGTTCCCTTTACAAGGCTCTCGCTGCTATTTGATATCATTCATCCTAAACTTTGTTTTTTACCTGTTCCGTGGCTGTGCTGCATTGTATATGTGAGCCCTTTGCATTCGCAGGAACCCCAGCTCAAAATCTCAATCTTCACAGCCTGTTCCAGCTGGTGGCACTACAAGTGCTTGACCAAGCCTACCAGAACCTACCAAGGGCTACCAGGGCCTACCACGGCTACTAGGGCCGTTCTCATAAAATCTGTTGCTTTTGTCCCTGGAGCTCTTTAATGTCTAAGGCAGCAAGGCAAGTGCAGGAACTTCAGGGCCGATAGACCCTTGGAGATTGGAGCAGCATGTTGAGGAGAATCATGGAGAATCCTGAGAAAGTCTCTTCATGTCTTGTGAACATTTGTGAAAGTCTTCATGTCATCATTTTTTCCGGACTTTCATCGCTGCATCTTGCAGGACCGGGACTTGTACGAGCTGCAGCACATGCCTGCTCTTCGTAGGACTGGGTTGTAGAATTCCGAAGATGAAATCCTGAAACAGCAAATATCCAGTGACATCAACATGTCAAAAAAATACCGGGTTCTTCAAAAGGAACAGCCATCCAACTTGAACTCTAGCGAGGACAGCTAGACACCCCTGGTCCCCCAATTTCAATGTTGTGTGAAAGCAGCGCTTGGCGGAGCCTTCAAAAAAAAACAGCCATTGTTGCTCCGGCTATTGAAAAGTAATGATTAGCAACATTGATACAGGGGGATCCGGGGGCTTCTGGTGCATGCTGAAACTTTTTGGTCGATGGCTGTTTTTTTTTGAAGAACCCGGTATGGTAGCTTGATTTCTTCTTCTGACAATGGGAGCTCCTGTGCGGCAAACAATTCCCCACTTTCACAAAACACTGATATAAAGTGTGCGCTGCTTTCAGCTGACTGCTCCGCAAAGGCGTCATGTGCAGCTGGCAAGGTGCGAACTATAACAGCGATGGCAGCTATGAGTTCTTCAGCTGTCTCCGACTTGTTACAGCTATGGCTTGTTGTGCTCTGTGTGCTTTGGCGCTGGTTCTTAACGTGGCCAGGCAAGCAGCAAGACAGTACCAAAGTTACGATGCATTTGCTCGAGTTTCCATGGCCTTCGGCACACATCAGCTAATGCAATCGCCAGATGCCAAGTCAGGAAACCTTTGCAACATTCTCTCATGGTGGCATCCAAAGTGCATGGGTGCCCTCTTTGCTTCTTGCGTGATCTTAGGATTTGCTATTATTGCCTTGGCTATGTTGCTTTGCAGGAAGTTGCCACAGAGATCCAAGACAGATTTGCATCAGTGAGTTAGCTCAATTTGACTTATCCTTGGTGCCTGCAGGATGGCTCACCTTGGGCATCTGTTGGAGTGCTCTGGAAAACATGTTTGCTGTGGCATGCAAGAACGATTTCGCTCGTTAACTCGTTAACTGCATGCTTTCAGTATTTCCCTGGTCTGGCACCTTGCCTCCAGGTACTTGTCCTTATGTGTGTGATGACAATCTCCCTTGTTCAATTGGACTTTGAGATGACCTCAAAGGAGCTTGTTGTTTCTGTCAGATTGGGCTTTGTTGCAAAGATCCGGACCCCTGGTTGACACTTTTTTGAAATTTTGCCGTGGAGGAGATGGGTGGGGCTATGATTCTGATCATAGGAGGACCTTTATGTGCTGGTGCTGCTACGTACACGTGGTCAGTTTATGGACACAGCCTTAGCTTGTCTAAGGCGGTTGGTTTTGAGTGGTCTTTCTCTGCTTTGTTTGTTGTGTTTTGAGCAAGACTGCTAAGCGATCTAAGAGCTTTGGTAGTCAAGCAAATAAACCCTTACTGACACTTCAGTAGTCAAGATGTAGTATGTAAAGCAATGCGCGCCATGTTGTTGGTTGTGGTGCTATCGTGAGCCTAGAGCTACTTGAATTTTATCAAGTAGGATCAAATTTGTCCATGATTCCATGATTGTGAGTGATGAATCCAAAACAACTCCAATGCCTTTTGGATCTAAGGAAATCAGGCGAAATTTTTGGTAGAGGCCAGATGTTCACTGCTGTAAGTCTGGATCTGGCAGAGCCTGGCATGGCGTGGCAGGAAGTTACAGGAAGTTTCAAGAAGTTTATTTTTTTGGTTCAGGTTCTTTTGCCAATGACCTATGCAGCGCATGGGGGATGGTTGTTCTTTGCCTTGGTGAAGTGCGGACTTGAAACACAGCCGAAAACAGGTGCTACTTGGCTCAAGTCTGTGTGCTTTAGATCTTTGAGTTGAGAGCCTGTTGCACTACGTTGAACTGAAATCTAAAAGGCTATGGCAATGTCAAAGTAGTAGATCCTTGGAGATTTGAGCTGACATTCCAAAGTCATTTTTTTCGAAAAAAACTGATCTGAGGTGATCCTGCCTCAAAGGTTTCGGGCTGTGCTCTACATGGATGTATTTGGCGTGCTGAAGCACAGGTGGCACGAAGGTGCGGCAAGGAAATTAGTGACTGTACACTGTAGTTTGAGCAGGTAGATGGATATAAATATGATATAATAAAATATGATAAATCTAAAATTATATGTGGGTGACTAGGTTCCTGTTATGTTGAGTGCTAGTTTATTTTTCATTTTTCGACCTAGCCTCGGAGACCAATGCTTAAGAATGATGTAGTTGCATACAGAAATGACGAATTTTCTGAGTCGCATTCTACATCGAAGGAATTTGAGATTATCCACAGCTTTTCGATTGGGCAAGTGCACATTGGAAGCAAGTCCATCTTGAGGCGAAAGTGCTGCACATCCAGCTCAGAGGCTACCGTGCTGGGCTGGTCGGATGTGGTTCACTGATTTTCAGATATGTTTGCACGATTTTGCACGTGTTTGTGAACTGCCAGTGAACTGCATCATTTCGATTCCATCGAACCTGACAACTGTACTCTAATGCTGCCTGCAACCCAGAATAATTGAAGGTTTGCGTGTCACTTGTTTGTCCAAGAGTTGGACAGGCTGCAAAAAAATACCTTTGTGTCATGTCCAAACACGCTGCAGGATTCACTGAATTCCTGCTTTGTGCAGGTCACAGAGTACATCCAAAGTTGGTCCCTTGAGATCATTGTGTCGACAGTCGATTGAAAATGTGCTGGACTGTCGAACTTCATCGAGGAACAAAGTCGAAGTCTTCGTGAGTTAAAGCAAGAAATCCAGGTTCAACATCTGCCACGCTTTTTACCGCCTTCTGTCCACTATTGTCACTATTGTCATTAAGCTCTTGATTTTCAGTCTCGGTCACACCTGCAGGCAAACATGAAGCTTTTTCAGTCTGAGACTGTCAAAGGGGCTATGGATGATGCGGACAGCACATTGTGCATTGTCCATGATGTGTAAGTTGACATGAATGGGCATGCATTGGCTTCATTTTCTGAATTGTGCTGTTGGATTGATGGCGTTCGTCTTATTGGTCGCTCATCAACATTTGCCGACAAAACTCATTGAAAAGCAATATGCCGAGTCGGGTCCAGTGGCGCAACTCTACGATTTGCGTCCTGTGGAACACTTGGACATGTAAAAGGTCCATCAAAATGTGAAACATTTGAAATGACATGCTGCCCTTCAAAACAATCAAAATCTATACCAATGTGTGTCTATATGATTTGTACATAGATGGTGCGACTGAGAATCTGCCTGGGGCCTGGAAAAGGGCAGGTGAGGTGCTTTACTTCTTAGCAACACAGAACGGAAGAAGAAACGAACACAAATCTGCCCACGCTGTAACGCTGGTGAGTAAAGTTGTTTTGTGATGTCAAGGCCGCCATAGGCGGCCAATGTTTTAAACTTAGGTACCTAGATGTACCTAGCCTCCTTGAATAAGCATCAGCTTGGGTCAAGCTTGGGGCTTTTTTCAACTTGCGCGAAAGTATCTGCGCGGCTGGGGTTTCGTTGTCTTTGAACGTTTCTTATCTAAGGTGAACCCTAAAATGATGCCAATTTTTCTGATAGTTGAGCGCTTGGAAGCTTTAAAAGACTTGTTTGAAACACAAGCGTGTTTTTTCCCCAGAGTGCCGCCGCAGGGTGCCGCTGCAGGGTGCTGCTTGAAAGTGCTGCTGTCAGAGTGGTGTGTGCGGTTTGGAGCTGGCCTGTTGGTGCCGCTGCAGCCGCTGCAGGGTGCCGCTGCAGAGTGCTGCTTCAGGGTCCTGCTGCCAGAGCGGTATGTGCGCTTTGGAGGTGGCCTGCTGGTGCTGCTGCAAGGTTCCGCTGCAGGGTGCTGCTGTTAGAGTGACGTGTGCGTGCCGCTGCATGCGCTTTGGAGCTGGCTTGCTGGTGCCTGCAGGCTGCTGTTACAGTGGTGTTGGCATGTTGGTGCTGCTGCAGGGTGCTGCTGTCAAAGTGCTGTGTGCTTTGGAGCTGGCGTGCTGGTGCCGCTGCAAGTGGTGTGTGCGCTGTGGAGCTGGCCTGCCGGTGCCGCCATTGCAGGGTGTCGCTGTCGTGTGCCGCTGCAGAATGCTTCGTCAGGGTGCTGCTGTCAGATTGCTATGTGCGCTTTGGAGCTGGCTTGCTAGTGCCGACCCAGGGTGCCGTGCCGCTGCAGTGTACCGCTGCAGCGTGCGGGTGCAGGGTACTACTGTTAAAGGGCCTGTCTGCATCTTGGGAACTTGG
>Ga0126342_10012877_pt1 | contig 14868 bp, 13 predicted proteins | sample Cyp1metagenome_FD_92528 | JGI IMG/M metagenome (GOLD analysis project Ga0126342, IMG submission 92528) | Coral microbial communities from Lord Howe Island, Old Settlement Bay, Australia - Cyphastrea 1 metagenome | ecosystem: Host-associated > Invertebrates > Cnidaria > Coral ... | reverse complement strand
TGGGCCCTTTTTTAGGTCTATGTTGGGCTCTGTTGGCGGCTTTCGGGCCTAAAATTTAACCCCAACTGAAACATTTTCGGTTGAGGTTAAATTTTGGGTCAGTTTTGGGCTTATGTTGGGCCATTTTAGGGCTATGTTGGGCCTTTGTTGGGTCATTTGGGGCTCTGCTGGCGGCTTTCGGGCCGAAAAAACGTTTCCCAACCGAAAAATTTTCGGTTGGGAAATATTTTGGGTCGGTTTTGGGCTTATGTTGGCCCATTTGGAAGCTATGTTGGGCCTCTGTTGGGCCATTTTAGGGCTATGTTAGACTCTGTCGGCGGCTTTGGGGCTTAAAAATTCAACCCCAACCGAAGCATGGTTCTGTTGAGATTGAATTTTGGGTCGGTTGGCAATACTGTCTGACATTTTTTTCTGGCTTCTAAAGTTCGATTTGGATTGGTCCGCAAAAATGCAACCCCACAAGTCCCAAAATCTTTCATAAAATGTGAGGAAAGCGTTAGATTCTGATCATTAGATCTTTGTGACCTGTGGCGGACTTTTTGGTGAATGGAAATTTGCAATGAACAAACACGATCTCCTTTGAAAGGGATCCTCGGGGTGAAAGGGGTCAGAGACCTTTCGCGTGCGCAGGCCAGGACCCCTTTCACCCAACTGGGGCCCGCTTCAAAGGAAATCTTGTTGTAACCTTAGCGTGTTATGATTGTACATGACGTTCCATATAGTCCCTCGTATGGATCTTGTGAGCCTGCTGCGACAAAGCTTGTTTCTGAACTGTTTGCATGTTATTTTTCCGAACCCAAATGTTGCTTTTTTTTTCTGTCCGTCCTGCATCTTGAAACTGTTTCAGAGAGTTAAAAGTTAAAAGTAACTTTTAAAAACCAACCCTTCGATATTTAGTGTCGGAAACCTAGCATGTCTAAGAGCTAGTGTGGTCGCACAGCCCCAAACTGCGTCTCGCTACTAAGGACTTGCCGCCACTGACATATTGGTCTGAGAAGCGCTGGAATGAGGAATCTGAGGTTGCCACACATGACCTGCTTTGTAAGGCCAAAGGTCCTGACCATGGCCAACGCATGGCTATGTTGGGCAACGTGGTTGTCCCAGCTCAGGCATTCTTGGCATTTTGTGTTTTGTGGCGCATGGCCACAGGCAGAGTGCCTTGACGCTTTGCTGTTCGCATGTTTGCATGGCAACGGTCAGTGCTGGTGTCATAAACTTTTTAAAGCATGAATGCAACGCAAAACCCTCCAACATGAAACCACCTAATGCCAAGCAGGTAAGCACGAGACCCCATGCTGACGGAAATTCACGATGTGAAGTTAAGCTTAATTCGAAAGATTTGCAGCTCTAATTGTGACAAAATGGCTTTCTGCAATCCAGCTGATCGTGAAGATTTCTTGACTTTACCAGCACCCTTGCCTTGGCTTGCAGTCTCAGTCTCCGCTGCTGTTGCCAAGGTTTGCACACCAGGAATGCCTGGAAATCGCTCTCAGAGGTCAATGTACCAGGAAAAAAAACGTCGAAATTGGACCAAAAATGATTTTCGAAAAAAAAGAAAATAGAAGGACCGTGCTTCATTTTTCTTATTTTTGCAAATTTTCCGAAACTGCCAAAATCAACCCGGAACCCTAAACCCTAAAAAAATTGGGGTGCGGCATGGACATTAAGGGGGGGGGTTGTCGGGTGTTGGAGAAAAAAGCGGCGAAAACAGATTTTGGCCAGACTGGTAACAGCACTAACTGCTCCTTAGAGGGAAGAGTGTGATTAGTGACCGATCCTACCTTAGATCCAGCGCAAACTGCTTTCTAGGATGTTACACATCAGAGTTTGGGTGATTTTGGAATTGCATCACTTCAATGCTGGTCACCATTTTGTACTGGATCCTACCTAAGATCCAGTACAAAAACGGGTTTTGGCAGGGACGTCCGTTTGTGATGGGATAGCTCGGCCTGGCTGCTATTTTTGAGCTGGGGCAACCTGGCAAGTGACTGGTGCTGTCAGAAATCATCAACCGGGATCTTAACTTGAGTGACGGATGCTGTCAGAATCCGTCACTTTGAACCCATCCTATCAAGTCTACTTGTTGAAAGTGACGGATGCTGTCAGAATCCGTCACTTTGAACCCATCCTATCAAGTCTACTTGTGAGCGACGACTGTTGAAAGTGACGGATGTTGTCAGAATCCGTCACTTTGAAACCATCTTAATGAGTAACGAATGTTGAATCAAACAAGTTTTGTGTCACACTTCCGCGCGGAGTGCCGGATCCGATCAGAATCCGTCACTTTGACAATACAAAGATTCTGGAATCAGGTCATTAAAAATCATCATGACAATTTCGAACAAACCCAAACTCTTTCGAGTGGTTGGACGCATGAAATTTCGAAGTGATGGGTCCTGTTATTAATTCAAAGAAATGTCGACCTTGTCCTCTGTGCAAGCCTGGTGCTGTGTTTTCATCTCAGGGCCAGGCAACATCCTGGCCAAACAGTGGCAAGGGAGTGAGGCAGTCCAAACCCATTCAATTTTTCGGCCACAATTTTAGTGTACCCAGCCATAAATAACAACCACCATATACTTTTATGTCTCAGATTCACCAGGTCTTTAGCCGCAATTCTTGAGTTCTAGCTAGCTGGCACCAGATGGCGTCCCCGAAATCCGCGTTGCTTTTGGATTTTTTTTGGTGCCAGCAAATTTTGCACCACAATAAGACCTGGGAGATCCGGGGCCACGCGTCCCGTACGTGTGGGCGCATTGCTCTCGCCTGCACCAAGAGCACATCACCAACCGGGGAATGTCTCATCCTTGGCGAAGTAGACCTGACCGGCTGCTTGATGGTTGGAAGACAGCGAGGCGGGTTTGTTGTTCCCCCAGAAACTACAAGTGACTACATGTTTCTGAGAGCCAATGTGAAGAAGCATAGAATTTTCAAGGTTCGTGACTTCCGAAAGTTGCCCAGCTACCAAACAATTTATGCTTGGGTTTTGTCCAAGCCGACCTGCTATGATGCCCCCAAGAAATTGGAGGTGAAACGTGGCTGTATAGTATGGGTTAAAATCCCATAGATTCTGCCGTGGAAGTCGAGTTGCACAAAGAAAACAAGGAACACCAAGTTGTGATCTTTAGTCTTGAGTGGCTTTGCTTGTCTTGTAATGATTGCAGGTATAACGATTGGGGTGTGTGTGCTTGCGCATTGCAATCTGGCTAAACTGCATGTAGGCCAGTACGTGTCATGTTGCAAACTAAACTGATGTAACATCATGATTCAACACGTGCTATTCAAGCGGATTGGCTCGTACTTGTTGCGCTGTGATTGCACCAATGCCGGTCAAACGGAAGTCTGCTGGCGGTGCACCTTCCAATTCCAAAGCCTCAAAGCTTGAGAGTGAAGCGAGCAAATATCCTCACATTCAGCAAATCTGTGACTGGTTTCCTGGCGTAGACAATATCTAACATGACAAATAGCAGTCATTGTCTTCAAGGGTCTTCAAGCTGTCAAATGGCTCCTTGTTCATATCTGTCATGCTTAGGCTGAAAGATGGTGTGGTTGCTGCGGGTGGCCCGGACCGCTATCTGACCTCCAAGTACTCTACGAAGGCTGTCCAAATTTGTCTTAAGAATGTTCTTCCCCGTTGAAAACTTCAAATTCAGCTTGTGAAGTTCCCTACAGTGAAAGGCTCAACCAACATGGTTCAAAGTGCTTCGTGCAGGATGCCAGAATGGGGTTTGCGCAATGGCTAGATCAAGCTTTCCCTGCAGACACAAGGCTGGATCGTGACGGCCAAAGTCACCAGTACTATTCAGATCACTGTAAGTTCATTGGTTCCTTTTGTCAGGGACACCTACGCACATGACTTCGGCGAGGGAGCGAAGGTCCTTCGGCCTTACCATTTGTCATGGAGGTCGGACTTTGGCTTGTCGTCGCTGATCGAGCCTGACGTCATGGTGATGCTGGCAGAGCTCATCCTTGCGCATGGGCAGGGGTCTCAGAAAGATATTTGGCATGGGGTGTTTGTCAGCACGGTTTTATCCGGTACTGAGGTTTCGAACCAACCCATCGATCCCGGGGGTTGAGTGCCTGGCAATCTGTCAGCCAGACAACTCGTTCCTGGAGGGGAGGTATGTGGCATTGCCTCGGTTGGCCTGCGCGCTGCTCAGCAGACTCCGGGTTGCGATTGGCAAGCGTAATCTTGCAGATTCTGAATTTAATTTCCATGTGTTGCGATCTTGCTGATTCTGAACTAATTTCCATGTGTTGAGGCGATGTGCTGCCGCCTTTTTCCGTTGCCTATGTGAAAGGCTGGAGGCGCTCTGTCACTTGCCTTGTCGTTGCTGATGCGATCAGAACGCTGAACATTGATGATTCAGTGCTGCTGCCTCAGTACAAGGTGCGCTATATGTCAGTTTCCCTGAGCCCATTTTCGTTGTTTTGATCTTCTGTGGTCAGATCTCCATGATTATTGTCAGAGCACACACACATGAATCCACCTCAAGTCGACTGGGTGTTTGTGTTTCACATCCCGGCCAGGATTCCATGAGATCTGTCTATGCTACAGTTGGGCACTACTCCCATGTGCAAGATCAAGTGCTTGCTGCCCGAGGCAGCTCAGCGTTGAGGTTTTACTTTGGAATGGTTAGACTCATTTCTGAGCTGTACATGATGGAACTTTGTGGGGTTAGACTATTTCTGAGCTGTCACATGATCGAACTTTGTGGCAGGAATCTCGATCACTTCAACCCTGCGGCGTCCGCCGAACTGTTTCAACCTGTTGCGGCAACATGAGGTTCTCAGCCGCGCCAATGTGGCTGCTGAGGCAACAGCGGCTTCCAAGCTGCACGTTGATGTCGCCTGTTTACGGTGATTTTGGTTTGATTATGGTGTTTTTGCCACCGGCAATTTCCTGGTAAACTGTGTTAGGTTATATTATAATATGTATATACCACACATATTTACATCTACTTTTTAGGTACTTTAATTTTCATCAAATAGCTATATAAAAAGTATATATATATATATAGAAATAATATTTAATATGTACAATATATTTAAAACGTGCCTAGCAAATATGTTTGATGTTTATTATTATGTTCATAACATATAAAATAAAATAAATATCATGTTTATATGAGATATATTCTATATATCTAACATAAAAAATAAGTAATATATAAATATATATATATATTTATTTCTTTATTAAAATTTCTATATTATGTACATAGTATATTTATGTAGAAAACGCTCAAACCCAAGGTGTGGGAGAGTGCAGCTGAAGTCGCGAGGGTATTTCGTATTGGCAAAAGTGAAGCTGGCGCAATATTGAATTTGACCACGAAAGTGCATCAAGACATGGTGATCAAGCTTCGCGATGCAGTGCGCACACGAGGCATGAAGGCTTTCCTCAACCATGAATGCATTGCCCGTGACTTGTTCAACCTGACCTTCACTACGGGGACTGCAGGGCTAGAGCCGTGGGCTTCACAGCTTATGAATCGGGAGGACAATGAGATCGTGCCCTGCTGCATTATACGTTGGAGCGGAAGTATTTGGTTGGTGTTTGCTTCAAAATGTGTTAGGTGATGATTTATGTTAGCAGCTAGAAAACGTGTTGACTCACAACTGTTTCTTCCCTCTTAGCTGTTTGAGGTGTCTTTGCTCATCGATCGGATGTGTGGCGACTTTGACCGTCAGGCACCAACCATGCGAAAAGCTTGGACGTTCAAAGACGCTTCTTCTCTCCACGCAGCTTGCGGGGCTTTCCTACACTTTGTGCGGCTCTTGCAAAGCCAAGTGCCCCAAGCCGATTTCCGACAGCGAGAAGCCAACCTCAGGCAACAGTTCGCATTGGGAGTTTTCGACCCAGATCTGCTGCATGCCATCGAGAGTTCTGTGCCCCCCTCCAGCCTGGACAGTGTGAGTTTCTTGAGGAGGGGTTTGATGGAAGGATATTAAGCGTTTAAGTTCTTGTGGTTTTTGCCATTATGTCATTTGTTTGTAACTTTTTTTTTCGGGTTTCACCTTTAATTTAGATATATCACCGTGTGGATCTTTTTGCGATGTTCCAGGAGTTTGGCTGCTGAAATCTCGCAGAGGCACGCGCGGGATGTTGAAGAGAAGAACAGGGAGCTTGCAGAGCGTGTGGCAGCTGCGACTATGGACCAAATCCGTGCCAAGCTGGAAGCTGACTTCGAGGAACTCAAGAAGCATGTTCCATCTGCAGAGAAAGAGGCGGTTGAAACGGCATTGGACATGAAGTACTTGCAAGAGCGTCAAATGACCCTTGTTGAACAATTGCTGTGTGTTTTGCTTCCTGCATGTTTCAAATCCCACATCCCCGGTCTCCTTTTAAAGTTTCAACTTTTATAGGTTTGTGATTCAATCAGTGCGATCCTACATCTGAGGAAGGGCCAGCAGCACGTCCAAGGGTGGATGCGGAAAAACTGCAGGTTTGTGCTCGGTGAACCAACTTCAATGCACACCACGCTGCGGGAGTTTGCGCAACACAGAAGTGATATGACTTTGGGTGAAGGCACACTGCTCCTGGGATTTCAGTCAGTGTATATTCTTCGACACCAAAAAAGAGTTGTTTTATTTGTTTCATGTTTGGAGGATGAAACACTAAAGTAAATGTTTCTGGCGTCAATCAGTTTTGCCCTCTTAAGGTACACCATGGCAACATTGGACGCAACTATCTTCCCTTCGAACGCGCTACTGATGAAGGGAGCGCTGGAAACGATGAGCTGTTTGTTGAACATCGGGGTGCAGAACATTGCGCACATCCAATTGCCGATCCCTCAGTCGAACACAACTCCGCAAGCAATGACCAAGCACCGAAGAACGATTGAGGATTACCTGCTCTCACAGTCGTGTGGTTCACAAGCTGTAGGGTTGCACTTGACCAGACCCAATGATGCACATGCATCAGACAAACGCGGATGCCTCCAAAGCTGTGTGGCTGTCTATGTTGACTCAAAGACCTTTCCATGGAGCCTACCCATTCTGATTGGACCATTGGAGTTGATCAGAGTCAGTGATATGCTTGGCTATGATGAGGTGAACCGCCCAGGTGTAACAGCCCGAGCAGAACAGACCCTTGGCAGTTTTGGGGTCCCAAAATTAATTTCCTTCAGCCTGTGATTGTAGTTTTTATAAGGCTACTGGGACCCACGGTTTCAAAACAGGATGTTGTTGGTGGCCGTGTCCAGCTATTTCCTCAGGAAAGGGATCCCGGTGCACATTGCAGTCATCGAGGCTTACTTGAAGGGCTTGGATTTGAAAGAAGAAGACAAGGTGATTGTGTTTGACGTGCTTCCCAACAGGCTTGGTTGAAACAACTGATGTTGTGATAGGGTGTATGCTGCCTTCGGAGTGTGCCCTGTGCCGACTTGCGACAAACTTTTTTGTTCATTGTTCTGCCCCATGTAGGCACGCAGAGTTTGCACGGGCTATTGTCAAGCGCAAGCTGAGTGGCAAGGTTCCTGATGTTTCATACTTTGGCGTCATCAAGGACACTCAAAAGGATGTTGTTTCATCAATTGAGGAGGACGTGTACAATGCGTGGGACAGCAGCTCGGCAGCTCCGGCCAAAACACGTGTCAGAGATGCAGCCGCAACCCCAACTTTGGACACTTTGAGCTGGGTGAACGGATCTCCCAAATTTCCTGATGCTCTTATTGCAAAGTTCCCGGAGGGAAGCCCGCAGTACAAAGAGATTGTGAAGTTCAAGGAGCAGCTCATAGGCATGTTCCCGGAGACAGCAACCTCATCCTCTACAGCAGTGACTGTCCGCGCAACTGGCTTGCCTGATTTCTCGGGGGAGAATGTGCTGGATTTGGAGCGGGAAGTGTCACTTGAGACTTTCAGTGCTGATGAATTCAACCAGGAAGAGTTGCTTGGATTTCGTGGTTGTGGTTGTCGGTTTTTGCTGTGTGGCCATGTTTTCTTTTTTGGTTGTGTGATGATTGTTGGTGATATTGCCATTGCTGTTGATCTTATTGCTGCAGCTGCTGCTGTTGTCATTGCTGTTGTTGCTGTGATTGTTATAGCCTTCTAAAAACCCTCAAGCTGCCCATCTCCCCAGCCATCCGTTAAATCCAGTGTCAAGATCAGAAAAAACAAGTTAGAATGTACAATTCAACTATATGTAATGTTTTTCCTTTTTCTCTGTTGATGCGAGGGAAAGACACAAAGACTACTCAACTGCACAGCGACTATCATAGTCTCTCCAACAGTTACCAGGCATCGACACAGTAAAAGACATTCTTCTGCGCGATTTTTATGCCGATGCCAAATAGATACAGCAAACATAAAATTTATCAGTGTCAAAGCACATGCCCTTCCCGAATCATTCAACAACTTCTCCAATGGTCTTTTGTGATTTTTGCGTGCTTCCAATCAAAACTATAAGATTTGCGGTGATATTGGCTGATGCTTGTGGGCGCATTCTGCTTTCAAGAAGCTCTAAACCCACTCCTGCCTGTTAGAAGTGAACGTTTCTCTGGCTGCGATTGCCCAGGTTGGCATCATGTCCTGGAAGGGCTGGGAAGCCTTCGATCATGCTCACCAAAGACTACAAGCTGTTTTTGGGCAACATCACTGAGGAAGAGATGGTTGGCGTCAGGAGAGCTTTTCGGTTTCAACGTTGGGGCCTTCGAAATCAAACTGATCGCAGGTTGCCTGGTTGTCATGTTTTTTGTTAAAAACACGTTGGGCCCATCCTGTCTTTGAATCAAAACCATGCTTTAAACCATGATGCTCAGGTGCCTCTCATTCAGAAACACATTCTCTACCATGGTTCCTGGGGTCAGACATGGATTTAGTGGCGTACGAGAAAAAGGCAATGCCAGTGTGCATGGCTCTCTGCAAAATCGCACGTGAACGTGGCCTGGGCGAGATTGGCATTTGGGACCACACTTGCTCTCAAAAGCTTCGCCCTGTCCTTTAGCGTGGATTGGACCTTGTGGTCAAAACCTTTTCAAAAACATGTTTGACTATTATTCACATCCCAAACCTTGCAAGTTTGCTTCCAAGGCAGATCCTGCTGGTGGAGCCGCCGGTGAATCGACACCTGTGCCATACCGGTATGATGTGGGTATTGCAGATCAAGGAAAAACCAATTGCTTCAAACCGAACCCCTTGGCAAACATGGAGGCATCAAACCACAAGCCAGCATCTTTTGGTGCCGTCTATTTGGGGCAGATGGGACGAGTGATCAAGAATAAGAATGCCTCACTCTTGTGGGAAGATTCTCGGACTTCATAAATAACAATAAAGTACCAATAAGATCAATAAGTGACAAGTAAGAATCTTTTTGTGGGAAGATTCTCGGACTTCATAAACAAACATAAAGTACCAATAAGATCAAAAGTGGATTGATGCCTCAATTATGTTTTGGGGTGCTTCTGGCGCCCAGGTCCAAGTCCAACCTGGTTCGGCCACGCCGAAGCTCATGCCAGTGAAGCCAAAGGTCTACCTCACGGCTTCCGTGAAGATTCCAGCCAAGTCCTGGGCAAGCTGGGGTGACGTGAGCCACGTGACAGGGGTTAGCTCCGTGCGGCCAATCCGTCTTCTGGAGGACTCAGATCTATTGGCTTAATATTACATGTCCTGTAATTCCTGCTGGTTCCTTTTTGACAAAGTCGCTCCAGATATTTCTCCCAATTTGAAGCTGCAGAAGTCACCCTAATTGCCTCATCTAGTGATTTGCAGCGTTGACTTTGGTGAAGGAAATTTCAATCATTTCCAGGGTTCAGTTTGGAACTGTTGATTTGAAACGTTTGTGACAATTTTGCCCCGATGCCACAGAGAGTCGGGTCCGCAGCACATATGATACCGCATGGCTACCCTGCTTCGGACAGCTGCCAAATCGGCAGACTCACCGAACAATGCGCTGGCAGTTCAAGTCAAAACTATTGGATTGCTAGACTTGCAGCAAGCTTCATGACAGCTTATAGAATTTGTTAGACTTTAGAGTTTAGTATGTTGGTTTGATGCACGTGGAATGAAATAGGCTTCTGGTTTCCAATGTCACATCAGTTAATACCTTTTACTTCCTTATGGAATGTGCCGGCTCTTCGCTAGCAGTGTTCTTCTTGATCACGGTGCCCGGTGTTACTTGGGCTTTTGGTTGCTTCGGAACGCCATGTCCAGTGTGCTTCCATCCATTACCAAGCTAAGTGACGATGAGGACCCCTGAACAGCATTGCCTTTGGGTCGACCCAATCTGTTTTGATTGTGGGACTTGTGGACTTGAAGGTTTATTTGCCCTTCAAAGATTAGGTCTGCCAAGTCGCTCTGCAGGACAACGGCTGCGCCAGTACAGAAGCGGCAGAGGCTATCAGTCCTGTTGAAAAAACAAAAAAACCCGCAGCAAAAGCGAAACCGAAGCCAACCACTGTGAAGCCAGGGTCAAAAGCAAAACCGAAAGCGAAGGCCAAGGCAAAGGCCAAGTCGTCAAAGAAGCCTACTGCAAAGAAACTTAAAGTAGCTGTTGCACATGAAGGCCGGGAAACTGAGGAGAATGCTGAGGATGACAACCACGAGGAAGCAAAGGAGACTGAAACCAGCAAACCGCCAGAGAAGAAACCTGCAAGCAAGTCCTCGAAGAAGCGTCCCGCAGCAGCGAGTGCGCCAGGAGGTCATACTCTTACCTCAGTGTTTTTGCAACATTGACATTCACAATTATCTTGGTGCTTTTTCCCAACTGAGCTTCATGTTTTGACCTTGAATAAAATCAGGTGACCGCAGGGTCAGCCAAGTCTATGGATATGGAGAGTCCAACGTGTGGGCAGTCCGATGTGATGGCAAAGAAGTGTTCGCAGTGCCTACCCCAGCTGGCATGATCTTTGAATTCATTTGAACAACAAGAGCTTGGGTGGTTTTTATTGTACAGATAATGATTATATTATTTATAAACATATTATTTAATATTGTATAATGTATAAAGATTATATAATATTTATAAATATTACATAATATATAAATATTATATAATATATAAATATTACATAATATATAAATATTATATAATATATAAGTATTACATAATATATAAATATTGTATAATATATAAAGATTACATAATATATAAATATTATATAATGTATACATATTTGATAATTATATATAAATATTATTACATAATATTTATATATAAATATTATTACATAATATATCAATATTATATAATATAAATATTATATTTAATATATATTAAATAATATATGTATATTATATATTTTATATACATATTATATCAGATGTAAAATATTTTATACATAATGTATTTTAGATATACATACATACACACACACATATATATACTTTGCATGTATTGCGAATTTTGAAACTGCAACATCAGCCAAGTGTCATTGAGGTTGGTGGCAAAGCCATTCCAGTAGGGAAGCTGAAAGAAGCCGTCGTTCGTGCCTCTGCAGTTTTGTTTGCGACTGGAAATTGGCACTTCTGAGTAACACCATCACTACTTGTGCCCCACTGGCCTGAGGAGATCGTTAGGGAACACTTGCTGAAAGGAGATCCCATTCCAATGTGCAAGGAGATTGGTGTTTGTGTCTCAGTCATTGCTGTCACGCGCAACTATCAAAAGCCAAGAGATCAAGCAATTGAATTGAATTTTCAAGTGTCAGTGAGTGCAAACTACTAATGTCCTAATTCTAGAGACCTGTTTATTGTCTGCCATCAAGGCCAGCTTGAAGCAACAACTCAAGGAGCAGTACAAAGGCCTGAGTATATTGAATTGACAGATCATCATTTTTCACTTGATGTGTTATCCGTCAAAATCAATGTGTGCGGGAGGTGTGCCGAAGGCGAAGAGCGCACCGAAAGCAGCCCCAAAGAAGGCGTCTAGCGCAGCTGCCCCGCAGGATCATGAGCAGGAAGAAGAACCGAATGAGGATCATGAGGAACAGCAAGATGACAAGGAGGAGGGCGAAGAGGAGGAGGGCAAGGCAAACGATCCACCAGTCGACCCAGCACAGACTGACAAGGACAAGGAGAAGCAGAGTGTGGATGTGGATTGAGGGATGTGAACTCACCTAGCAGCTGCTTGAGTTTTGCGGATCCTAAAAAAGAAGCTGCTCCTACGTAAGTCTTACGGTTATCCCGTCAAGAGTGAACCGTGTGAAAGAATGTCATTTTGGATTCCAGCTGAATCATTTTTGCATGCGCCGCTCACATGCCACAGTCACACCACAACCGTGATGTGTGGCACTCTTTCTGCAGATTTTGGCAAAAAAAGAATTTGAAATCCAATATTTACCTGTCGCCATGAAAAGACCTGCTTCCCAAGCGTCCCATGTCTCGGATGTGCCTTCTGCAAAGTTGAAGAGGCCAGCAGCCAATGCCAGAGGCCACAGTCCTGGGACATGTTTCCATATTGGGAGGTTGCGCTAATAATAGAGGGGTGGGGGTGGAAATGAGACACCCATGTGAGAAACACCAAAAATGTGCCCCCAAATGTCAGAAACACTCATGTGTGTGTCATCCAATGGCCAGGTGGTGTGTTGAACGTTGGTGAGCCCCGCTTCAACGACAAGCTTTGCTGCTGGATCATTGACGTCAACGGGAGTCAAGAGTTCAAGGCCCTTTTGACATCATTTGTTATTTCTCAAATGAATCTCAAATGTCTTCCATTTTTAATACTTAATCAAAACTGGTGAATGTCAATCGATCTTTGGCTTTCAGGTTGGAGGCCCTTTGCACAGCCGGGAGGATTCTCTTCGGATCGCGGCCCTGCCCTTGGGACCGTTTCGAAATAACATCTTACCATTGGGTACTGTCTGTTTTTGCCTAACTGAGATCATTGCAAGAAAACACTTGTTGGATGGGGAAGAGCTTGAGACATGCCGGATCCTCGTCGCTGCTTCGCTGCATTGCAACATGCCAAATTAATCAAATGACTTTCACTCCTTAACTTTTGATGTTGTGATGCTATACCCGAAACCTGAATGATGTCTTGGTCCTAGGACGAATTGCAATCCGCTGTTTGCGAATCTGGGGGTCTACACGTTGCCACTGCCACCAATGTTCCGGCAGGCCGACATGTGTGCAGCCGAAACTAACATGATGTAATGATTTTCCTGAACAGCTTGCTACAGGTTCCTCCGCACCAGACTCGCAGCGAGCTGCTGTCTCCGAGCCAAATTTTGTGAGTGAGGTGTTTGGCGAGCCAGATTCTGATTCTGATACTACACTGGAACTGCCAGGTCGATAATCGCTTTCAAATTCACAGAGCTCTCTAGTTTCAAAGCAATTTTGATAGGGTTTGACTGTGAACTGGAAAATGTTTTGCTGGAGTGTGCTGTGCAAGATTCCCTGCTATCTTCTGCAACCAAAAAAGAGCATGCCTTGAAAATATCTCATTTGAAAGCAGCTTACGAATGCTTTGGCCAAAGACTCATTTTGAAAGAAGCTTACTGAAGGATTTGGCCAAAGACCAGTGACTGATTTAACTGGCTGTTCGGTTGGTGCTCATCATCCAGAAAAATGATTCCAGCGTCAGCGAAGCTGAGTCAAGGGAGTCGCCATTTCTCATGGTGACCCCACTCCAGGACTTTATCAACTTGATTTGGAAAACATGTGCGGATCTGTGGGTCTGAGAGTTGCATGGCTTTTGTTTCAAACCAGGATTTGCCTGACGACTCCTCATCAAAAAGTGGAAAAAATCTGGATGCTTACAAAAACTGCACTGACTTGTTGGAAATTTGAATCCAAAGTTCGGTATCTCAAATGGTTTGCGTGAGGGAGTTGTCAACCACTGCCCATACCGTATTTTTATTGAATGAATGTTGCTGGATGCAGAATCCAGTTCTGAGATTACGGAGCTCTTCAAAGCTGTGAATTTCTTTTTGACAATCCACAACCTAACTCAAAATGTGGAACGGTGCTTGTGAAATGCTGGAAAGCAAGCCTACTGCTTTGTGTGTGGATTGTGTTACGCCCTGGTTCCGGAGCAGTTTGTTGCAGGAAAAAAGGATTGAACCATGTTTTTTCATGGTGAGCTTCATGTCATTGGGTGACGATATCACTGTAGGACCCCAAGTAAATTTTCTGCGGGTGCTTCTAAGTTCCGGAAAACGGACCCTTGGAAAAATATAGCATTAAGGGGTTTAAACTATACTATATATTGACTAGATTTTGCATCAAAGGAGATTAAGATAGTTATAACATAGCTCAAGTCTATGGGTTGCACGAGGAGGGGCACTTATTAGGTTAATACAACGAGACCTTTTTCATCTATAGAACTTGTGTGCGCCGTGCGCCACTGAGGCCTGCGTGTGTGTGTGTGTGCGTGCGTGCGTGCTTTGTATAAAAGTGGCGCGCGGTTCCAAATGTCACACTTGAAACTCCACACTTCACACTTCACTCTGCACTCTTCAGGCTGATGCTGAATCTGATATCACGACATTGAGATGACAGCAAGGCTTTGCTGTAAGAGGCGGTATAATAATGGCTGAACCTGTGTAAGAGATACAGCATGTCCATGGCAACAATAGCAGGCTTGATGCTGATGAAGATTCATCATTAAACAGGAAGCCCTGGGACAGAGCCAAGCTGAGGTTCAATGAAAATTGCATGCTGCTGGGGGTTGCAGAATGGGTAGCCGAGCAGCTAAATATTGGGAACCCCATTCAATTTGGGAACCCCATTCAAAAGAAATATCTTTATATATATATATATATATGTATGTATATAGATAATTATATATATATATATTTGGATTTACACCTAAATATTTACAGTTACTTTTGTGTACATCGTGGATCCCTAAATAAACCTTGGAAAACCATGCAAGAATCAATGAACACATGCAAAACTTAATGAACACCATGGCAACATCAATAAAATCCA
>Ga0126342_10012876_pt1 | contig 14868 bp, 15 predicted proteins | sample Cyp1metagenome_FD_92528 | JGI IMG/M metagenome (GOLD analysis project Ga0126342, IMG submission 92528) | Coral microbial communities from Lord Howe Island, Old Settlement Bay, Australia - Cyphastrea 1 metagenome | ecosystem: Host-associated > Invertebrates > Cnidaria > Coral ... | reverse complement strand
CGGGCTCCATAACCAACTCTTCAAAATGTGTAGGTTTCCCAGTGAAATAGTTCATGGTTAATTAAAAACTTGACAACAATAGTTAAAAAAGAGGCGGCCACAACAGTCCCCTCCCAAAAAAAAATACGAAATAATTAGAATACATTTGTTTTTAATGTTTTAAATATGCGTTGAACTTTCCAGCCAACATTTAAAGATATAGTTTTTAACATTTTTTGGATTTTGTTGGTTGTGCTACCATGTTTTGTTCGGCAACACCTCTCCACATCCTATCTGATCGATGAGTGATTCTGAAGCATTCTTCATTTCACCAGCAATGTCGGGGTTTCAGTCTGGTTACCTCCGTTTTTCGGAAATCAAGGCCCATAAATTTGGTTGCTTTGACTGTCAGGGTACATACATCATAAGATATTGTGCAAGATTTAGATATGTTAAAACCATATCCATGGTCCACAGTTTTGGCCCAACGAACAGGCATTTGCTTGGAATGAAATAACTCCTAAAAAATCCTACAACTATAGGATTAGATTATATGATCATTAACAGTTTATATATCATGAAAGAAAGGGCCCATATATATATATATACATATTTATATATATATATATATCATCATCATAAACCCATAAAAATAAACTGTTAGTTGGGCCACAACTGCAGAGATCCCTCTGTTAAAAGCGCTGCCGAGCCAGGACGCGGCGCTCTCATCCTGCGAGAGGTTTACGACATCTACAAGTCGCTTCCGCCCAGACGCTGGGCGGTGGGTCATGGAAATCCGCTAAAAAAACAAAGGCAGAAAAACATATGTAATTTAGTATAGCTTAATATAATCTATATGCAGTATAGTTTTTTAATGCAGGAAAAAAACGATTGGATAGGTATACCTAGTAGAGTTTTAGTACAACTTGATCTTCTGGTTGTTTGAAGCCAAGAATGTAGTAGTGCAAGGCAACACCTACAGGAAACCCTGTTAAATTAGGGGTTAGACACATTCGAAACCATGTTTTTCTGGTTTCACTTTTCCCTTAAATCAACCCCTTTTTTTTGAGCCATAGATGTGTTTTCACCATCATCTTCCTCGGTCCACTCTTCAAGCTCGTACTTTTGCAATTTTTCCTGTGTGAATCTTTGGCACCGATATTCCATCAGATTCCACATGGGTTTCTCATGTTTACATCCAACAGGACCGTTCCGTGCCAAGGATGTTGGCCCTTGGGCGAGCAGATTCAAATCTAAGCCGACGCTAAGATGCCAACCATCTGTTGGGGAGTTTCAGCACTCTGTCACGTGTGTGGTGTCTAAAGATATAAATATTATATATATATGATATATTATGATACATTAGTGCGTATATATATATATATAGATATATAGATACGTATATATATATATAATTATGTATGTGTGTGTGTCTACAAGGTGGTGCTCCTCGGCTAGTAGTCAGTCTATGAACCAAATTTACTAAAGATATACCCTCCATAAACCCATTCGTTAGCCTAGTTAGAACCAAGTCACCCAATTGTTAAGTTGCCTGTGGACCCCTTTTCAGAGGGTCAGGTATTTTCAGTTTGAAAGAAGCGTTTTGTGACTTGGGAGCAAAGTATAAAACGTTTGTTGGGTATAGGGTCTATATTTATGTGGAAAGACGCGGCTTCCAAAAAATCCATTTATAATTGGTGACTCATTGACTGGAATTTTGAGGGGCTAAAAAAAAGCACCTTAAACATATATAGAGCGAAAAAAAACGGATTACATTGAACCAATGCATGGGGCCCATGAATCACTTGACGCTTGATGAAGCCTGCACGACCGCAGCCGCCTTTTCTGCCCTCAAACTTGACCGAAAGGGAAACAACTACCCACAGCCCTTCAGCTCAACACGATGACGGGCCCGGTCCAGCAAAAAGTCCAGGTCCTGAAGTTGCTCCACCGCACTGACTGAAAAGTAAGGGTCGTGTTGCGGCAGAGGGGGTACTCGGCGGCGCGCATCAGTCAGCTGATGCGAGACTGCCGCCAGTGCCCGGCGCAGTCGGCAGCCCAGCGGCGAAACCAGATGCCGCAGGACCTCCGACGTGAAAACGAAACAATCATGCCTCCACACAGAATCGCATCGATCCTCAGCCACATTCATGATGATCGAAAACACTGATAACACGAATGATGCACAATCAATTAGATCCTACGCGCCCAACACAGATTAGCTTGGGCAAACAGGTTGATCACCGATGGCCCGATACATTTCCTCGGGCAAAGACTTGAGAGCAGAGTTTATAAGCTCTATAATTATATATATATGGTAAGAATGATCTACCATATTCAGGATTGAGACATCTCTTAGTGCAGGGAGATCGATGGATGCATGAAAATTACACCTAGATATGTATATATAGTTATATATATCTGGCTATATCTACCTTTATAATTCTAGACCCCCTGACGCCCTCCGGCAAATCGAGCGAAATTCGCAGGACGAGCGGAATGGGGAGCTGCGCGAAAGGCACCGCCTGCGCTACCTCACCCGGCTGCTGCAACGTGCAAAGCCAAAGGCCGTCCGGTGGCGCGCCCACGCGCTCCACTGGCAGGTGTGAGGAGGTTTGTAAACCACCTCGAAAACCTCTAAAGGCCGGGGACAGTGGTTGCGGTTCGGCATCCAACAGGATGTCCTTCACGGGAACGTGACGAAGGTTCCAACATCGTAACATTTATACATACGACATACGTGTTACTGTTGGCATGATGCTATTCAAGATGCAAAACGTCGCCTATAAACAAGGTTCCCTGTTTGCACCACGATTTCATGCTACGTCCAAACACACATGGACGGTTCTGTTGCTGCAGTTTCTCCGGGATGCATTATGATTGCAAACGCAAATTCATCATGTGTTCCTCCAACATCGGGGGCCCAGAATCAAACTGACGAATAATTTTGCAAAGGGCAGCTTGTATGTTCCATGTCACAAGACATATCCAACTTGTGAAATGCAATCAAGGTGTTTCAAACCATTAAGCATTGGTGAGCAAATTCAAGACTGCTCATTCGAGATTCATTCTTGGCAAGACTAGTTAATAGCCCACTCTTTACATCCTGGACCCCCCCAAAACAAAATCGACTGCACCATGATAGATCGCATTCCATTTTGCTAAATTGCGACATCCCCAATTTCCCATCCCCTGCTGACCTCTGCACATGACACATTCCCGCACGGTTCCCCGTCAGGCAGAACGGCAGCAGGCGGAGGACGGCTTTGGGAACCGGTGTGGGGTATCTGGGTGTATCTGTGTATCTGTGTTTGCGTGCATCTGCGTGTATATGCACCTGTAGCACCGATATATTTAGCATTTCATGTTCAATTGTTCCATCTGTCTAGATAAATAAACATGTATACTTTCTCTATATATGTATATATACATATGTATGTGTATATATATATATATGTATATATATATATATATGTATTTATTATATACATGTATGTATATATATAGAAAGAAACCCTAACAGGCTGCCGGACCTCGCACGGTGCATTAGCAGACAGAAGCTTTGTGAGGAGGGAAGATATATATATTTTTGGGTATCACACTACAAACCTATAGACATTGACACATTGCAAGCATTAGTCTCAGGTGTCTGGAGGGATTTCACTATCATTTGATATTGATTTGGAGGGATAGCTATGGAACTTATCGAATTGGACATCCCGGACTTTGAGGCATTGAAGAGACCTTTGGAGCTTAGCCCTGCACTTCCTGGTTTTGGCGGCTGTGGAGTCGAGAACAGGGGGCATGGGTAAGAATGGAATGAAGATAGCTCTTGACGGATCAGCCAGACAAGCAGAAGAATGACCAGGAGCAGGAGGGGCTAATCGAGGCCCAGATTGATGAGATTCTTAAAAGGGATCGAGGCTTGGGACTTGGGACTCCAAGAATGACGAGAAGCGACGAAATGCCCAGATCAACAAGAATCAGCCAATGGAGACCCAGAATGGCGAGAAGCCACGGTGCCCAGATCGACAAGAGCGAGCCAATGGAGGTTCAGAATGAAGAGGCGGAGCCGCGGAGCCAATGGATACCCGGGAAACGATGGATGATACCAAAAAGTTCCGGACGTGGAGACCCAGAAGGACGAGCAGAGGATGATGCCACTGAGTCGGGCAATGGCAAGAGCAAGGAAAGAAAAGCTGAAAGAAAGGCTAAAAGAAAGGCTAAAAGAAAGGCTGCCGCCAAGCCGAAAGAGAAGCCGGACAAGCACAAAAACAATATTTTTTCGGAACAAAAAGGAAAAGAAAAGAAATAGTTATATGGCAAATGTCGGAATTTCTTTAAGACTCGAAGCCAGCAAATGACTTGCGCCCTTTTTAGAAGAAAAATAGCAAGCGCGCTCTGGAAAAAAACATGTGCAAACCGATTTTTTTGCAAGACGCATTTCACAACATGGCCCCGACTTGCGAAAGGCTTGTGGCATACTGCGCCCAGAACCCCCTCTTGAAAACACTTGTTGGGTTCCCGAACCTAGCAACTAAGCAACCTAATACACCCTATTATGGGGCACCACCTTGTAGATGCATCAAAATGACCCCCAAATAGAAGCAAATTCATGGAACTTTGTGGATGGGGGAAACCTCCAAAACGACAGGTTTTAGACATGTTTTTTAATGTCAAAACATGTTGATTTATTTTGATTTGTTGGTGAATTGTTATTTGTTCATCATGGTTTGGTCGCCCCAGAGTCTGTTTGCAGCACAAAGAGTTTCTGATCCGCGGAAACCGTCAAAAATCAGAAACGGTGGCGCTAAACCACCTTAATGTTACCAGAAGTGGCTCGTGAAAACCATCCCTAAACAGTAGGTTTGCCCTCTGGTAATCAGACATGACAATGCAAAATCGGCATTTACTTAACTTATATTTACTTATAGATAGTTTTTCATGTTTTCCAATTTGAATGCTTAGTTAGTTCGGGCGATTTCCCATCCAGGCATGTTTGATTTCAGCCGGGTATCACTTGTGTCGAACCATCAAACCAGCGACACTACCGTTCCTGACTTCCAAGGTAGCTCCGAGTGGCCTGCGACCCCTACCGTTGTGTTTGGCAACGCCGCGGGGGAAAACAGTCCTGAGACTTGCAGATAGCAGGGGTGGATGGTACAGTACTTGGTTATAGTTGGTTGATTATTCCAGATTGTTATCGGTTGCTCTTATTAAGTGGGATGATGATACCCTTTGGCAAAAGCACCACGTAGCTGTTGACCGGACTTTAGATTGGTGTCGCCAATTCCCAGCGCAACTCAACTGCGATTTTTTCTGAGGATGCATTTGCATTGAAACCATGACATGAAAGAGACTGCACAGCCTCAAAGAATGGTTTTGTAGGAAAATGTTCCTTGGAAATGGCCGTAGCTGGTCACCCGGTATGGAATGGAAGGTTGTTTTGATACCTTGTTGATGATGAGCATTTCCATTGGCACATGTTGGGGGATGGCTGGCCCAACCATCCAGCAGGAATTGCATATTGAGCAATGATTTGAATAACAGCACAAATACAGCAAACAAAAAACATTGTCCTTGCACAAGTTGGACTGCAATACAACCAATCAGTGTTGTTTTGTAGTTCCATTCCATTTTTGTTTTGGTGTCATATTTCCCTGATTCTGTAAACATCTAATCCATGATTTTGGATGATTGATTCTTGATTAGATTGATTTGATTGCTGTTCTGCCCAATGGATTTGTATTTTATGATTATGCTGCTACTCTATCAGAAATCCTCCCTTTGGGATAGGTGGCGCATGGTGGCGCCGATAGAGCCATCAAGAATATCCTATTGGATAGATTGGCTCTCATATCTGGTATTTTGTGGGTCATTATAGTCCATAAATGTTCATAATAGGGACGCCTAATAATCAACCAGGAATTATAGTGGTTTATGATATACGTAGTTTTATTTCGAAACATGTTGGGTGTACCTCGTGATAATTGAACGCAGCTAGTGCAAATTGCCTGTTCATAATTTTATAGATGGTTTATTTATTAACAGAATCTAAGAATATTGTCAAAACATGTGTTTTCAAACTGTTGAACTACCAAAGGACAATTTCAATGTGACAAATGTTGCCCTCCAGGGGATGGATATGTGTTTCTCCAGCTGGTGAGGGGCCCCAATGGAGCGGGAAGGGAAGGGTTCTCGTTTTGGACATTTGGGGATTGGATCAACAAAGAAGTTACCGTTTTGTAATTGAACATAGCTATGGCAAAAACACCTATTTTAATAAATAAAAATCGTAAATAGTCTATAAATGGACCATGTTTCAAAACCAATCAGAATCATAACCATGTTTAATTACCAAATTGTGTTTTGACCCATGAATCATGGGGGGATGTAGAGGCAACGAAAATGGTGAAAACCAAGGTATCTCCCGAGAATATTTGACCAGCATGGAGTCTGAGAAATTGGGTCGGTCAAAATGCAAACATACAAGAAAACTATGAGACAAAATATGAAAAATACAGGATAAGTATATATTTCCCTTCCCCGAAAGACACTGTTTCCATATATTTCCAGATGTGCATAGCATCCATTGCAACGGTTTCCTGGTCCCTTGGTGAAATTCTCGGCACCTTTCAAGGGCTACCGGCTACCGGCATTTTGCTGCCCACTTATGCCCATAACGTGGGTGGTGGCCCCCTACTTCAGGTGGTTTATAAGTAATTGAATTGATGGTTCTGGTAGATGTATCTGTAGCTAGATAGGTTTAAAAACTAACTTTTAACTGGGGGGTCACCGCCTTGTACGAACTTGCAAGATGATGACATGGCTGAAGTTGGATCAGTGCACAGTTCGAAAGTCCATGACCCTATGGAAACGTTTGACTGTGACAAAGAAGAAAAAATGCAGATGATAGAGCATGTAAAAAATCAAAAAAGCCTATAAGAAGGCAAGGCCGCCCATAGATAGGTTTGCAGCTAGGCTAGGATTAATGTTGGATATTAATGTTGGATATATCTACACTTGGATGAGTTTATACCCTCCGGTGTCGTCAAACGGCGTGCTCGACACTGAAAAAGCAGATGTCTGAGGTGGCTCCGAACTCCTTCCCCGAGCTGCGAGAGGCAAGCGAACACCATTAGCCATGGATGAAGCGTTCGATGAAAAATGGTGATTTACCCAGTTGAAATATGGCTATGGGTCAATACCTATAGATACCATTTTTAGTGGGATGAACATCCATTTACCAGCTATTTTGGGGTTCACCAGGGGTACAAGGTTTTGACACACTGCCAAATATTGATTGGCTCTCATATCTGGTATTTTGTGGGTCATTATAGTCCATAAATGTTCATAATAAGGACGCCTAATCAACCAGGAATTAAATGATTCACCTATGAAAACTGGTGGATGTTGTTTCGTTAAGACTAGCCATCCCAAAAATATGGCGGAAGTGGGGTATACCTCCAATCATAGCCATGTAAGAGGCAAAATGAGGAAATTATATGATATTGTATGATATTGTAATGGCTATGATTAGTCCAAATTGATGATCAACATTTTTTCGGATTAAAATTATGACATGATATGATATGATACGATATGATATGCACTGCTCAATCGACAAGCAAGATGAACCCGCTTTTTGATATTCACATGTTTGCATGACTCCTCTGGTTCCCTAGGTTCTTTCTCGCAAAAATGCAGCCATTGCCAGTTTTAAATCAGTGTTCCTGGTTCCTGCTTTTCTCAAAACTGTATAGCAATCATGAAAACAAGATGATAAACCAGTAAAATCATCGCACATGATGCATCATTTAATATCATTTAACATCAAACATAATTTATCATATATTAATAACCTGGTTAAGTTATATCTGGTTATCTCACCCCCATTCAATATCATTCAATAATGTCTGGTTGGTGGTTTGGAACATTTTTTATTTTCCATATATGGGATAATCCTTCCCATTGACAGACTCATATTTTTCAAGATGGTTATTGCACCACCAACCAGATATATAGTTTGGTATATTAACCATAGGAAATACCATCTATAGATTTACAAACTATATATCTGGTTAATATACCCCATGGTAAATATAAGTTAATTACCCTCTGGTTATTTAACATAGCCATGGAAAATGGCCCATTTATGGATGAATTTCCCACTAAAACCACCATTTACAAGGGATTTTCCATGGCTATGTTAAATAACCAGATGGTACATTGGGTTAATACTTAACCATTGAATCCCCAACCAGTCATCTATAGATTTTGAGATGACCTGCAGCGAGGTGACACTCAGAAAGTTGGAGATTCCCCACGATTCCACACTCGCCGGGCGCCCCGTGTTTTCGAGGCGACAAAACTGCGCCCGTGATGGGCCAGGGACCTAGGAAACCATCAGGATCCATTAGGTATCTATGGTTTTTTTTAATGGTTCTCAATGTTTCAAGACAAGGTATCTATGCTGTTTTTCATGGTTCAAAATGTGTCAAGATAAGTTAAGGTATCTATGTTTTTTTTCATGGTTCACAATGTTTCAAGATACACTTAAAAATTGTTTTGCCTGCTCAAAGCGCTGTAGACATGTACTTTTCGCGAGCTAGTTGATGAATGGGCTTGCGTTGATAGCCTTTCTCATCATTTTGTGTATCCCACTGAACAATTTCAGTTCGTACATGTTTTTTGAAACGTGGAATGTCCTAAGTTTACTTTCCTCACGGTAGGGAACTTTAATTGATACGACACAAATCGTGAAAATGAGAATATTGCCAACTAGGGGTTTCAATACTAACAAATCATCTACTGGTTGGTGGTTTGGAACATGTTTTATTTTCCATTTCATATATGGGATGTCATCCTTCCCATTGACTATTTCTTGATGGTTATTGCACCACCAGTCTAAACCCGACTGATGTTGGATGATGTTGGTGGTACCGGATGGTGAATTTTACTTTGGATATTGGAACAGGGTGGTGCCCAAATACGGTGTAAGGTAACTAGTATTCATGAGCTGGTTGGTGGTTTGGAACGTGAATTTTTATGACTTTCCATTCAGTTGGGAATGTCATCATCCCAACTGACTTTCGTTTTTTTCAGAGGGATTGAAACCACCAACCAGAACGTATTCATGAGGCTTCTTTGGACCAACAAACATAACTGGGGGTCCTCACCTCGTAGAAATGTGGAAAACAGCCATGATTTCCCTGTTGGACTGATGGTTTTGGGGGATAATTCTGCTATGTTTGCTAGTCAATGTAACAAATGCAACAATAAAACACCAGGTGGATGTGTCAGAAAATGGGAACACCCAAAAATGAAAAAAACTGCGAAAGGGAAAATGTTGCGCATACACTATTTACAGATAAACCCAAATGTTTTTCTTAGGGCTAATCCCATTTTGTAGAGTATTTATGGGATTTAATTATCCAAATAATCCAATGTTCGATCCCATTTATATCATTAATATTCGTTAATAATCCTATTTATAGTTGAAAAAACACCAGTTCCTACTCTTAATCCGAACTTCCCCATGGATCCATGGCCATGGCTGGCTCGGTGAAGCGATCAGGCTCACATCACCGATGCGCTTCTCCAGCTGCGCTCTGTGGTCGGGGGGTCACAGGGGACGGATCTAGCTGGGATGTGGAAGGGATGTGGAAAATCTATGAAAATCTTTGATGATTAAACATTAAACTCGGATGTTTGATTGTTAAACTCCTATGGCTAAGTTGGTGTATAACTCGGTCAACCAGGGTTTATTGGGGATATACTTATAGTATCTTATAGTTAATAGGGTTTACTATAGGTTAATCTTAGATGGGTAGAAACTAATCCTTTAGTCTTTTGGTATTCATGGGATTAGCTACGTTCACCAGCCTCAGAATGTGTCATTTGTAGAGTATCTGGGTATTTAGCCGGTTGGCCATGAACATGGCCCATTCATAGAGGCTTGACCTAAAAAAATCATGGTTGGTTTTCAATAGTTACTGTATGTTCGTTTACCAGAGGGTACTGGCCAAAGAACTGTGATTGCAATAGAGAAATTCAGCGGATATAATCCGCTACAACTGGGATTTAAAACAGGAAGCAGAGCAGGGCTATAACATATGAACATTAATAGTGCCCAAGTGGATATCAATTAATATATATATATATATCTCATGTTCATGTATATATTCATATATTTTTAATCCGCTATACTATAGTTTGTTCATAAATGGAGTCTAAGCAGCATAACATGCGGATGCCATCCAGAAATGTGGAAAACTGACTTGGCGCAAGCAGTCGATTGACAACTACAACTCAGTCGTGGTTTTGGCAACTCTGTGTTCTTTGGCAATGAATCCAATTCATCCATCAACCTGATGATCAATATTATTATATAACATACATATTATTCTAATGTTTGCCTTCATGTTGCTGGTCCAAAATTTACACCAGTGATGTTGACAGACTATAGCTGATCAGATTTACACCTGTCTCCATCACATAATCGGTGATATCCTCTCATAGTTACTAGTTGTCAAAGCCTCTCCAAACATGTTGTCGGTTGTCCTGTCTCATCATACAATTCAATATGATCAACTTTCATATTAATCTGGTTGGTGGTTTGGATTTTTTTTTATTTTTCCATTCAGTTGGGAATGTCATCATCCCAACTGACGAACTCCATCATTTTTCAGAGGGGGTTTTCAAACACCAACCAGATATATAGTTTGGTATATTCACCATAGGAAAAACAATCGTTTTAACCATGGTTTTTCCCCAGCCAGTAATCTATAGATTTTGAGATGACCTGCTAATGATAATCATCCCAACTGACGAACTCCATCATTTTTCAGATGGGTTTTTCAACCACCAACCAGTAATGCTGTAACTTTTTCATGCCAATCAGAACCAAGCGATCAACACGAATCTCCATGATGATCATCTCCATTTTTTGGCCCAGGAAGTCTTGAGACTGTCCCACTTGCGGCTGACCAGCAGGGGAGCGAGCCTTCTCTTGCAGGCGAAGTTCGACGCTGGAGTGGGACATGTTTTTGGCGAATTTGGCCCAAGATATGAGAAGATACCCTCTGGTAATTTAACATAGCTATTGAAAATTGCCATTTATAGTGAGTTTTCCCATTAAAAATTGTGATTTTCCATAGTAATGTTATATAGTTTACCAGAGGGTATGGAGCTTGTTTGAAGCCGAATGGCTACAGGCGGAATGAAATTGAAGGGGTTGAATGAAACCATTTGATCACCAAATGTGAATGGATATAACATTATATTTTTATTTTGCTTATTCAACATAGCGATGGAACATGACCCATTTATATAAATAAATGATTTATACTGATTTATGATGATTTATCGATAAATTACCAGGAGGTGAGTCCGTCAGCCTATACTTTTGAAGGAATGGGGGGTCCCAATCAACTGCCTGGCTCTGTCCTGAGCAAATTCCTTTGCTGCCTGTCTTTTTGAATCACGATCAATAGTACCACCCTTCGGTGGATGGCAATGAAAAAAAAACACATGTTTATCTCTGTTTATCCGTTCTTCAGATTTAGATTGCATTTCAGATTATCCCAAAATCATCTAAATGGTGGGTAGATCATCTAAAAATGAGCCATTTTCCATGTCTTGGTTGGATTGCCCGAGGATAGATACCTCTTAACTTGAGTCGGGATGTATCCCAAAAAATTGCGGAACGAAGTCCCGCGGATCCCAGAGGCAAATCTCGCCATCGAGCCATGGAGATTGCTGATCTTACAAAACATGTCCCAGTGTTTTGATCTACCCTCTGGTTATGACTAACATAGCCATGGTATAGATGGCCCATAGAAATAGTGGATTTTCCCATTGAACATGGTGATTTTCCATAGTTATGTGAGTTTACCAGAGGGTATTTTTTCTTGTGAAAGAACCAATAGATCCTATAGGGCTTATCCCCCTGATTTGCTGGATCCCGTTCCCGGAGTCCATTTTTTTCGAGAATCTCTTCTAGGCCGTGGCGGAGCTGGCTCCGCGCCTCACTAGTGCGGAGCCCGAGGATGGATGAAATATATGAAATATCCAACTATCAGTTGAAGTATATATAATATATAGTGATATACTTAGTTGGATATATATATATTATACTATCAGTATCCAACTATTAGTATATCAGTATCACTATTAGTATATATACTATCAGTTGAAATATCCAACTATCACTATCCAACTATTATATAGCTAGCCATAGTGATATATATCTGGTTGGTGGTTTGGAAGATGAATTTTATGACTTTCCCATGGTATTAATGGGATGTCATACTTCCCATTGACGAACTCATATTTTTCAAGATGGTTAAAACCACCAACCAGATATTATATTAGCCATAGTGATATATTATATAGTATTATATAGTTACAAGGTATATATAATAACACTATACTATTATATATTATATAGGTATAAACTTAAGCCATGTTAAGCCATAGTGTTATTGTGGAAATTGTCCTACTGTAGACTATTGACAAATAGTTAAATCTCTACATAATATATACATATATATTGACTGAATATCCAACTCAAGATTATTATAAAATACTTCTAAAAGAAAAGTCTTGAGATGGTAACTGTTCATATGATGTTTTAGTGATATACAAAAACATGTTGCATCCACCTATGGTAATTTAGAATTGGTGAACCATCCTGGTCCATTATAGAATACTTCAAATAGCATCCACAAGTGTATATTATAAATGGTAAAACTCTGGATTACAAAACCCTGTAATAGAAGTTTAGTAATATTCCAAGTAACTGGTGATTATAACTATCAAGCAGTTGGCAAACTCTGAGTAGCTCCTTGGCTCCCCATTTAACAGGTAATACGGATAGCCATAGCTCCTTAGATCCCTTAGATCCTTCGAAACCACTGCATAGATATCATACATAACTATTGTCTAAGTATCTATCCCATAGGATCCATGTATGGTATATATGTTAACATTAGGGGTATATTGATGGTACATGTTACCATATATAGCATACATGGATCCTATGGGTATGACAATCTCTGAACTATAGGTTATTACCAGGTATTTTCTCTATTGCATATTGAATATCTATTATGCCGGGAAAAGTTCATATCTATACTGCCACTGTTTTGAAGGGGGTTAATACATGGTGGTTCACCCCAGTCGGTACGTAGGTTAGTTAATTCAGTCTGGCAAGGATTCGGTTACGATGATGTTTTATCCAGGGTGATCTTGCCCACTAATCCCCGGGTGAAGCACCCAGAATTATAATTTATAAAAACATTGGTAAAGGGAAACATTATGGTTATCTATTGGTAGTTAAATTTCTGGTGAATAAATATCAACCACTGACGAATCCAGTTATGTATCTATTCTACCAGAAAAACTGGAAAAGAAACACTTGTCACGGGTGAATATTACAAGTAAAAGGTGCTGCCTTCAGATATGTTTGCTGTTTTATAATATTCACCCAGCCAACTCGAGTTACCACCTTGCCGCTACCGTTTGGTGAAAACGGAGAAAACTGGGTTAAACGTTAGTAAGTGGGGCTATAACCTACTTATAAATGGGATAGCCCTAATCAGGGGACTTACTAACCAGGCTTATTAACCACTGACTAAGCGGGATGATCCTCCGACTAGTTCAAAAGCAGCAATTTTTCCAGCGTAATGGGTGAGCATTCCCTGCACAGCAAAATTATATACATATCAGGCATCCAACCTGGAACCCCAGGCGTTTCCCATTGGAAAATCAAAGAATTATGTGTGGTTTTTGTTTCCCCTGGTAAGTACAATATTCTTGCTGGTGCTGTAACATTTTTGCGTTTGCTGGTAGAGTCATCAATTATGTTAATCACATTCCGCTTACTTCTTCCCAACGTGCAAAATTGTGTGGCAAGAATGGGTAAAACATTGCGCTAAAGAATGGATATATCAATGTATTACTGTGAGGCTCACAGTAATGGATATTAAATATAAATGATAAACATGAATGCGCTCGATATATGGTTTATATGATTTTAGTATGTTTAATATATGGGGGGGCTATATCACATAAAATCCCATATGTGCACCATATACTAGCCATATATCCAGCCCCATTACTTATTCACAGTCTTATTATTAACCATACATTGTAATAGAATTATATCTATATTATATATATATGCCATATATATATATCGTATACAAGCACCATTTATTAGCCATGTGCTGATGGATATATTAAGGGATTTATAATGCCGTATATCACTGTAATCATATATAAATCAAGCCCATGTACCCATAGTTTTCTTATTAACAATACATTACATATGATATTGCACTAAAACAAGGCATCTAAATATATGTAAATACACCGTGTATGAACCAAATCACATATCAAACCAAACCCATATTAATTAACACATATTAACATATCACCATATATCAACAACAAATATTCTATATACACCATATATCAATAATATAACATCCATTATTTTGAAACAAGTGATAAATACCATGTAGCATATATATATATATATGGGTAAATTATAACGACCTCACTGTTCTCCCTCACTGGAATCATGGTTAGTAAAAAAAAAATCATCCCCAAATGGCCCAATAATTCAGGTTAGTGAAATATTATAATGTTCCCATATATACATATATATATATATACACTATATACCCCTAATGTTAGCATATGTATACCATACATGGATCCTATGGGTATATATATATGTTCCCGTCCTCCGTCTCTCCACCCCCCCCCCCCCCCCCCCATGGGTTGGGTCCCCAGGTAGCAGCCCCAATTCCCTTCTATTTGCAAGCTATTGGCAGCATTTCTGAGGTCCAGCTTCGTATTTGCTAGGTCTTTGCAGCATTT
>Ga0126342_10012875_pt1 | contig 14871 bp, 15 predicted proteins | sample Cyp1metagenome_FD_92528 | JGI IMG/M metagenome (GOLD analysis project Ga0126342, IMG submission 92528) | Coral microbial communities from Lord Howe Island, Old Settlement Bay, Australia - Cyphastrea 1 metagenome | ecosystem: Host-associated > Invertebrates > Cnidaria > Coral ... | reverse complement strand
ACGAAGACAGAACGCCCTGATGTATGCCGAGAAGAAGCCCTCTCGAGCACTGGCTGCAATGTTTTCCATGTGTATGATGGCAACCTGCAGCGCTGAGGAGATCGACATCCAGTACAACCCCAATCACTACTACTTCATCAACCTGAACTTCAACCTTGTCCCGATCCTCATCACCACGATCATGATCTTGCTCTTCGGCTACTGGTGGATGAGGGGCCATTTGGCCACATGGACTTTACCAACTACATGGTGGAGAGCGACTGGCGAAAGACGAGCTGAAGCCGGAGACTTCCAAGAAGTGAGTAGGCCAGCTCCGACTTTCGTGGATGCAGGTGTCGAAACTGACATCAAGATGGGTGATTTCGTGACCCAGATGGAGTACGTACAATTGGTGGACAGCATTGAAGCTACGCATATTCCTCGAGAAGAACATCAAAGAGCACTGGCTGAGCAGGAGACCAACTCCCAGCTCAATGCGCACCACCGAGTCCAACGACCCGTCTACTTCACCCAACACGGCAGATGCTGGCATGCAGATTACTTCTGCGTGAGAGGCCAAGCATCGACAAGAATCCACCAGCGTGAGTTCTGTACCCGCTGCTGCCAGACTTTGGGGACTGCGATGGCACCACAGGACTGGGAGCGCGACCTTTGAAGATGGCTGGTTGGATTTCCTTTGTAGCTTTTAGCTCCAGTTTTCACCCAACTTTTCTTTTTCCACTTTCACCAGTGTGAATTGAGTGCCTCTCAATTGCCATTGGAGCACATAACAATACATGTGCCTGATATGTTTGGGCCCGAAACCCCCTTTTCTAGGGCAACTGGGTTCCCCTACGGGTTTGGAGCCATTTGCTGCGCTACTTGCAGCCCGACTTTTGGAAAAGGCTGCGCTGACCTTTGCTGAGTTGCACTTCGTGTGGCAATCAGAGATCAGTCCGTTTCCCTACCTGATCAACACCAGCTATCTTCAACAGTCGATGACTGAGAAAATCACCATCTAATTTTTCCTCCAGTTTTCGGGGTTTCCTCCAAGTAGCCCCTCTCAGCCAAGTCCTCTGCGCTTCCTCTACCACTGGGCCAGGCCTCCAGGCTGCAGCACCTGGGTCCGGGGACCTACGGATCCACAGGCAGGTCGTTGGTGTAGCGTCCGTTGTCGGTGGTCGATAATTTGAATCATTCCCCAACAGGAGGTGAAGGACTTAAACTCTGAAACATGTAAATCAGTAAATCCATGACAAAACAACCAGTGGTGAGAGGCGACACCATTTGCTACAACCTACCCAAGCATATGGCGAGAAGCAGCTGAGAGAAGAGGCGGCAACATCCCCATGTCAGAGGATTGGCAATCAACGCGCAAGATCCAGAATCATCATCTCCAAGACCAGTCGCTTCCAACTGACAAGCATCACACTCTACCAGCAGCCACCAAATCACTGTGGACACGACGAATACAAAGAAGCATAGCATGGCAATGACGCCAAAAATGCCAACACATCCTTTGATCCGAGGCAAGCACGACAAAGCATCAGAAAGTATCACCAGCGTTAGAAAAAGAATGTCCTCAAGATTTTTTCACACAAATCGAAATTTAAAGCAATATTTCAGAGGTTCATATTTGCGATGAAACGGAATCAGCAACAATTGTTGGACTGCAAATATGTTTTTAAAAAAATCATGTTTGGGTTATCTTGGGTTTCAAAATTCACAACCAAACATGCACTGCAAGCAAACAGCAAGCACAAGAAACACATAATTTTAAATTCAGTTCCAAGAATCGAAGGTCGAAGGCAAAGGCTCGCACATACCTTGGACACACTCTGAATGAAACAGGACGAAACAGGCCTCACACATCCTCAGCAGCTGCTGAATTCATACAAACCCTTTGTTGCCCTCTTCATTTGAGAGTTTCTTTGCAAAATGCGCTGCAATATCCACAACGAATAAATATAGAAATCTAAAACCCACTACACTCCACTATAGAAATCTAAATGCCACTAATTCCACAGAATGTTTCTATAATTTTCCTTGTGCCCCTGCTCTGTTCCAGTCTGAAGATCTCAACGCCGCAACAAGGGATTTCCATCACTTCCCTGCTGCTGTCCACTCTTCCCAATCTGGACCCTCCTGCTGATTCAACATGATTCGACAAACTCTTGCATTGTTGATGGACTACCCCCTGGACATCTCTCTATATTGCCAATGAAAACTCACAAGCTACATGGAATCATTAATGCAAGGTTTCTTTAGATTTCTACAGGTTTTCCTGGTGGCCTTACTCCCCCTAAACAACACTAAACAAACTTTTAAACAAGATGCAGCCCACGAACCCGAATGCAGTCACGTAGAACACTTTTGTGAAACAAGTTATTTGAACAGTCTTGTACAGTTTTCCCCTGCTACCGTACCAGTGCACTGTAGACTGTGGAAGGCGGAAGAGTGTGGAGTGCAAAGTGTGGGGTGTAAAGAAATTGGAGTGTTGAGTGGCGAATGCATATGTATAGTGTGAAGTGGGTCGGGGATTGTGGAGTGTGGAGTGTAAAGTGCAATGTGCGCGTTGGAAAGTGTGGGGTGTGGAGTGTAGAGTGTAAAGTCTAAAGTGTGGAGTGTAAAGTGTCAAGTGTAGAGTGTAGGTCTAAAGTGTAGGGTGTGGAGTGTAAAGTGAAAAGTGTGGAGTGCAGAGTGTAAAGTGCAGAGTGTAAAGTGCGGAGTGTGGAGTGTAAAGTGTAAAGTGTGGAGTCTAGAGTGCAGAGTGTAAAGTGTGGAGTGTGGGGTGTAGAGCGTGGAGCGTAGAGTGCGGAGTGCAGAGTGTAAAGTGTAAAGTGTGGAGTGCGGAGTGTGGAGTGGTGTGGAGTGTAAAGCGTAGAGTGTGAAGTGTAAAGTGTGCAGTGGGGAGTGTAAAGTGTGGAGTATAGACTAGTGTCGGGTGTGGAGTGTAAAGTGTAGAGTGTGGAGTGTAAAGTGTAGTGTGTGGAGTGTGAAGTACAAGTGCGCAGTGGGATTGTAAAGTGTGGGGTGTAACTGTAAAGCGTGGAGTCTGGAGTGTAATGTGTAGAGTGCGGACTGTAGAGTGTAATGTGTGGAGTGTAGAGTGTAAAGTGCAGAGTGTAAAGTGTAAAGTGTCGAGTGTAAAGTGTAAAGTGTTGACTGCGGAGTGTGAAGTGTAGAGTGTGGAGTGTAAAGTGTGGAGTGTGGAGTGTAAAGTGTGGAGTATAGAGTGCAGAGTGTGGGGTGCACAGTGTAGTGTGGAATGCGGAGTGTAAAGTGTAGAGTGTGTTGTGTGAAGTCCGAAGTGCGCGGTGGGGATTGTAAAGTGTAATGTGTAGAGTATGGAATGTGCAGTGTGATGTGTAGAGTGTGGAGTAGAGAGTGTAAAGCGTGGAGTGTGGAGTATAAAGTGTGGAGTGTAAAGTGTACAGTGCAGAGTGTGGAGTGTAAAGTGTAGAGTGTGGATTGTAAAGTGTAAAGTGTGGAGCGTAAAGAAAGTGTAAAGTGTAAAGTGTCCAGTGTGGCGTTTGAAATGTAAAGTGAAAAGTGCGGAGTGCAAAGTGTAAAGTGTAATGTGTGGAGTGTGGAGTGTAAAGTGTACAGTGTGGAGTGCGGAGTGTGGATTCTAAAATGCGGGGTGGAAGTGTAAAGTGTGGAGTCTGGAGTGTAATGCGTAGAGTGCAGTGTAGAGTGTAATGTGTGGAGTGTGGAGTGTAAAGTGCAAGGTGCAGAGTGGGGAGTGCAAAGTGTAAAGTGTAAAGTATTGAGTGTGGAGTGTAAAGTGAGGAGTGTAGAGTGTAAAGTGTGAAGTGGAAAGTGTCGCGTGTGGAGTGTATAGTGTAGAGTGTGGAGTACAAACTGCGCAGTGTGGAGTGTAAAGTGTTAAGTGTAAAATCTAAAGTGCGGTGCGTGGAGTGTAAAGCGCGGAGTGTCGAGTGTAAAGTGTAAAGTATGGAGTGTAAAGTGGGGAGTGCGCACTGTAGTGTGGAGTGTACAGTGTCAAGTGTAAAGAGTAGAGTGTGGAGTGTGGAGTGTAAAGTGTGGAGTGAGAGTTACGATTGTAAAGTGTAAAGTGTGGAGTGTAAATTGTAATGTGTAGAGTGTGGAGGGTAAAGCGTAGAGTGTGAAGTGTAAAGTGTGGAGTGGGGAGCGTAAAGTGTGGAGTATAGAGTGGAGTGTGGAGTTTAAAGTGTAGTGTGGAGTGTGGAGTGTAAAGTGTAGAGTGTGGAGTGCGGAGTGTGGAGTGTAATGTGTAGAGTGAGGAGTGTAGAGTGTGGAGTGCACAGTGCGGAGTGTAACATGTAAAGTGAGGAGTGTAGAGTGTAGAGTGTAGAGTACGCAAAGGTATTGCGCTTGCCACACAAAATGATTTTCGACACGTTCGCAGACACGTGAAAATGTCACGAACTGCCGCGCCTGTCACGCAAAACCGCGTTACAACTGGCTTTGAAACCTTGAAACAGGATAGGTTTTGCAGCTTCCCCCATAGACACGGCGAGGCCACAGGAAAACCAGAGACTCAGGACGAGACATGTTGGAGCATCAAAACGAGATTTCGTGCGAGACTTCCTCCAATTTTCACACTTTGCAGCTTCAGAATCGATGTCTTCCTACGAGTTTTCTTGTGAACCTCAAAATTTGCTACCTCAAAACCGATGTTTCGTGCGAGGCTTCCGTCAATTTTCAGCACATCTCACAAAATGCAACGCCTGCCATGGAATTTGCACGTTGCCACCACTTGAGGCAGCCCTGCAAATGCGATTCGCAAAAACACGCAACACGACTCCTCTAAAGTGCTGCGCCTGCCACACAAAATGAAGACGGTCACGTCCAAAGTGCTGCGCCTGCCACGAAAACTGGAATTCATCTTCTGAAAACGTCGCAAAAGTATTGCGCTTGCCACGCAAAAAGACTTTCGACACGTTACGAAAACGTCTGAATGTCACGAAGTGCCATGCCTGCCACGCGAAACGAGGCTACGCAACATGTGAAACCTCCAAAAGTGACCCCTGCTGCAGAACTTGCCATAGGCACGGCCATAGCGACCTCGCGCGAACGGTTGCGGACGGTTGCGAACGGTTGCGGACGGTTGCGGACGGTTGCGGACGGTTGCGAACGGTTGCGCAACGTCGAGCGAACACACGCTCAACCCCCAGAGTGAAACGGGAACCCTTGCTCCGCATTCGGGAAAAATAAAGAAAATTAAGAAAATGATTTTAAAAAAATGAAAAAAACCTCAACAAATCTTACACATCTAGAAAATGTTCTTTGCCTCCTGGTGGATTTATTTGGATATCAAAATAAGCGTTCTAACCAGAACTCTGCCTAATTCAGGCAAGTGTCTGCATGTCTCAACTTGGCCACCCTTCATGACAAAACTTGCATCATATCTAAGATTTTCCTGGAAAAAATAGATCTAAAATTCTCCGAAAAAGGCCAAAGAAATCCAAAGAAGGCATCAAATGATGACCTATTGATGACCTATACGAAGGGTTTCTAAGATTCGCAGCTGCGATACGCAAAGAAGCCCCAGCTCGCCAGCAGCGCCGACAAACAGCTCAGTGACCTTCCGCAATGACTTAGGCCTTTGCTGCCAGCAATGGCAAGGCAGTTTCGCTGCATCACATGGGTAAGGGCCAGTGGCGGCCATGGGTCAAAACCCTGGTATGGTTGGTGAAAACCAAAATTTCGCTAAAGATGGTGTCTATGAGACCAGGTATTGACTCGTCCCCACATAAATCACAAAAACGATTGATTCTGCGGCATGCATGGGTGGAAAGCCATTTCCCTATGAGGGCGTGGAAAGGCCAAAAGTTCATGGCAAAAAGCAGTGTCTTGTCGCTTTTGCTGGGGAAGCAACTTCTCCAATGACTTCAAGTCTTCAAGGACTTGTATGCAGAGGCACGCCCTTGCTGCGAATCTATCCACATTCAATAGATCCATTACAACGGACCTAAACCATCATGGACAATCATCATGGCACCCTCTAACTGTCAAGCCCTTGGTCACATTCCAGAGCAGTGCCAAGTGTCTTTGACGAATCCAAATGCTACTGCAGGCGAAGAAGCAGCAGCTACCAAAGTCCACCATGAAATACATTAGCGCAAACCTTGGATTCGTTATTCGATTCAAAGTGCGGAAAGCCGACCTTCCGTGAAGCCATACAAACTGCCTTCAAATCCTTAATTCCAGATCAAAAGGTGGAAATGCTGGGTAGAAAGTATGGATCCATGTGTCCTGTGTCATGTGGCCGAGGCATCTGCACGTCCATGTTGGCACTGAAAATCTATTTTCCAACCCTGCGTGTCCCAATTGCTGAATCACTTATGTTTCCAAACTATGTGGAGAGTCTTGAAAGCAGTGTCTCTTCATGGCCTTGTACTTGTGCAGCCTACAAGAGACGGCATCACCAAGACGTGGCCAAGTTCGGCCCAGCTATTCCAGGTGGCGTGTGGAATTTTCCGTGGAGAGATTTGCTCCAAGTAACCATTGCGCAGCGGACCAAAAATCCTCAGTACCTGAATCCGCAAGCGAACCAGCTGTGTACAATCTTTAATCAAAATGTGTCCTTCAAATCTGACAAGGCCGAACATATTCAAACATCAGTTGTAAACAGGAAACCTATGTGGTTCAGTGAGGCTTGACTTCCTCTAACCAGCTCCGGTGCAAGTTACTCACAGCTGCGGGACATCCAATTGAAGGCCTCAAGACTTGCTGCCTCAGCACAGCTGGGAACGATCCTTCAATTAGGGCATTAGGGCGGCGGAAATGGACTGCCACAGCCGCAAGGGCCAACAATGTGTTGTTGCCGATCTTCATCTGGCTGAAGTTCTTGGATATTTCGAAGTACCTAATGCAGTGATACTCTCCCTTCACTATTTTTTTGATCTGGAACCAAACAGGTTCTCTCTTGTCAAGCTGCGCGTGCTTGTGCTTCAGGAGCAATGTACTTGCAAACAGGATCCTTGCTAGCCACAAATACCATTGTCCCTCTCCACGCTGGAAACTTCGCCCACTTCGCACAGTTTGAGCGGCAGCCATTACATCAAGGCATGCTGGTCACATTTAGCTGTCACTCCAGCCATCAGAACATGATACAATATGGTCATCCACACTGGGAATCTGTTTAACGGACATTTAAAAAAATCCCTAATGATGGAATGATGACCATCCTCCAGTATGGCAGTATGGGTGCATAATCCAGTAGGAGGTGCACAGAGCTTGGTTTTCTCAAAAGATGATCCCTGGAGTCCACATGCACGGTCTAAGCTGACCTGCCAAGTTTCGATTTCACAGTCTCTGTTCTACAAAATTAAAAGATTTCTTGCTACATGTGTCTGAAATCATATTTCGAGCGTTGCCCGACACCCTTTGAGCCTGGATGCCTGCAAACCAGATTCGGTCAAAGCAAAACCCAAGCGATGGCGCAAGAAAAATCCTGGACCCATGGACTTTCTCTTCCTTTTGAGCTGGAACCATCCAAAACAATCCAACTTTACACCGTCCTCTGCAGCGAAACCAGAAGCCGCCATTGGTGCCGGCTTCAAAAAATGTTCCGAAGAATTGAACGGGAAAGTCGGGAAAGTTGATTCCTAGGGATGTCCCAGTGATGTTCTTGCAGATTCTTGCATGCTTATGGCTTTCTGATGCTTTTTGGGGGGAGTTGGAGGCTGGCTTTCGGGTGACTTGCTGAAGCAACTATGGCTGAGGTGCTTGCTGGCACTGACTGTGACCAAAAATGGGGTACCAAATGGTAGCAATGGACCCACAACTGTCCATTCGAAGAGTCAGATTTACCCACCACTTCTGTATCGTTATCAAGTAAAGTCCACATTCCGTTCAATGGATCCACTTGATCTGATGTGACTGTTCCGAAATCGACTATCGCGCACGGTGGTGTGGGCTGGCACATTTTCGCCGCACTTTTGCGAGCTCATCATGCAAAGAGGGTTGCTGTCGCACCAGGCCAATCAGGTTTGAGAAGTGAGCAAGCACCAACAGCATTAAAAAAACACCAGCCTCTGATGCTGCATTTCCTGCAACCCTCAGAAGTACATCTGAATGTGACACAGGGCCTAGTCGTTAGCCAAGCCGACCACTGATTCGTTTTACAACTGCAGCTTGCCATTCCTTTTCAAGTCAAAGAGGTACTATTGTTTGGGTGCCATATAAATCTCAAACACACACGATGTGCAAGCTGGTATCTGTACAAATAGGTGAAACTTTGGCAGAGTCTACCTCTTTTTCACCATGACTGCCGCTAGTCGATCCTGCTGCTCCTGGTCCGAGTAGTAGGACCTGGTGTGTCCATTGCAAATGTTGATCCACCAGAGACTCTCTGGTCGCCACAACAACAGCTGATGGGGCTCATCAATACAGAGTGGCTTCCGGAATAGTCCCCATGGTTTACTTGGATCATCTTGGATCATTTTGCCACAGCCCCTGTCCAGCTGGATCAGCATCAATGCCCTTGGCCGCCGCACTGGTTGGTGTTGTACATCCTCATCACATCGACGCTGCCTTGATCATCCCCAGCCTGGGTGAATTTGTGTATGTGAACAGCATGTTACCTGGGTAAATGTAGATTTATGATGTCTGACCCAGCTACAGTAAATGGAAAAGATTGGAAAAGCACCGAAACAAAAAGCAACTAGGTGATGTACTCGGTTCATGATGCACTGAGTTAGCAAACCTGCCACAAAAATGCAGAGCTCAGAGCGACTAGGCATCCCCACCACCAGCACTGGTGAGTTGGGGGAGAAGCGGACACAGGTGCGTCTCCTTTGTGGCTTCTCAGCCTGTCACCAGAGCCACTGGTCATGTAAGGATCTTAGAGGTTGGGTTAAAACCCATGATACATTGATACATCATGATGTTTCATGATATGTACTGTATCATACTGTACTACAATGGGACGAACATCCAATGTAAATCATTGTTTCATATTTTATCAGCTATTGTTGATAGCAGCAACGGAATGCAATGGACAATCCACCATCCATATATCCGTTCCTCAGTGATTTTGCTGTCAAAAGATTGAAATTTCCTGGCGGTCATGTTTGACGAGCCGTGGAAACCACCCAACTAACAGAAATGAAATGAGCACATGAATCACATGAACCTCATCTCATCGAAATGGAGATTTCAGCCCTTCATATTGAAACCAACGAAAGGATCATACAAGAAGATAATAGAACAGAAATCATTCCTCACCAAATCTGAAATTCAAAGTTGGACGAGACCTTCTGCTCTAGATTTGATTCGGTCGGCGAGTCTGCGACGTCATTTCGGTAAAAACACCGGAGCCTGTGGGTAGTGCACCACAATTGGATCGAGCCTGACAATGATCCAACATCTCAACGCCATTGTGGCATGTCATGACATATCATGGCGTCACATTCTGGCAATGACGTCACAATCTTCAAAATTGTTTTCGCTTCGGTTGAAGATTCAGTTGAAGATTCCTACAGAACAGTTCGCAAAGAAACTGTTGCTTCGCAGTACACTCAAGTTCCTCAAAAGGGCCACCTTTTGTGTATCTCAACTAATTGTTTCTCCAGCGGACGCTGTTGCTCCCTCTGAGCATCTACCCTTGGTTGTCATCGATCTGAGTTTCCCCAGCGGTTTCTCCGCAAGATCCCACAACTCAATGCGGCCATCGTCCATCGCCGCTGCAAAGGATGTTGAGTTTTGTGGCGCCCAAACCACCTTGGCCAAGGCCGGTTGTCTCCCCCAATGGATAGATCCAAACGATATGAGTGGGGTGGGATAGATCAGATCACATTGAGGATATCATAGGATATCTAGATATATCTAGATTATCTAGATCAATTTTCAAATGGTTTCACAGTTTCACAAACAAGTTTGATCCATTTTGACAATTTTTGACCCTGCGGTGGGATACCTTGGGATACCTTGGGATACCTTGGGATACCTTGCCAGAAATCTCAGTTGAGGCTGTGGCATCGTTTACCGCATCATAGAGGTCTGTTGATTGGAAGGTCAACAATGGCCTCAGTGCTTCGATGATGAGTCAATCATTACGTTTGAAGTCCCCTTGAGAAAAAAACACCAATCTGAATGGTGAATTCAAGCAATCTGAAAAATATGTAGTCGGAATGGTAGAGAATTAAGAAAAACATGTATACGACCGACTAACATCCAGAATCGTTCGGATACAAAATTGGGAAACCTTGAAGGATTCACATTACCTTCTTCAATTTGCGGCCTCCAACGTAATTAGAAAATGTTAGAAACACGTGATTTAAGTGTTAGAAAAATGTAAACTCGGATGCTCCAGAAATTGGGGCACCAACGTCTCAGGTGGATGACCATGTGGCGGTTTCGTGGTCCAGAGTTTCATAGTCCAGTCCTGAACGAAAGGGCGAAACATGGCGAAACGAGGGAAGGAATGGAAGGATTACGGTACAACTGGTACAACCATTGAAACAATGTGTCGCCAAGTCTTGTGCTGAAGTGTGTGCGTGTGTTTGTGTCTGTTTGTGTCTGTTTGTGTGACCGTCTGTGCGGACCTGCATCAAAGAAGACCAAAGTCTTCAAACAAATGAGAACAACAGAAAGGTTGTCGATAATGAAACTGAAGTAAAGAATCCGATTTCAAACCGAAGAACTCAAATCCAAACAGAAAGGGGCGTTGTGGAGTGCTCAATTTAACTTGTGATACGTATCCAGTTCAATCACTTAGAATGCACACTATACACAGTTCTTTTCACAACAGACCTGATTTACGCTGATATGTCCAGGAAGACAAGGATCGGAAGAGAGAGAGAGAGAGAGAGATGTTTTACTTCAAGGTATTGTCAAAATATGTTACGAAAAAAAATGTTTGCAACAGGTTTGTTCATAATTCTCAAGAAATGAAGAGAATATAAGACTCAGGGATGCACCTTATTTGCACCTTTACTATTTTATGTATGTGTAAAGGATTGTTCAGGGATAACCCTTCAGTCAGTGATTTTATGGAAACATTGGAAATACATATAGGGAATCCTTTTTGGGAACTTCTGCCGAAATTACATTTCAGCACAGGAATCGCCGAATTCTAAAATGTTTGCCGAAAAAAAAAAAAATTGCCGACAATTTTCAATTCTGCCGAAATAGGGTTTTCATGGGTTGTGCATATTTGTAACCAAAGCTGAGTCCGGGTAATTCCGCCGAAATTGCCGGCAATTCCGCCGAAATTTGCCGACATGTTTTCTGACTTTACTAGGGCAAACATTCAACAATCAATTCCGCCGAAATTGGTCTCCAATAATGGAATTCCGCCGAAAGCCGTTTTTAAGAGCGAAATCTGAAAATTCTGCCGAAATCCTAAATCGGCAAAAATTTCCATACATTTGGAGTTCTCAGGTATAGAAATTTTAAAAAAAAACATCGTAAATTCAGCCCTCCACAGCGTCCCACTCTCAATCCAAAATGTATAGGTTGGGCATGGGTGGGCGAAAACAACCCAACTCCAAGATATCCCAATGTCCAGCTGCAAAAATAAAAATGGGTGCTAAGGTTGCGGCGGCCGAGCATGTCAGGAACGCGTGGGACCTGAATCCGTTCATGGCGGTGCATCGTGTGCTGGTGCGCCATTGCTGGCCAGCACATCAGCCTTTTATATCCTTATATTTTGTTGTAGCGCGCTCACTACCCATTCAATCTGCTGGTTTTGATCCAGAAACATGATGTGAAAGAAATTCAACGCTGAATTATTGGCACGCCCTGCCCCCCCCCACACAAACAAAAAACTCTACCGAAAATGTCCACCTGTAATCACTACTAAGACAACACAAGAAGCACTGAAATCCCCAACCAACGACCCTGCCGGGGTCGTACATCAAACATCATCAAACCATATCAAACCCGTCTATTGCTACGGATTCTTTTGAAGGACCACCCATGTCCGAGCTGGGAGCAGATCCCTCCATAAGTTTGATATGGTTTGGGAGCAACCCTCTGATCTGGATAATCATCTGGTTTTATGTTCAGCCAGGTGGTGACTTCTGGAGCAAAAAAACAAAAAATTAGCATCACATCCAACAAACACAATCAAAAACATTCTAGAAACGGCTGTTTGATCCATGCTGGGTTTCCTGGCATGAATGGATTGCATCGGACTCTGTAGACGGGGCCAGTGTGGCCGTAGTAGGTATCCAGGAATTGCCTTAGCAGGTAGCTGAAAGGTAGCTGAAACGTGAAGGGTGAGGCATGGTGAGGTTCACCTCGCTCAACATGTTGCCACATCTCCGGAACCCTGCGGTGCCGACTCATTGTAGGACGTGGAGCATCGGTGCACCAGACCATCCTAGATTTTGCATTTGGTCAGTTGGTTCCACAAATTCAAGAGAAGATTTCTTGCCATGAAATATACATGAAATGTCGCTCCTCAGTGCCCACCAGGTAGGTGGATGGATCATGCCTTGGGAAGTCAATACCTCAGAAAACGCAACTGCCACCTCGCTGGAAAGGTGAGGAAACACGCCAGAGAGATGCAAATATGTTGAGCCGCCAACAGAATCCGCTACTCTTTCGGGAGACAATTCCCTCTTTGTGTTTGTACACGCAGTTCGCACCTCAGCCAGAGGATGTCCCCGTATGCCCCTCTGAAAACAGGTCCGATCATCTCAAACTATACATCATCTTTGGGTGGGACGTGTGGAAAATCACATGCAAGGCCAGTTGGATCGGTTCTTACACATCAGCCCCCCGAAATGTTCCCCAAGCTCCAGCTCCCGGCCGAGGTAGGGATTCGGAATTCTCTTCAAAGGCATCAGCAACATTTGCTCCAAGCCTGGCAAAGTTTCCAAGGCCATGGGACCGTCCGCCGATCAGACGAGAACGGGATCTTTTCTAAGAGCTTGCTAAGGCTGAGAGTTTCTAAGAATTGCTAAGTCATGCTAACGCATCCTAAGTTGCCACTTAGAGACTTAGTACTTGAAGCACTGTGGCAAGCTGTGCCAAGCAAGCTGTGCTCGCCGACCTTTCTTCAGCGACCATTGGAGGACATTCCCATCGCTACTCACCGAGACCAACAGCTCTGGAGGCCTCAGGTGATCTCAGGTGGCCAGAAACTGCTGCCGACTGTCCATTGAGCAGGTTCCACATGAATTGGTCATGTGTCCGGTGATGTGGTGGCGAAGGAATCATCATCATCATCATCATCACCATCCTTTGCCATTCAGCTGACACATCGGACCCGATAGCCCCCCAGCTGTAACCAGCTGCAGCCATTTTCGAGACGACCCCTGCATAGGTAGCTCTGTGGTGGTGAAAAGTGCCAAACCTGGTCCGCTGCAGACCTCGGTTGAAAATATCTAAACCCGTTGGTTCAGTGTTGGATCTATTCATGTTGGGGATATGAGAGAGAGAGAGAGATATATATATATACATATATATATATATATATATTTGTTTATTTATTTATCTATTATTTATTTATTTATGTATCGATATGTGTATATATATATATACAGACAGCAATACATAGCAATAATAGAAGGATCATTCGACCTGGGTTAACTCACAAAAACTAAGCGGTGTATAAACAATATTGGCAGGAATGGGATTCATGCAGGATCCAGAGAGCCACACTGAGGTCACTGCACTTATCGCACGAAGGTGTTTGGCCGCTTGGCCTGCGGACATGTGATGCGCGGTAAGACTACAGGCAATGCATCAAGGTCATGGAACAAATCAGCAATCGGAAAAACGATGCAAAAATGGTATGCCAAATCGCCTTGAAGGTGGTCCGGAGCTTCTTGATGGTATGTGGGACCTTCCTGGGTCGCAAGCCGTAGCCCTGTTGGTCAAGGCGTCGCCTGCGCTTCTTGTTGCTCTCGTTGCTTAGGTGCCGGCCGGACGATGGGGAACTTCAGCCCCTTGTCGTGCATCCTTGGTGCGGTCAATGGAATCGTCCGTTCCTTTTTGTATCACTATTGTTTAATGCTACTGGTATATCATCGCTATATCCAGAATCATGCATGGTCATATTATTATATCATTTTCTTCGGTCGATTTCCGGTCATCTCCATGTCAGGGAGTTGCCATTTCGCAAGAATTCCCGCTCACAGCCAAGTCTCTCCAGGACGTGTTCACGCCGGCAATTCTCATCGCTCACGGTGGCGGCCTCAGAAAATGGCACGACACCAGAGCTTTGACCTGAAGCTGGCGTGGCTTCTGGTACTCACTCGCTCAAGTAAATTAATGAATATCGATGAAAATTGATGATGAATATTGATACAGATTGATACAGATTAGGCAAATCCAACTTCAAAATGATTTAAAATGTATCTGCAGGTCAGCGTTCAGTTCCCCACGTGGATGATCTGGATGGATCCAGGGTCTGCACCTGAGCAGCAAGGCAGTTGGCGGTCTCAACGCCTCGAGTCCTCCATTGGAGTCGCCGGAGTAGACTAATTCTTGTAAATGTTTTCTAGTTATATTATATATATGTATGTATGTATGTATGTATGTATATATGTATGTATGTATGTATGTATGTATGTATGTATAATTTTACATACATATACGCATGTACAGTTGTGTGTGTTTGTATTTTTTTTCAGCGGCCTTTTGGGACTTGCGTCGCGGCCTTAGGTGTATATATATATATACATATATATGTATGTATGTGTGTATGTGTGTATGTATGTATGTATGTATGTATGTATGTGTGTATGTGTGTATGTGTGTGTGTGTAAATGTGTTTTAAAAAATAATAACAATAATAATTATAATAATAATATATATATATATAACCTCTCACCCTGCTGTTCAACTGGCTGTTTTCCTCCATATTGGCTGGAATGTACACAGGGCCTGGATCTGTGCTTCAGGCCATGAATTTCACCCACTCCAACCCCACTTTGTAAACCCTGT
>Ga0126342_10012874_pt1 | contig 14871 bp, 21 predicted proteins | sample Cyp1metagenome_FD_92528 | JGI IMG/M metagenome (GOLD analysis project Ga0126342, IMG submission 92528) | Coral microbial communities from Lord Howe Island, Old Settlement Bay, Australia - Cyphastrea 1 metagenome | ecosystem: Host-associated > Invertebrates > Cnidaria > Coral ... | reverse complement strand
TGCTTGGGTTTTCCTATCTTACCTTATGCCCTCTCATTTTATTGGCATTTTCTCCTTAGGCCCCTGCATTTTATTTTATTTTTTTAGGTGCCTCACCCCCCCCCCTGGCAACAGACGAGGGTAAACATGGCAATGGAAACTCCTCCATTTATATAGAGGTGATCTCCCATTATATAAAGCATCCACTTTTAGGGGGGGTTTTCAATTGCCATGTTTGATTACAGTAGGGTATAGGCCTCGATTTCTGACACTGGATACCCAGACTCTGATGTTGATTGGTTACCTAATTTGTATTGCATCATGATAACCCATGATGCGGATACCTATTGACCAACCAATACAATGGGATGAAATGATAAGATTCATGGGGACTTGTGGGACACTCTCGCTTCACACTCTTTGGGGGCACACAACGATTTTTGGCTGTGTTTTTTTGACGTTTGTGAATGGTTGTCAGCTCACCCATATATAGCCGCAGCAGTTTGCGAGCAAGGCTAGAGTCGCAACATACCAACACCCAACTTTGCAGATATGCCTTCACGGTGGTAGCGCTCAGAAAACAGTGCACGAAGTATGAAGACCTTAGTTTGCATGGCCTTGCATAGCCTGACTGCTTTGGAAACATCGTATGAAGACATTTGATTTGCATGGCCTTGCATGGCCTTACTGATAGAGGGAGGCCAGGTTGTGAATTCAGAGGCATCGCCCATCATCGCTCGATGAATAGTGGGTGGTTTGGACATGGTGCGGGGTGCCCCTTCTGTCGGTGCCATGAAGTATGCCAATGCCTCGGCCTCAGGGGCTTGCAAAAAAAGTGAGCAAACGTCAGCAGAACTGGCCACAGTACCATGCCGTCCACCTTATGGCTTTACCCATCGCAGACCCATGGCTTCATCCTCTCAGTAGATTGAGGTCCGTTCGAGAGTGCCCAGGCCATCGAGTGTGCCATCGCCTGGCCATTCCTTGAAAAATTGGGAAGGTCCAAAGTCCCCACAGGAAACCAATGAGAAGAGTCTCCCTTGGACGAAACCTGCATGACCACTGTAGAACCAGCTGCTGCAGGCATTGGCATCACTGCCCTTCGCATCTCTGCGAGTTCAGCAAGATGCTGTCCCAGCAGCAGGTGTGCTGCTGGAAAGGCGGGGTCCGCAGTATTCCGCGTCTTTCAGTCACAAGGGACTTGCGGATTCCCCCTTACGGATAGGCTACACAACGAGGTGCTTTAAGAAAAGGTGAGGGTTGCCTTAACCATGCGGTCTTCCCCACAGAAGTATAGACCATCCACCTTGGACCCAGGCAGCCCCACCGCGAGCTTTCTTGAAACACCTGGTGGTCAGCTGTGGTCGCTTGGCATTCGTCATATTCGTCATGGCCTTCAGACCATCCTGCTTGGGGAAGCAAAAAAACATCACAAAACATCATAAAACATCATAAAACATTTCCCCCACAGTTCCCAGTTCCGTTGTTCATGGCTGTTTTCCCAAAGGCCTGGCCTCTCTGGAACTTCGGCGCTTCCTTCGGGCACGCTGCAGCAGGGTTGATGGACAGTCACGACGCATGGGGTCACCAATATGTCGTCATGGACTTACTGAAGGGCAAACTGCACAACTTTTCAGGTCGAATCACGCACTGGCCTTGTTTGGGGGTCACTTCGTTTTTACGTTTAAACATCCCATCATCATCCTGTGGCCTTCCCAAGCAATCCGCCATCATGGAACATTTATGTTGTCTAGATATGTTCTGACTGCTATATGTCCGCCAGGCAATCGGCCGACCTGCCCGTCACTGTATGCGCATGAATCGGCGCAAGGTGGCTCTGGCCATAGTGACTGGGAGTTTGGCGAGAGTTGAATTAGTGAGATCTTGGCGGCAGTGAAGCCGCAGTTTGCTTGATGGTTTCAAATGTAAGGGTGGAAGAAGTTGGGATGAGATATCGTATGTCATGTCTAATATGGTTTAATTAAATTATATATTTAATTATTTAATTCATTAGATTTACTGAATGTCCACACACACACATGTAGATACAATATAATATATATATATATATCTCTCTCTCTCTCTCTCTCCCCAAGTATATGTGCATGCGCGGCGGTAGCGGAGGCAGAGAGCTCTGACGGTCCAAGGCGCGGACAGGGGGTGTTTGTTGAGCAGCGGACCAGGATGCTAAGAAACAATCTTGTAGTACGGCCACGCAGGATCATACATTTGAGGATTTTGCGCATTCCATGGGTTTCCAAGGTTCGCTTCCCATAAGTAGTTTAAGAGAGTTGTTCCAACACCGCCCCCAACGTAGATGTTTGGGGCACCTATATGACCAACTGTGACAGCCTGCTGCACAGACCGCCTGCAGAGCCAGTCCCATGGTTTTCGGATGCTTTCTTCGTCCCTGAGCAGGTGCGATGTCCTAAACTCCCAGGGTGACACATTGAGAACATCCATGTTCAGAATTTCCCAAATTCCCCAATTCCATGAAATGCCATGAGATCCATGAGCCTCATGAGTTGGGAATATTCGGGATATCCTCTGTTGAGAGACTCCGGCAACGACCATTGGCGTCAGAGATTTTTCGACCCGACATGATCTTCAAATGCCACAGAGTTGCTCCAACCTATTACAGGTACTGTAAATGATACGGGGGGAATTTGATGATTTGACCATATTTTACACCAAACATTCACCCCTTGCATTTTGGTTGTTGGGAGCAACCCTTTGCTGTGGCAGGACGGCACTAGCTTGCCTTACCTTGTTGGCGAGGTGCTTGCCTTAGACATGGCACCAGGAGGGATGCCATGCGTCACATGCTACGTCCACTACCGGATGGCAAACCACCGAGAGACGCATATATTCCGCAACCGGCGCAGCGACACCATGCACAACATCACAAGACGTCAGAACAGCACAGCTACCATGCAAATCCATTGCGAAACGACAGGAAATGTCTCGGAAATGCGCGGGATGTAGAGTTCAGAAGCCATATGAAGCCATCATTGCAATGCATAGATGTGCCTTTGAAACATTTGAGATCATGGGAGATACTCGATATATTTGGGTGATTTTGAGTGCATGCGCTGGGATTCACCGGATCCAAGCTTCTTACTGGATCGGAGCTTGTCTGCGTGTTGACAAGGCAGTTATACAGTTTTACATCAGATATCACACACAGACGTCGCAATACGGGAAAACCAAACAAATTATGTGCACAGAGTGCATTTGGAAGATGATGAAGATGCATTACGGGTGATAGATTTGTCGCGGTAATGCCTTGAAGCACGATGATGCATGCATTGCATATGTTGCAGCAAAGGTGCAGCAAAGCATGCAACCTGCCTATGCATCACAATGACTGCGGGCTTCGCAATGCAAGCATCATGATATCGGTGAGGTTTTCGTCACCGCACCACACAAGAATCAGACAACCACACTTATACATAATAAGTCATATATGATAAGATTATACAATTTATACACGATCTGAAATGATATGCGTACACATGTCCAACAATAGATATAAAAGTAGGTCTACGTCCACAGTTTGTACTTGCACTTGGGAGTTGGCTTCAGCTAGCTCAGATCCTGGCACGTCATGCTGCCGGTATGGAGGCATCATAGTCATATGGTTCTACTGAGGTTTACAGCCAGGAGCCTACTTCTATGCTCCCAGCCATTGTCATGGCTAGAGCTTTGGAGGCAGTTGAAGCCCGCCAGAGCCACGTTGAAACGGAGATGTTTCAGAGCCGTTTGCTGTCAGGGTGTCGACGCACCCTTGGTCTTGGATCTTTGTGCTGCACCGGGCAGCAAGGTGCAGGGTCCATGGATGGCATCCAGCCAGTTGCAAACCAACTGTGTGTGCCAAATCTCGCCACATATGGTCACAGAAAGTGTGAAACAATGTGCCATATCAGATCATTTGTCTCATCATGCCCCTGCCGTCCGGGTGAGCTTCCATATGCATCCATATGCAGTTTTGGCTTATGTTTACGATGCCTCAAGGATTTGACTCTGACATCAGCGGTTGACTCCAATCCCCGCATCTTACGATTGATTTGGTGGTTGAAGGTCCGAGAAAGGGAACATCTTCATTATCTTCATTTGACTATCTGTACTTTTCCCATCAAACTGGAAATCAATTAAAGTTTCTTGCTGTGTCGTTGAGATTGCTGTTCAACAGCCACTGCCTGGTGCTGAGACAACCCTTCTGTCTGCTCTTTTGGGAGAGTCACTTGGCACGGATGGCTGAAGTCGTTGGAATCATTGCTATCACATTCCAATAAATGTGTATTGATTGTATTGGAAATTGCACCGGCTAAACATCTAGCCCATAGATGTCCATAGACAGGTATTGTCATTTTTCAACAAAGCCATCACCAGGCCTTTGCCGACACCGCTCCTATGAATTCTGGTAGCTCAATCCCCGAAATCGTTGGTGTGTTCTGCAGCTCATGGTATGCAATGCAAAGTTGGGTGGCAGAACAAGATTTCAACTATCAACTTGTTTGGATCAACATCTGTAGGTTGTCGTATCCATAGTCAATCATGAAGTTGGGCTCCGGTTTTCCTCTATGTTTCTGCATATAGCTTCCACCACGCTTCGAGAGTTTAGCATATGCTAGCAGGTCAGCTTTGATTGTCGTGATCTCAACTCTGCGGGTGGACCGGTGTTGAGTCTCAAGTTTGTAAACCAACAAAACCACAGAGTCACAGAGCTGATTGCTATGCAGATGAAGCTCAAGGATTTTGGCGCCCCCTGGTCATGCGTCTCCCAGGTTGCCAACGAGCCGCAGGATTCCCGTCGACGCGTGTTGCGGACGAATTTGATTCGGGTACGCAGCTGGATTGCCGATTTGGGCCTGGCAAAAATTGAAGATTTGGTTGCTGTCCAGTCATCAGAGATGGCAATGGGTTTTTCTACAATTTTCCAGCTGTTTTCAAAGGTCTGTATGGAATAGTGGGGGCTCCACACTCAGTTTTCTGGATATTCTGCATCTAACGCTACATTTCTGGTACTTGAATGCTCTGAAACAATAGGCAAATCATCGGAAAATTTGTGAGGCTCCGGTAAGGCTGGATTAGTCCTGGTAGTTCCTGTAGAGACTGATAGTGGCCTTGGGATGACAAAGGCATGGTTTCCTGGCGCGTAAAGGAACCTTGGATCGTCTTGGATCAGTTTCCTACCAGGTTTCCTACATTTTTTCATCGGCAAGCGACACCCACAGGCTGGGGCTACGAACTTCTTGGTGCCTTGCCGGGCATGGTTTGGCGGTTGCGGAATTGGGGAGCTACAATGGAAGATAGACCACCGAAGTGCTGAAGGATAGCCGACTTGGTATAGAACTTCCAGTACATTTCCGACTTTGAACAGTTGGATGATTAGAGGCTCAAACTGGCCATTTTGGTGATTTGGATGCGTTTGCCCCAACGACCTGAGGTGACAAAGGCGGATGGTAGAGACCTGCACTGGTCAGCGAAGGAGTGCTTTGATGTGGGGATGCATAAGCTGTGGGACCTGGCAATGGATGAAATATAAATTCGGCCTATCAGCCTCCTCAAGATCTTCCTATATGATTATTCTTATACATTGGTGTATAAATGCACATGAATAAACAAATAAATGAATAAATACGTATTAATATAATATATATATATACATATATATTAACAATATATTAACAATATATTAACAATATATTAACAATATATTAACAATATATTAACAATATATTAACAATATATTAACAATATATTAACAATATATTAACAATATATTATATATCAACAATATATTATATATTAACAATGTGTTATATATTAACAATACATAATATATTAACAATATATTTGGTATTTATATATGTATATATGACATATATATATAGTTGCGTATATTGTATGATATTATGTGCAGTATATAGTGTAAGTAAATGTGAACGTATATGTATATGGCATACGATGTGTATATATATATATGTGATATATGCACATGAGCGCACACACACACACATTGACATTGATATTGACATTGACATTGACATACACATACACATACATAGATACGTACATGCATGCATATCATATCATATAATAACGTAATTAACACAACATTACATTGCATTGCATTGCATTACATGACATGACACTACATTACATTGCAGTATTTCGGCTTGACAAGGCGTGGGATGTGTGGCGCAACCACCACCCAGAAGATCATGTCGGCGGAGTGTCGATTCTCATGTCGTTGCTTTTTCTGAGGCTGTCTTGGCGGCTGGCTCCTCAGATCCAGCGGGCCAAATTGTTTCAAATGTATGGAATTGTATGGATAGATATGGCTAGATATGGCTAGATATGGTGCCTGATTGCTTCTGGCTCTCTATGCCGGCTGGGCAAGATCCCAGAAATTCCCCGAAGTACAGAAGGCTATGGGTGCCGTCAAGGGCCAAGGGTTTCATCGAGCAAGCTTTAAATTTAAGTGTGGACGCCAAGGATGTGCCTTGCTCAGCAGAGGGCAACGTTCGCAGGTGCCCCCGTGCCTCTAAGAGTGCCACGCAGGAGTTTTGACATCCAAAAAGCTTGGTGGGCCCCTCCCTGAGTCTCTGAGAAGCTCAGTGTAGATTAGATTCCCATGATGACATCGGCCTTGGAGCGCATTTGGGAACATGGAATGCAGTTGGCTCAAGGAATGCAGTTGGTATCGATCTATCCTAGGAGTATTTGGTCCCGCGATTTCAACCCAAATTTCGCTCCTAAGCACTCAGTTCTCGTGTGTCATGCCCGTTGTGTGCAATCAGAAGCTGCAAAGAAAGCATTGAGACGTTGCAGCAAAGAGCAACTTTGCCCACTGCCATGGAGACGCGGGAGCTGCAAATTGCACTTTCAGAACGTAACAAGCTCAGAGGAAGCTGTGTATGCATCGATTGTCAGGTCCTTGTTCAACTTTGAAACATTTGAAGCATCACTATGTCAATCCGCACCTGGGCTGGTGTTAAGATTTGTAAAGATCCTTAACATCCTTGACTTCCGTGAAGTCGGCTTGGATCTTGGGGTATCTGCCAGAATCACCAATTGCTGATGCCCCGCTGGCACCGTTGAGGTTTCTTGGAGGTTGATGCTCAGCTGCGAAAGACTTTCGATGAGCTTCAGGAGCAGGTGGCACGGTGGCCGCATTCACTCGCGAATCATCGGCTTGTTGGTAGACCAGTGCGCGTATTGATTGAAGAAATCTATGTAATTTGACAATATTTTACAGTAGCCCATGGATGAGACATGTATGCCGTAGATCAAGCACAAATTCCACACCAATCTTGTTTCCAATGGTTTGTATTGGCAGGGGAAACTGTTTGGCTGCCTTGGATAGTTCATTTGCCAAACTTGTGGCCTACATGCAGGTGCAAAGTCTTCAAAAGGGCCTAGAGGCCGATATCTCAAGGCGGCCACTGAAAGTTTTTGTAAATCTGAAGGGAAGCTGGCGCAGGTTACCGCAGGTTACTCTTCAATCATGGTCTGAGTATTTTGACGTGAATTGTCGAAGTGCATCTTAAAAGTCTTTTTTGCAACATTTGCACCCCACTTCTCGGAATTTGATCACAGTGTCACAGAGTCTGTTCGAACTTCAACGCCCATGGATGCCCATGGGCTTTTTGTGCTTGGCGTCTCGAAGCATTGCATTTGATTCCTCCGCTTGGTAGCGACTAAGAAGGCATCTGGGGAGCCAACCACAAGCAGTCGATGCTGAGAAGGTGGCCCAGTTGACAGCACAGCATGAACCTGTGTGAGCTCTTAACTAAAACTGGGGGCTTTGTTGGAGGTCATTCAGGATGACAGTTCATAGATATTGTATATGATTAACAAATATCAACAAGAATTTCAACAAGTATTATAAATATTTATAGATTATCACTATATGATTTATGAATATCTATGATATCTATGTTTTCATGAAGCATGAACAGCCTTCCGACCTGGTCATACCTGTTCGCCCCTCAGCCCAGACAGATTCCAACCTCTGAGGGATCACTTGCTCCAGCAGGTTGAGCCCTCCAGCTTGGAGGGTTGGGTGCTACATGATGAGGCCCTGACACTACCGGTGAAGGCACGCTGCACAAGACTCACAATGCCCATGCCTTTTTGAGATATATCTACAGATATTTCTCTGTGTATATAGATATATGCAATATATATATATATATATATATGTATGTATATATATATATATGTATGTATGTATGTATGTGTTGTTCTTGGTTCCGCACTAACATTAACTACACCCAATGATAGATATTGTATTGTATGAATGCCAAGGGTCCTGATTCTGATGCAACCTTTGCGATATTTGTTTTGACAAGGCCCAAGAGTCAGTTGGAGTTTGATCAATGTTGGGTGTTGCATCAGAAGTGAATGGGTTGGTACATCCTTATGAAATCAAGAGACTCTGATGTCATTGAAGATCATGAAGCAACATGGTTTGCGATCCTGTCAGCTCATGACAGCATCCAGGAACAGCTAGAGGAGAAGAGTGTGGCTGCCCTGGTGCTACAAGAGGGCGCTGAAGTGCAGGAGGAGTGGCCCGGGGACCACGGGACCACCAGCTGCAGGGACCAAAGCAGCCACGGGCCCAGGAGCTCACTGCACATCCCACCTTGCGGTTGAATTCCCACCTCATGGAGCTGTCAATGAAGGCGAGGGGATAAGATTGCGATGTTAAGAAAGCGACCTAAGAAGGTAAAGTTCTTATCAACGGCGAGGATGATTATGACGATGACGATGATGACGATGATGATGATGATGGTGATGATGATGAGGTTGTTGTTGTTGTTGTTGTTGTTGTTGATGATGACACTGATGACGATGATAATGATGATGACGATGATGATGATGGTGATGATGATGATGATGATGATTGAGGATTGATGATTAGGTTGGGGATGATGATGATGATGATGAGGATGAGGATGAGGATGACGATGACGATGATGATGATGATGATGATGATGATGATGGTCATGATGATGATGATGATGATGATGGTGATGATGATGATGATGAGGATGATGAAGATGAGGATGAGGATGAGGATGAGGATGGGGATGATGATCATGGTGGTGATGTTGTTAATGATGATGACGTTGATGATGAGGATGAGGATGATGATGCTGTTGATGGTGATGGTGATGATGACGACGACGATGATTCTGATGCGGATCAAGATTAAGGACATTAGTGGATTATTTGTGGCTATCGCGAAGGAGGGCAACTAGGACAATCAAACAACAACTGCAAGAAAACAAGGAGAATCCGAACCGCCACTGTTACCATTGGTGATGCAGATTTTGACGCAGCCCCAGGCCCAAGAGGCTGTGGGCGTTGGTGGCCGCGAGAAGTTTAAATCGGAGATCACTTCTCATCGCACGCCCAGCATGAGACGCGTCACTACAAGGATTGGGGACAGGGTTCCAGCTGCTGAGTTGACAGGAGCTTCAGTTTTGTAAAGAACCACGGTGATTCATTTAATGATTGAAGTCAACTTAAATCTTGCAATCATTTGCAATCAACATTCACAGTACGGTTGGTATTGTTTAGCTATATTCCCGTTCGTTGTTGGTTGTAGGGTTGTAGGAGTGATAACTCCATTTTTCGGATGGCCATCAACAGCCAGGAATAGCTCTGGGCAGCTAAGTGGCTCTCAATTTGACAGGTGCCTTGCTTCATCCTGGGTCACTCATCGACAAAACGGATAACGACAATGAAACACATATTTCAACAACCCACCATAGGCAGATTTGATGAACTTTCCATGCAATTCCTGCACTCGGATTTCCTAGTTTGTTGGTGCCCATGAACTAAAAGACAGGGACCAGGCAATGACCAGTTTTTTGGGAGGTGGACGGCCTGGCCATGCCAGTCAGACAAAAGAGCAGCATTGCGATAGGATCCTTCACCTTCACACCCCAGTCACCAGTCGCCAATGATCCTTTACCAAGTCCCACTGCGTCTCTGCAAGACTGAAGGACTTCCATTTTCCATTGTTTCCCTATTTCCCATCTATTTGTGAATCATTGGGTGCCACTAAGGACGCCACTGGTGTTTCGTGGGTTGTCTCTTAATGTTCGTTTTTTGTTGGCCTTCAGTGCTCAAACTTCAAGCAGTGCATCGCAGTGCGCACTGCTGGGCGGTAGTTTTATGGCGACAGTGGATGCTCAGGTACAGACCAATGACTGCCCACTGGTGTCGCAATATCCCGCCAACCTTCTCTACGCACAGGGGATGCTGAACACCACCCTGCTGCAGTTGCAGCAGGTGGAACTGCAGATCTTTCAGCTCAGAAACTCAGTCATTTCAACATCATTTCAACATATTTCAACCAGTTTCACACATTTTTCATTTTTCATCATTTTTCAGGGTGGTGGCCCCCAATGACTAATTTTTTTTGGGTTGAGATCCCAGGAAATTATATGCAGCAGCACTTGCAGACCAAGCCCAAGAAGAAAAATTCCGTCTTTGGACGCGAGGCGGACACCTCCGATGCCCTGTTTGCCGCGGCGGAAGTGCTGACGAACGTCCGCAATGTGTCGGAGGCGGCCAGGGCGGCTCAACGAAGGGAGGAACGGGAAGAACATGCGGCAGCTGCGGATCCGGCAGAGCTCTTGAACCAGCAGATGCAGCGCAGACTCCTTCCATTGTTCGTGAAGAGTTTCTGGGTGGAAAATTGACCTTTCAATTACTATTTTGATGTCCCAAACCCGGGAGGCTGGTTCTGGACAGTTGAATTTGTGCTTTCAACATCGTTTATAAATAAATGGTAAAATCCTGGGCTCTTCGCAGGTGTGGTGTTGGCTTTTGTTTTGAGAGCCGCCTCTTTGGAGTGGCACATCATCCTACTGGGCGTGACCCTGCTCTTCGCTGGGGAGTATTGGATGATTGAAGCCAGGGCCAATGCGCCGCGTGACGCAGGGCAAGGGCTAGGGCGTGACGCAGGGGACGATGCCAGGGCACAGGAGAACCGCCTTCCGGCCTTGCGGCAACGACTCAGTTTGCTCTTTAAGGTTCTGCTGGTGATGTTCCTAATGGAGCTCAAGTGGAGCTGGTATGTTTCTCACTCCAGACATTGGGTTATATTGGGTTTGCTATTTGCAATCTCCTTTTTCGTTGTTGAGTTGTATCCTTTGAGTGTAGTGTAACATATTGAGGATACAGACCAGGTACAGTGCAGTTCTAGAGCCAGCGGCTTTTGTGATGTTGGTTCTGAGTTGTGCCGTTTGTCATTAAGATTCATGAATTAGGTGCATGGGGTACACGATATACCCCCAAATTCATGAGAATCTTACCGAGAAAAAATAAGATCGACCATTGGATTTGGGCATCTCAAATCTGAGGTGGTTTATTTTCTGGTGTCAGTTCTTTTTTTGGGGGGCATGTTCGACAGCTGGATCGAATGGTTCAATGGCGCACCTGCCCTGGAGAATCAGCTGGACGCCCTGCGGCGCAACGCCAGGGAGGCCCCAGTCCCTGCGCAGGCGGAGCAGCCAGAGCCTGAGGGACCGGCCGCGGAGGGCGAAAGTGCCGAAGCTCGGAGTTGGGAGGGGCATTCCGGCAACTTTTTTTGTTGGGGGAGCATGGAGTCATTTGAGGCACATTTGGTGTTGTAAGTGTGTAAACACACACACACACATAAGAATGATCATATGATGACATTCAAATAATTATTCAAATGATCAATCTGATGCCATCTAATTTTCTCTAAGGGCGGTGGAGGTCATGAGGAATTACCAGACATAAATGCACCCCCAACACTAAAAAACTAACTGACATAGATAAAGCGACAAACGCACATACATACATACATACCTACCTACCTACAGACAGGCAGGCAGGCAGGCAGACCGAGAGACCGACAGACTGACAGACCGACAGACCGGCAGACCGACAGACGTACGTACGCACGCACGCACGTATGTACGGTATACGCACGCATACCCATGCATGCATCCATCCATATCCATTCATGTCCATCCATATCCATATCCATCTCCATCTCCATATCCATATCCATATCCATATCCATTCATCCATACCTGTGGTTTGTTTGCGGGAACGGACATGCTTTAAGTCAAGAAGCGTCTGTCCTATATAAATGACATACAGAATGCCAAGGAAGGAGAAGCATGTCTATCAGCCCATGTAGGTCATTGGCTGCTTCCATTCCAATTTACACCCATGAATCCTTGTTCGGTTGGGTTCCATACCCGGTATTGCTTAAACTTATAGCCCCATATGCCTGTGAATCTAATCTCATGAAACTAAATCTAAATCTGCTCATATCTACTCTAAATTCAGTCTACCAAATCTAATTAATGTAAATCCAATCCAAATCTAAGTCTAATCGAAGTTGAAATCTGATCCAATCTCATCCATCTATAAGGTGACCTATATGCAATACACACCCACACTGGCATATGTCTTCACTGCCTGAGCTCCAGGAAAGTGTCAGACAACCGGAATCAGAGGCTTCAGCAGCTGACCCTGCACCTGCAGCTGCGCCTGCAGCACTTGCAGCGCCGCCGCCGCCGTATTGGCAACGCTTCATCTACCAGCTCTTTGTGATGTTTTTCCTGACCCTGATGCCATGGTGGACCCCAAACCCCAGATACATGTGAGGCGATGGTAGCAGATTGAATGGACATATTACCATAATGAATGGAAATATACAATGGACGGAAATATATATATATAATATACATAAATATACCCAATCATAGGAACATAAGCAGATTGAATGTTGGTAGCCTGGCTCTATCAACCTGTCTCACACAATTAGCCGACAGCGCGTGCAGAAAAAAAGGAGGGCTTTTTGCCGCTGGATTGATGATATTGATAGGTTGACCTGTTTCAATCTACACCCAGCTGCCTCAACGTGCCTGAGCTGCCCAGGTGTGATTCACTGAGAGTCTTTAGCCCTAACTCCAAGTTCCGCATTTGTTGGGACATTTTCGGGGCCTGCCTCATCTACATGGATGCCTTTATGCTGCCAATGTGTACCTCGATGCAGAGTGAAGTGGTCTTGCTGTGGTTGTTTGATATGCCAACGGGGCATCCCTGGATTTGCCCATGCGAGTGCATACCGACCATGCCACTCAGGACATGGACATCATAATGTATATATATAATATATATATATATATGAATTAATATATATATATATATATGAATTACATATAAACAAATAAATATAAATATAAATATATATATATATATGTATGTAACATTTGAGTAGCCGTTGCACATATCTACCGACCACCGGGGATCGAAGCCATGGGCCAAAGACTCTGCTATACTCTGGAGCGTTGTTCGTTTTTGAAGTCTCTTCTGTGCTCGAGGTATTGCTTGGAATTTGACCTTAACGCCCTTTCCAACGCCAAATTCCCGGTCGCACGGGATGCTGCATCTGCATCTTGGCGCCACCTTCGCCTCAAAGGCCCTTGTAGTCCCGGGTCCCTGATGGGTGCAGAACATGGGCCTGAAAATTGTATGGATTTTTCCACGATTTAAACATAATTGTTCACCATTATTTCGCCATTAAACTTGCATTTTTTTATCGGGTGTATCCTGAAACTTTCCATGAGCCGCCCAGGTTTGCAGCTGTGTCCATGGTCTTTTGGCCTGCGGCACCTCGAAGATGAAAGAATTTCTGTACGCCATGGGTGCAATCATGGTCTCAAACAGCCATCACTTGTCATGTTCTTTTTAACATCACTTTTTTGACTACTTATTTTATCATCGTTGTTAGAAACTCTCGTCTCTTATCTTGACCAGATATTTGGGATGGGTGGCTGAACCCTAGGCGGTTATCATAATCCTGTCGCGCTTCAGGATGTTTTAGACGCCTGATCCCCTTGACCATTGACCAGTAAGAGAGGTTCTCCAAGTCAAGTCATTTCTAATGAATCCCATCCCCCCAATATGAAAAATACCCGCTGAATGATCCCAAATATGTGTAGACATGTGTTAGACCCCCTACTAAACCATGGTTTCTGGAGGGTGTTTCAAGGGGGAAGGGATTGGTCATAATTACTTTGGGCCCGGAGCAAGTAACACAGTGAACATAGTGAACCGGATCCAGGATATCTACCTGAACTTCAGCACCGGTTTCTACATGCAGGGCGTCCTCCAGCTTTCTCGCCGAGTGAGCCCGGCAGGATATTTTCCAACGGATGGTTATATATTTAATGTCAAGAAACGGCAAATTTGGTGGGCCCATTGGGGCCCAATTTTTATCCATACTATATAATATCGATCCAATGCGCTGGCTCCCTTAGCCATATTACAAAAACAACTACTACTTGACAATGCTTTGCACATTCGTCAGCAGGTCACAACTTATTACATACAGTCCCAGTGTCAATGCGCTGACGCTGGGAGCCAGGCCATTGCCTGCCGCTATCTGAAGACATGGTTCTTTTTCGACCTTTGCGTCGTCTCCATTGATGTAGCGGCTGGCTTCCTGAGCTTAGTGGAAGAGGTGGGACCGGTTTCATTGGGACCTCGGGGCAAAGATAATGAGTGGCCTTTCATCATGCTTCACCACCCATCACCCAATTCTCCTGCTATCTTCCAGGCCCTGTAGTCCGTCGTATGCCGTAGTGTATCCCCACGGTTTGGATACATTTGGATATGTGCACCAGGCCCTGCCACCCCCCCCCTCCCCCCCACCCCCAGGGGATGGGTCCCATATACTGGCCCCATATGAGATCTTCCCCCTCCCCCTGTGATTTATTTTTGTTTACGTGTCTTCACAATGCATTCATGCATGTTGACATGTATACTTAATTCATATCTCTCATGCGCACTCCGCATGGCTCAAGACTAGCAGCAATTCCGCGT